>Ga0307478_10000947_pt1 | contig 27173 bp, 22 predicted proteins | sample atmos_gasesECM4C_2_FD_203713 | JGI IMG/M metagenome (GOLD analysis project Ga0307478, IMG submission 203713) | Hardwood forest soil microbial communities from Morgan-Monroe State Forest, Indiana, United States - atmos_gasesECM4C_05 | ecosystem: Environmental > Terrestrial > Soil > Temperate...
TCGTAATCAAAGCCGGTCCAGCCCGCGCCAGCGCGCCCGGTCTCTTCGAAATAGCCCTCCATCGCCCGGTGCGCGTACCAATTATATTCGATAACTGGCAGGCCGGCCTTACCGGCAACCCTGATCGACTGGATTACGTTGTCGACGTCGGCATCCCTTCCTGGCCGGTTGTAGATGGCATTCGGAAAGCCTGCGATCATCAAATTGGCCAGGACGAGCCCATTGCTCTTGAGGTGGCCCATCATGTCCTTGAGCCGGCTTTCTTCCCAGGGAATCGGGCCGCCACCGGAGATCACATGGTTTACGCCGAGCTGACGGATTCGCCGGGCCGCCGCCGCGGCCTCGTCATTCGAACCAGCCGTGTTACCCGGCGACCCACCCAGCGCCGCCTCCAGACAAATCTTCGGCGTGTCCTCTCCTTCGAAGCGCGGGCCACGGCAAGCGGTCGCGCTCGAAGTGGCAGACCATGACCAGACGGATGCGCCGTAAGTGGCGGGCATTGCCAGGGCCGCTACTCCGGCGGTCCTCAGGATCGTTCTTCGTGATGGTTTGTTCATGCGCCTTACTACACGAGGACACTGTCAAGGTGTCAAGTGGAAATTTGACAACCTACTCCAGCGAGTGACTTCACGCTGTGTTTCGGCGTTCGCCGCCTGATGGCTCGCCGGCGCCGATGCGCACAGTAGAAGGCCTCAACAGGTTGTCAAGCGTTACGAAGCCAACCGCTTCTCCATAGGATGCCGTAAGCTAAGAGCGGTTCTACGGCAATTTTCATGGAGGGCACCACTATGAACCGTCGTGAAGCAATACGTTCTCTCTCTTTCGCTGGCGGAGCGTCCCTGCTCACCTGCACACCTTCGCTGGCCGGAGTTCTCGGTTCAAAATCCGATGCGGTTTGCGCTCAGGCGCTGAGAGGCACGGGGCCGGTGAAGATCCGGGACATCAAAACGATCCTCACGGCGCCGAATCATATCCGGCTGGTTGTCGCGAAGGTCGAAACGACCGAGGCTGGCCTCGTCGGCTGGGGCTGCGCGACATTTACGCAGCGTGCGCTGGCCGTCCAGACGGCTCTGGAGGATTATCTCAAGCCGTTTCTGATCGGGCGCGACGTCGATGAAATCGAGGACATCTGGCAGTCGAGTTATGTGAGTTCGTATTGGCGCAACGGACCGGTGCTGTTCAATGCCATGAGTGGCGTGGACATCGCCCTTTGGGATATTAAAGCGAAACGTGCCGGGATGCCGCTTTATCAATTGCTCGGCGGCAAGGTGCGGCACGGTGCAGATTGTTACTTTCACGCCAGTGGCAACAGTTTTTCTGAAGTGGAAGAGAACGCCCGGCGGGCGATGGAGCAAGGCTTCCGCCACGTGCGCGTGCAGGTCGCGACGCCCGGTTACGCCGGCTACGGGGCGCGCGGCCACGCGCCGGCGGAGGGCGCCCCAAACGAAGTGGTCGGTCCGACCAGCCCGAGAGAAATCTGGGAGCCGGCGCCGTACGTGCGTATGGTGCCGAAGTTATTTGAACACCTGCGCAGCAAACTCGGCGACGATGTCGAGCTCCTCCACGACGTGCACGAGCGCGTGACGTTGAATCAGGCGATCAATCTGAGCAAGTCGCTCGAACCCTATCGCTTGTTTTTTCTGGAAGACCCGCTCCCGCCGGAGGACAACGATCATTTCCGCCTGCTGCGCCAGCAGACGAGTATTCCGCTGGCCATGGGTGAACTGTTCAACACCCAGCACGAATATATGCCCCTCATCAAAGAGCGGCTGATTGATTTCATCCGCATCCACATTTCGCAGATCGGCGGTTTGAGTCCGGCGCGCAAGGTCGCCGCGCTGAGCGAGTTTTTCGGTGTCCGTACCGCCTGGCACGGACCAGGTGACGCGTCGCCGCTGGCGCACGCCGCGCAGCTGGCGCTCGAGCTGGTGAGTTACAACTTCGGCGTCCATGAAGGCAGCGGTTTCCCAAAAGAAACGCAGGAAGTATTTGTGGGCTGCCCCGAAGTCAAGAACGGCTACATGCTGGCGCAGGAAAGGCCGGGTTTGGGCATCGAGGTTGACGAGAAGCTCGCGGCGAAATTCCCGATCCCCGCTGGTCCGCCGAATTTCGATTATTCCTGGGGGACCACGCGGCGAGGGGATGGCACGGTCATCAGGCCATAACCGTTTTTCATTGGAGTGCCGCCGGACCATCTCTCCGGTATGCACTTCACACGTTTTGCTAGAGGGTAGTGACTACGAGGGTTTTCGCGGGATACCCGGCCTCAGTTCAAGAGTCGATGCTCCCGGCATTGCGTGGCCGCAGATCGCGTTTCCTATCGGCGGATCTCTTAATGTGTACCGATACGGTATGGACGTGGAAAGCGCTCCGTGATAGAGAATGGCGCAATCGCGCGCGTACGAAGAAGCGCGAATCGAGGCGAGGTCGGAATGAATAAACAGAACCGACGGGCATTTCTTCAAAATTCTGCTGCGGCATTGGTCGCGATGCGCGGCGTCGCGGCGTCCAACAGTATTTCCGAAGCCCGAAGGAGAGGTGGCAACCAGGGCGCTTCCGTCGCCGGCACTCCACGGTACGACTTGCTGCTGCAGGGAGGCCATGTCATCGATCCCGCGAATGAGCGCGACGGAAGAATGGATGTGGCTGTTTCTGGCAGCAAGATCGCAGCCGTTGAAAAGGATATTCCCGCCAATCAGGCTGCCAAGGTCGTGGATGTCTCAGGTCTCTACGTCACGCCGGGGCTGATTGACATCCACTACCACGTTGGACACGGAGGCGCCCCGCTGAATTGGTTTGCTCCCGATGCTCCAGATCTCGAAGTTCCGCTCGCAACTGCTTCGCTCACAACGAATCCACGCTCGCAACTTGCACCGCTCGGAATTCCCGCGGACTTAGCGCTGCAGTCGGGCGTAACGACAATCGTTGATGCAGGGACGGCGGGGGCGGACACATTTCTCGAGGAAAAGGAAGAAGTGATCGATCAGGCCAAGGTGCGTGTGCTGGCCTTTCTGAACATCGTGGCCAATGGGATGAAAGGTGGATTGGAACAGAACGTCGAACAGATGGATGTGAAGCGGTGTGCTGATACGGTTCTAAGATATTCGGACATCATCGTGGGTGTAAAGACGGCTCACTACTGGCCTCAGAAACCTTTGGACGAACTGCATCCCAGTTGGGCGGCGGTGGATCGGGCCATCGCCTGCGGAGAAGCAGCAAAAGTTCCGGTGATGTTCGATTTTTGGCCTCGTCCAGAAAGGCCCTATGCGGACCTCATTCTCCAAAAAGCCAGACCCGGAGACATTCATACTCATGTTTTTGCGCAGCAGTTTCCGATCCTTCTGCCCGACGGGAAGATCAATCCCATCCTGCAACAAGCGCGAAACCGTGGAGTGATTTTCGATGTGGGCCATGGAGGGGGGAGCTTCTGGTTCCGAAATGCCGTGCCTGCGGTCAAACAGGGATTTGTTCCCGATTCCATCTCCACCGACTTGCACACCGGCGATTTCACAATTCTCAGCATGAGTAATGTGATTTCCAAGTTTCTCAATATGGGCGTGTCGCTAAGCGATTTAATCCGGCGTGCCACGGTCAATCCCGCGCACGAGATTCACCGACCAGAACTGGGAACTTTGTCCGTTGGCGGGGAGGCGGACATCGCCGTTTTGGAAGAGTTGCGCGGTCATTTCGGGTACATTGATTGCGGTTACGCCAAGATGGATGGAACCCTGCGGATCGTGGCGCAAATGACGATTCGCAGGGGGAGAATCCTCTACGACCCTTCGGGTCTCAGCATGGTCCAGTGGGAGAAAGCCCGACCGCAATATTTCAATACTCCGATGTTACAAGGCTCTCTTCCGGCGACCGCCGACAACTACCCGAGAAACTAAAAAAGGAGGAAGCGTGGTGGAATCTATCAGCCGTCGAAAGCTTCTGCGCAAGGGCAGTCAGGTTGTCGCCGGAGGCGTCTGCTTCGGTCGGGTATTGCCCGCGAACACCGCTTTGCCTGCTGCCAGCGCCGTAGATTACTACCAGAGACTTGGAGTAACGCCCTTCATCAACGCGGCTGGCACCTACACGATCCTATCGGCTTCCATCATGCCGGATGAGGTGCAAGCGGCCGTCGCCTTGGCGGCAAAAAGACCAGTTCATCTGATGGAGCTACACAAGGCGGCAGGCGAGTACCTGGCCAAGCGTCTACGCTGTGAGGGCGCATTGGTAACTTCCGGTGCTGCCGCTGCAATAACGCTGGCAACAAGCGCGTGCATTACTCGGGGCAACAAATCTGCGGTTATAAATATTCCCACTGAAATGCAGGGGTTAAAGAACGAAGTCATCGTCCAAAAGGCGCATCACTATGACTACGATCATGCGATCCGAGACTGCGGCGCGCGCTTCATCGACGTGGAAACTCTTGATGAATATGAACGCGCCTTCTCGGAACGCACCGTAATGACACAGTTTTTCAATGCCGCCGACGGAGGACGCATCAGCAGGGAAGAATGGGTCCGCGTAGCCCACCAGCATGGAGTTCCGTGCTTCAACGATGCGGCGGCCGATGTTCCGCCTATTTCAAACCTCTGGAACTACACGGAGATGGGCTTTGATTTGGTGACTTTTTCGGGTGGAAAGGGTTTGCGTGGACCACAATGTACCGGGTTGCTCTTGGGGAAAAAAGATTTGATCGACGCGGCACAGCTAAACAATTCACCCAACTCAAACACAATAGGTCGCGGGATGAAGGTGGGGAAGGAAGAAATCATTGGTCTGGTTGCTGCCGTGGACTGGTTTCTTGCACAGGACGAGGCGGCAATGGAAGCGGAATACCGCAAGCGGGCCGCGTTAATCGCGGAGCGCGTCAAAAGCATTCCTAGCGTAGAAGCAAGAGTTTTTATTCCTCCCGCTGCCAACCATGTCCCGCACCTGCTGATCACCTATGACCTGAATCGAATCAAGGTCTCGGCGACCGAGGTGATGCAAAGGATGCGCGAAGGTACCCCGCGCATTGAACTGAACCCCTCGACAGGCGGAGGCCCTGCCAGCGTGGGCCTCCCGGGAGGCAATAACGTAATCGTCGTGGGAGTGTGGATGCTGCAACCCGGTGAAGATGAAATCGTAGCGAGGCGTCTCCAAGAAGTGCTGCGGAGCGCGATGAAAAGCTAGGGCCAAGGAGCAAGCATTCGTGGGAGGCGATCAAGGCATTCCGTCCCCTAAGGCCCGAGCTTCGGCTTCAGGTATTCGATGGTGATAGCGCAACAACTTTGCAAAAGGTCGAGTCCGGGGAACTCGATATGGGGCTGGGTTTCTTTTTTAAGCATGTTCCCGGTATTCGGCGAACTCCGCTGTTTCGTTTTTCTCTCATGGCGATAAGAGCAAATGCAGAGCGTGATTCGTCGCCTCGCAACGTTACGTGGGCGTCACTGAAAGGAGAGAAATTCGTTGCAATGCAGACGTCCCTGCCCTTGCAGCAGTTCGTCGACAGGCATCTTGCGAAAGCTGGGATCGGCTACCGACCCAGTCTTGTGTTGAACTATCTCCACACACAAATCGCGATGGTGGAGGCCGGACAGGGAATTGCGATCGTTCCTTCCTACACATTGCCGGAGTGCCGCAATCGAGGGTTAACGATCAATCCATTGCTCAAACCTAGGGTGCACCTTGATTTCTACCAGATCCACAACGGCGGTAGGAAGCTTTCGCCCGTCGCGGAAGAGTTCACTGCGTTCTTAAAGAACTACATAGTTACATGGGCGGGCCAATCCGGTCTTTTGTCGAAGCGGTCATTCCGCTCGGTGACACCCCTCGGCCATGAGCCCCTTGCGTCTTCCTTGCCAAGCGCACGTTAGCTCGAATGCCTTGCCCACTTGTGACGATTCCGTCCCGATGCTGGATCTCCCTGTAATTGACAGCGACCGGATCAAGCGAAAATCTGGTCGAGTGGTCTGCCATTCAGATCCTCAACGGTAGCGACAACCACGCTTGTGAGAATCGATCGCACCAATTCCCGACGGCAACTCTTCCGTAACGGGATAAGGGAAGGTTTGCTGACTACTCGCGAAGTATTCATGGTGCTTCCGCTGCTCGGCACAGCTCCGCCAAGCGGTCCTGCGTTCCCTCGGGATCAGGGGCTTTCTCCGGCGCCACCCATTCGCGAGGCGAGCCGGCGGCAAGCAGCAAGCGCGCCACTTCAACATGATCTGCGCCGTTTTGCGACGTGTGTCGCCAGCCTTCACATGCCCACACCAGTGGTGTCGCGGCGAACATGCCATCTACGGCATTCACCGACGCGCCCTTCGCCAGCAGAACCTTCACTGCTTCCACGTGGCCGCCCATCGAGGCGCGATGAAGTGCTTCCACTCCGTTGCTGTCCTTTACGTTTGGATCGAAGCCACATTGCAGCATTGTTTCGAGAGTTTGCGCATCGCCGCGTTCGGCCGGAGTGTGCATCATCAAGTGGTGCTCTGGGCGAAGCTCGTTGCGCAGATTCGGATGCTCCTTGAGCAGCGAGTCTGCTTGCGCCTTATTGCCGAAAGTACACGCCGCAACAAAACGGTCGATCCCCGAGAGTTCGTCTTTCGCGCCATGTCGCAACAACCAGGCCGCCACGTCGTCATTCCCGTGCAGCGCGGCGAGCGCATGCGCCGCACGTCCATCGGGCCGGCGCTTATTTACATCCGCCCCGTTGGAGACCAGCAACTCCACCGTCTTAACGTCCAATCGTTGTGCCGCAACGTGGAGCGGGGACTCGCCCGACTCCGCCCATGCCAAGTTCGGATCGGCTCCGTGCTCCAATAACCATTTCGCTCCGGAAATGTCGTCCGGCCTCATCCAACCCAGAATGTACGCAAGCGGGGGAACGCCTCCTGGAATTCCGTTAACATTGACGCCGAATCGATACAGCAATTCCAGCGCCGCAACATTTCCACTGCCCGCCGCAATGTGCGTGGAAACGCCGTCCGTCGGATTTGCGCCGCTCTTGAGCAGCAACTCTGCAAGCTCAGGCTGCCCCGTAGCAATCAGCGCTCCCCAGAGCGCTGTCCGTGGCAGCTCCGGGTGCCAGTTCCAGTCATATTCGGCGTTTGGGTTCGAGCCCATCCGTAGTAGTTCCCGTGCAATTCTCACAAGCCCCTTCGCTCGCTCGGGCGAATCCTTCTGCAGAAATGTGTGGCAGACGTACAGCAGTGGCTCCCAATTCTGGACTCCCCCTCGTTGCCGAGCTATCGCTGGATTCGCCTTAAGCCGCGTTTCCACCGCGTCTGCATCGCCCAGCACCAGCTCCGTGTACAAATTGACATTTGCGATGCCGGCGTACCTCGTGAGCAATCGCATCGCCCGTTCGGGCGCGCTTCCGGTAGCGCAGCGCACAAATTCATCCACTGCCGCTGCGAACGAAAGCGACCGCTCTTCCACTTCCTGCTTCAATGCAGTCCACGACTCAAAGCCATACTCACGCGCAAGCACAAATTGCGCGTCATGTAAGGCAATCGCGTCTGGTTTGAGGGATCGCCCGATTAAGACGGCTTCGAACCTCTGAATTGCGTTTGGCTCTTGGCTTCGGGCTGCGGCGAGTAACGACTTGGCTTGCTTCTTGAGCTGCTCTAAATTGGCGCGCTCGGGTAACTGCTGCAACGTCATAGTGACCTCCATGCTTTAGCCTGGGTTCGCAATCAGGCAGCACGGGATCTAGACGTGCGTTCAACCTTCGGATTGACAGTGGGCTTGGCCCTTCGCGCGAACCTGCTGGCGCCTGGAGCGCACCCTCCGTAAATACCACGATGCTTTCCGGCTTTCAAGGCCAAATGAATCCCTTCGAAATGAGTCACTGACGATCGCTAGGGAGTATTAAGCAGCTCTGACCGTATCAAGGCAACCCGGAAATAATCTCCGACCCCAGATACCACGGTTCGCAAAGCGTCGCTTTATTTTTAGAGGTCGAGCCTAACGGTTTTGCGGGCCGCCAGGCAGGCAATTCGCGAATTGGGATAAATTGGAATAAAGGCTATGCGTGCTGAAAGAATTCGAAGTCGTCTCTAACCCCAAGGCTGCTTTAGATTTAGTGGCGGAGGAGGAGGGGTTCGAACTCTCGAACCCTTTCGGGTTTAACGATTTTCAAGGCGGGTGATTGCGCTCTGGCTCGTTGGTAAGTTGCTGAAAACTAAAGAGCCGTTCGGCTCACTCTGGACGGTTTGGGCACGCTTGGCAGCGTATTGGGATAAATTGGGATAAGGCTCTTCGAGCCCGCGTGGTGGATCACGCTGCGGTTTTGTATAAGAACGCCCGCCTCTCACGAAGCGTCAAGAAGTCCGATGTGCCCCGTTTTGGAAACGTCGGGCATCACTTGTCCGCGAACCACCTAATTCCCGACCGCGACTCACGATCCGCTTCCTTCAATAACTGCAACGTACGTTTCGGACGGTAGTGAGCACACGCCACCAAGATGGCGTCCAACAACGCCATGGGAGAAACATATGAGCCACCGTAGGAAGGGCTTTCGATGGAGGCAAGGAAATATATGTCCGAATTGCGCGCGATAGGGGATACATAACTGTCTGTGATTCCGATGCAGTACGCCTTTTTCGATCGCGCCTGCAGCAGGCCTTCGACGGTCTGCCGCAATCCACGCCGGAAGGAAATGGCAATCAGCGCATCGCGGGGCGTGGCAGAGCGTGTGAGGTGGATGGTTTCTCCGTGGCTTGTCCCGGCGATGACGGTCATACCCAGAATGCGAAGGTTGTATGCGAGGAACCACACGAGCGCCGAAGCCAAATCCGCACCTATGATGAAGACCCGATCCGCTCTGTACAGGTACCTGGCGCATTGCTCGAGTTGCGCGAAATCGAGACTGTTGCGCAGGGACTGCAGGTTCTGGACTGAGGAGTCCAGCGCCTTATGAACGTGGGCGGGAATACCGGATTTCGTGTCGCCGGAATTCGTCATCAGTTCCAGAGGCGTTGCGCGGATGACCGACAGCTCGTGGAGGTAGTGCTGGAACTCCTTGTAGGTATCGAATCCCATCGCCTGCACGGTCCTGAGAAGGTTGGCTGGGTCGACTTTGACCTCCTCGGCAAGAGCGCGCACACTGGACAACACGTGTTGTCGCGGATTCTCAAGAACACGCCGCATTAATTCTCGTCTTTTATAACCGAGGGGTTCGAGTAGAGCGCTGATCGACTTGAGGCTCGGCTGTAAATCGCTGTTCTTTCTGGCCACGTCTTGTCTCCCTGATTTTGAGCCGATCTGGCGAGAATGAACCTCGCTGATACACCGTGTGTTGTCTGCGCCGCATAGTACAACAAACGGCCTAGATAAGTCTCGCGCGTAAACGATCCTCTACCTGCACTTGGCAAAGACCTCGTTCGTAACAGCGTTTTGCGACGTTTGAGCAGTGCGCATCCTCAAGCCAGGTGCGAGCCGCACGCCGGATCGCCGCAAGAGAGCGAATCAATATGGCACCCGTATTCTTGTAGGATACAACAAACGGTGTAACTCAATCCGGTCGCATCAAGCGGTGCACTTTGTGCTTGACACCCGACAGGGCGAACCATTATAAGGAGCCTCATTGTCGGGGTGCGGGCCACCCTTGCTACAACGAACGTTGTAGTAGCGAAATGTTGGGGCAAAACAGTGGATTCGAGTGGCTGCCGGACAATCAAAACAAGCCAGCTCTAACACGCCTTATTTCACAGGCGGTGAGGAGAAGGATACGAACCATAGACCTTTCCCAGTGCAAATTTGTCGTGGTGCGGTCGTCGCTTTTGCTGCTCACAGGGGTTGTGGCAATGGGCAAGACAACCGAAACAACGGGGCCACTACCCGCTTGCAAACCTAAGGGAGGTAGGCCATGACACGAGAATCGTTGCAACACCTGCTTAGCGTGTTATTTGTTTTGATTGCCGCGTTGAGCGGAGCAACGCTGCTGCGCGCCCAGACAGCCGACACTGGGGCCCTCACGGGTACGGTTACAGACAGCTCGGGCGGAGTCCTGTCCAATGCGGAAGTGACTGCCATTAGCGAAGCTACCGGCGCGCAGCGAACAGCGAAAACCGGAGCGAACGGGGATTACAGAATCCCTCTCTTACCGCCTGGCTCTTATCGTATTGAGGCGAGAAGTAGCGGTTTTAAACTGGGGTTCCGGCCTGGCGTTCAGATCGCGGTCACGGAAACGGCGAGACTCAATCTACAGCTCGAAGTGGGAAGTGTCACTGAAGAGGTCACGGTTAGCGCTGCGGAGCCGTTGCTCCAAGCGGAGAGTGCGGCCCTGGGACACCCAACCTCGGGCGATGAGATTCTTGCGATGCCCCTCGCTAATCGCAATTTCACGCAGATCCTGGCGCTCTCGACCGGCGTTTCCGTCGACCTACCTGACGCTGGAGCAGTCGGCAAAAACAATCAAAATGTTTCGGACAATGGGGCGAGGGTAACGGAGAACAATTTTCAGTTCAATGGAATAGACGCCAACAATATCGCCAACAATTCGGCCTCGGGTACCGTCTTCGGACCACAGGCGGCGGGCATGGCGGTTCCAGCACCTGACACGATCGCAGAATTCAAGGTGCAGACGGGCCTATATGATGCAAGTCAAGGTCGAAGTCCCGGCGCGATTGTGGACGTGGTAAGTAAATCCGGCACGAATTCCTGGCACGGCACGCTATGGGAATTCTTCCGCAACGATGCCCTCAATGCCAACGATTTCTTTCTGAACGCGGCTAAGCTGCCGCGGCCGGTCCTGAAGCAAAACCAATTTGGCGGCGTTCTGGGCGGCCCAATTCGCAAGGACAAAGACTTCTTCTTCATAGGCTACCAGGGGACAATCCAGCGGAATGGGGAGTCGAGCTTGGGTTTTCAGACTGCGTTTCTTCCACCCCAACTAACCAATGACCGCTCGGCAGCCGCCCTGGGGTCGGCTTTCGGAGGACAGAGTGGAGCGTTCGGCGGTACCGCCGTCGCGCCTGATGGTTCCAACATCAATCCCGTGGCGCTCAGTCTGCTCAACTTCAAGTTTGCAAACGGACAGTACGTAATTCCTACGCCACAGCGTATCATCCAGACTCCTGGCGGGCCGCTGGGCGAATTCATATATTCGGCGCCTGTCAAATACCGCGAGGACCAGTATACGGTCAACCTGGACCATTACTTCTCCTCTCGGGACCAATTGTCCGCCAAGTTCTTCGAGTCACGCGCCCCGCAGGTGGCACCCTTCATTGGCTTCGCGACCAACCTGCCAGGTTGGCCGAACACTGTAGAGAATGACAACGTAATGGCGATATTGTCCGAGACGCATACAACATCCAAGTTCGCTAACGTTGCTCGGCTGGGGTATACGCGTTTCTTCGGAAGTCAGACCGCAAGCGAACCCATCCAAGCCTCGGACGTCGGGATAACTTCCGCCGAGGGTTTCCCACAAATACCTGTAGTTGAGCTTAACGGGCTTTTCAGCATTGGCGCATGGCAGGATTCTAGCGGCATCACTAACACATATATCGCGCAGGATACGGTCGCGTTCACGTCCGGCAAGCATAACTTGCGGCTGGGCGCGGAGGTAAAGCATGCTGAGAATAAGCTATCTCTGACCCAACTTCGATCGGGAGTCATGCTTTTCCTCAGCTTTCCGGATTTCTTGCTCGGCCAGAGCGGATCGCAAAATGGCTCTGGGGTGAGCAATGTTTTTTTGACTGCCCTCGAAGACGGTCCGCTTGCCAAGGATGTCCGCTACATCGACACCGCTGCCTTTGTTCAAGACGATTATAAGGTTACATCCCGACTCACTCTCAATCTCGGGCTGCGGCATGAATTCTTCGGCCCTCCGAGCGAAGCTCATGGCCTGATCGGGTTCTTCAATCCCGCTCTCACCACACCTGTGCCTCCAGCGGGGGGTACTCTGACCGGAACTGAGGTAGTCGGGAACTACGCGGGCCCGTTTCCAGCGGGCGTAACGAAGAGCAGCAGCACGGCTGCATGGAACAAGAGTTATAAGGATTTCGCGCCTCGGGTGGGCTTTGCGCTCCGGCTTCGAGACAAGCCCGGCCTGGTGCTTCGAGGGGGATATGGCATCTTCTACTCGGTGCTGAGCGCTGCAGTTCCCCTGCAAACAATCATCGGCTTGCCCTTCAATACGATCTTCATCCGAGTGGCGCCTGCGGCGCCCACGTTTCAGGTACCGTTCAATCCCGCCCCGCCACCGATTTCAAGTTTCCCGCAATTCGCTCCGCGCACCAGCAACCCCAACAGCGATCTCAGCGAAATTGTACTTCAACAAAATATGAACACTCCCTATGTTCAGCAGTACGGTCTGAACCTTCAGTACGAATTCGCACCCAACTTTCTCCTGGAGGTGGGATATGTCGGCTCGAAAGGAACGCACCTTCCAGGCCAAGTCGGGTACAACCAGGCAGAAATCGCGACGCCCCAGCACCCGGTAAATGGAGAAACCACTACGACTTTGGCCAACGTGCTTCAAAGGACTCCTTTTTTGGGGGCTGATCCCGTTACATCCACCGCGCTCGCGACGCCGTTTTTCTCCAACTATAATTCTCTCCAGGCCAGCGTAACTAAAAGGCTGAGCCATGGACTTCTCTTCCTCGCTAGTTATACGTGGTCAAAGAGCCTGGACGGTTTTTCAGGTGGTTTTGCGGACAGCGGCACACCCTCCACGAATTTTTCCGACGTTTCATCGGCCGTAAACGACCAGGCGAATTTGCGCAACAGCTATGGCCCGTCCGATTTTTCCCGGACTCACCGCTTCTCCGGTAGTTTTGTTTACCGGCCGCCCGTCTTTCAACATGGGCCGCGCCCATTGCAGTCTCTGCTGTCGAGATGGGAATTTTCGGGCTTGACCGTCCTTCAATCGGGGCTTCCCATCACCATCATTGATTCTGTAGGAGGAACTGCTTATGGCGGGTCGGCGGAAAACGGCGGCGTGACAGCCGAGTGCACTGGGAAGGTTCAAATCACTTCAGGGTCGGTCACCAGCCGCCTGAATAACTACTTCAACCGTGCCGCCTTTGCTCCAGCACCCATCATCGGGGACGACGGCTTGGCTACGGGCTTCGGCAATTGTGGGAGAGGCACGGTGCGCGGCCCGAGTGAACTCAACTTGGACGCGGCGGTCCAGAGAAGTTTTCCGGTGTTCAGGGAGTCGAGCTTGCTGTTCCGCGCCGAGTTCTTCAATGCTACCAATACGCCCAAGTTTGGCTTCCCGGGGGTCGACGTTTCAACGCCGTCGACCTTCGGAGTGATTACGTCGAGCGTAGCAAGTCCGCGGATCATCCAGTTCGCGCTAAAGTACAGTTTCTAAATTGGGCCGGGTATAATTTCCGTAGGGCGCATGGCCATGCGCCCCATCGTTTTCCGGCGAATTAATTCCACGGCGATCGCGTGAAGCTGGTGCAGGGGAGCTAAAATATCAGGCCTGTGACAAGGCGTCCTGGGTGCGCCATCCCTTTGGTCATTCCTTTCGCTTCTGTGTTAAGCACGTTGAAGCTGCGAATGATCTCGGATCCGGGGTCAGCCAATAGGGGAAAGTCTATTCTGTGCCGCTTGGCGAATCCTTCAGGATCGCTGAACTATCGTAGCTAATTGCCGCCAGCTTAAGTCCCTGCGCCTCAAATCTCTGTTTTGCACCTTGCAGCTGCACGAGCTGCGCCTTGCAGAAGGGTCACCAATCCGCGGAGCGAAAGAAAAGGAGGACCGTGCCCTTCGGCCCCTGGAGCGTCTCGTTTGAGTGTGTATGACCGAATTGATCAGCGAGAGCAAATGTCGGCGCTTGCTGACCAATCTCCAGGCCAACAGAAGGAGAAAACGTGTGATCCGTAGACGGGTTTTCTTGACCATTCACAGAAGCGCACAATCCCGCCAAAAAAAAGGACAGCCATCACCGCGATCCTCAGGCCCCGCGGCTTACTGACCAGGCCGGTAATTGAAAACCTAAAACGCGTTCATGTTCTTCTTGATAGACTTTCTCGAAAACATCAACGTTCTTGGGTCGCGGATATATCACAACTAGCTTCACCTCTGCCATTCGATGCTCCTAGCAAAGCCAGATTCGCAATTACCCCCACTGTGTCCCGGCGAGCACTCCCTGGGGATGGTAGGCCGCTCCGAGTCGACCTCGAAGAGCGGTAGTTCAATCCGATTCCCGAGCGACCCAAAGGTTTCATGCAGCCGCGAAATCATAGCGGCCATCGTTTCCGATCAGGTGGCTACCTCCCGATCATAAGTTGTTTCCCCAAAACCTGGGGCACAAGTCAGCGGTTGACCGAAATCTTGAAACTCTTTGAACCCTTGGGAATCCGATTCTCACGTCGATTCTCGACGGTTCGGAACAATGGGGATAACCATTAAAGGAAGCCCGTACGTTTCTGTGAGAAGAGGAGGCCGCCTCGAGAATTGCACCAACGAGTTCTCAGGTTTCCGGGATATCGATCAGCGTGACCAGGCGGTTCTCGAAGTCGAAAAAGCCGCACATCAATGTGAAAACATTCTTGGTGGACCGCGAGGCGACTTACCCTGCGTAGTGGATAGTGAAGCAGCTTCTGTCAGCGGGGTGTTGAGAAAACCGACTCCAGAACACGGTTTGAAGAATGGCCAGGCCTTCGATGGCCCTGGGAGTTCGTCTCAGGCCGCGGAAGCAGCTTTGATCGACCGGATCCTGTCTGGGCACAAAGATCTGTTCATGGACCTTATCCGCCCTCATCAACGGACGGTCTATGCAACAGTGTTCTCTTTGCTGTCGAACAAGGGAGATGCAGAGGACGTCGCACAAGACACTTTGGTGAAAGCCCTGGCTCGTTTGCATCAGTTCCGCAAGGAATCGACATTCGGTACTTGGCTGGTCCAGATAGCAATGAATGAGGCGCGAATGAGGAATCGAAAACAGTGGCGCGTTCCGATGCTGTCACTAACCCACGACAAAAGGAAAGGCGATGAGGGAAGGTACGCTCCGAAGGATTTTGAAGACTGGCGGGAGATTCCTTCGACGGTTCTGGAGCGCGCAGAAATACGTGAGGCCCTTGTCGAGGCCTTGGGCTCGCTGGAGCAACACTACAGGGAGGCCTTCGTGCTACGCGATATGCATGACCTGAGCATCTCGGAAACATCCGCCATTTTAGGAATATCGTCCGGAGCCGTGAAGACCAGGCTTCGGCGTGCCCGTTTGATGCTGAGGGACATCCTGGCTCCAGGACTGGGGCAGGATGGGCGGTTGGCGTGGGCTTCGAAAGAAGTGAGAAAACCATGGGAATAAGCTGTCAACAAGTCTGGAGAGATATTTCTGATTATATCGACGAGGATCTCGATCCCGTCCAACGAGCGGTGCTCGATCAGCATTTTGCTGAGTGCCGTCATTGCACCGCACTCCTCGATGGTATGCGCAACGTAATTGCTCTCTACCGTGACGAGCGCGTGCTGGCTCCACCAGAGGGCTTTCATGAGGGGCTGCATCAAAAACTCCAAGAACAAAGCAAAACAAACCGTTCGCGTCGCTCCTTTTTGGTGTGGACGCTGACCGCCGCCGCAACCATCCCGTTGGGATTGGCCTTGTTCTCTGCCAAGAAGCTCGTGCTCCCCCGGCAAGATTCGCAGAGCCCCGGCAAGCAGCCCAATACGCTTCCGACCATGCGAACCGTCGCAATATCTTTGGATCAGGATGACAAGGTCTATCACATTGCGGGCTGCCCGCACCTCCACGGCAAGCCAAAATTCATCTCTGTGGCGGAAGCGATTCGCGACGGCTGCACGCCCTGCATATACTGCATCGGAGAAGCGAGGCCGAAGCGAACAAGAGCGAATCAAAAAATAACCAAAAAGATGGAAACGTACGAGTAAATTAAGCGCGCGTGAAACTTTTCGAACCCACCAGAATCCGATTGCCGTAGTGAATCTACAAACGAAAAAAAGGAGATCATACATGTTGCAAAGAGTTCGGAGAAGTCCCTTTGCTAAGCAGTTGCAAACGGCTTCAGTCCTTGCATTTATCGGATTGCTGACTTTCTATCCATCCCCTACCAAGGCCCAGGAGAAGAAGGCCCAACTGTCTCCTCGGGAACAAAGCGTGCAGCGTGATCAAGCCTACGTGCGCCAACTTTTGAAGAGAGGGAATTCCGACACAAAGGTCGAAAACGTTCTCAAACTAACCAGTCGATTCACCAGCTTCAACCCTTCGGGCGATTTCCATGCGTATGCCCTTAGCCTCATTGCCAAAGAGAAGAGAAGCACGAAGCAGCCGAAACAAACTCAGCAACCCAGCGTCGCTCCACAAACAACAACTGCCACTGTCGTTTCCGACAGTTCTTCCGTCCCGTCAAGTGCGAATGTGCTTGCTCCCTCGAATCCCGTGGGAATCAACAGCGTGAAGATTTCTCAGGAGAGCAGCCGCGATAGCGTTCAAGACGCTAGCCCAGCGAGCACTCCTGACAATATTCAGGCAGCGGTGTCCAATCCTTCTTCAGCAGCAGTCATTGGAGGCGGGGTGTTTCTTCCCAATGTCTCTGCTCCTTCGAATCGGAGCGGGTCCGTTCAAGCCACTTCCGTGAACGCCAGTTCTAACTCTCCTACGACGGCAGCTTCTGAAGGTTCCTCACCGAGTGAATCAACGGGTTCGGGTACATTCAACTCAGCCCAAGGCCCTGGACCGGGACCGATTGGTCCGGGACCCGGGTGCAACTTGTTCCCGGCGCCGCCTTCCGTGGGTGCTACCGTTCCGCTGACTTATTTTGGCCCGTCGCCTTCGGAGACCAATCCGAGCTTGGTCGGGCCCGTTCAATTACTGAAATCGGGGACCGTTGACGCTGCCCACGGGACCATTACTTTGCCGCTTTATTTGGGCCACATGAAGGGCAGCAACAAGAACGTCTGGTACATCTTGACGGATGTAGACGACCCGAACGTGGCTGCGGAGTTGGGGCTAAATTTCTCCGCGAAGCTTACCTTCGCATCTAACGCGGCAAGAACTGCAAACCTCGCCGCGGATGGAACTCTCGTGTTCGACAAAGGCACGGTGGATTTCTCGCCCGTCCGCAATATCGTTCCCGGACCTCCCGGAGCGGAATTTCCGCCGGTTTCTGCTCAGCCTGGTGCTGTCGGCGATGCAGACTATAGTCCCTTTGTGCAGGTCGTGAATGCCGCAGGCGTGATTTACAACGCGCCAATCGTGGCCTTCGGTGTAGACGCCAACAAAATCAACTTCCCCGATGGAAACGTAGACTACAGCATAGTCCATGACGAAGTCGTAGCCATCGATCCAAACAATCAGACAGTGACCATCAATCTCATTAACGGATTCAGCTTTGGGCGGCCGGTTTGGTATATCTCGATGGACACCAGTATCCCCCTCGGCGCGGCCATCGAACACAACACATTCGCTCCCTTGATGCAACAGCTCCATTTGGGCGGGGATGACAGCTTCTCCAGCCCCATCGAGCGAATCTTCATCAGCACGAATGGCCCTGAGTCGGGAGGGTGCAACAACCCTCTGCGGCAAGGCTTGTCGGCGGATTTGGCTGATGGTGCTCGTCCGAACAATGTCCTTGGGGGAATCCCGACGATCGCGCTGGATTACAGTCCAGCTTGGGATGCCCAATTGTTTGAATGGACCAAAGATGCAATCGAGAACGGCTTCCGTGGTCAGGTGCGCGAAGAATTTCAGATTCTTACCTTCGTGCAGGACGGCTTGATCACCGGGCCGGGCGGAAAGGCCTTTGGGAGTTCCGGCTTCTCCATCAACTGCCCAATTGCTCAGCGCTTGGATTGATCAGCTAATCTCATCGTAAGCCCACCTTGCTTCCGGTTCCGACACCAAGTTGGAGCCGGAAGCTTTAGTCACATGCCAAGCGCCGCAGGATTCAATGCGGTTTCCCTCCAGATTTCTTTCTGCGGACCACCGGAAAAGGCGAGAAAGCAATGGATACAGCTGATCAATACTTACCTACTGAAAAAATAAAACGAATGGTGAAGGCACGACTGCACGACGATTCCAGGACCTCGTTGGAGAGATTGGGAATTCATTTCTCGCGCTGCGCGAACGTACCGTCCTCGACGGCCTGCGCCATCCCGAGTATTGCGGCGGCATAACCGACGTTGCCAAAGGTCTCTGGATGCGCCATGCCGACGTGAGTGTTCCCAAACTTCTGGAATACGTTCGTCGGCTTCGCGTTGGTTCCGTGTCTCGCCGCTTGGGCTATTTGCTCGAGCTTTTCGGAATCGCTAACGAGGCTGAATTGCAGTCCCTTCGGACCTCGTTGACCGCTACCTACATCCCGCTAGATCCCTCAGTGCCGCGCGAGGGCTCCCATCTCGCCAGATGGCGCCTCCAACTCAACATCCCAGCCGAAGAGCTGCAGGCCGTCCGGAGCGCTTGATTGATTCCGCAACGAAACATCTCGCTGCTCTCCAACCGCCTCGCAGCCGGCGGAGCAGCTCGCATTCGCGAAGACGTCCTCGAACGGGACTACTGTCTCGCGGTTTTCGACACCGTTGGGATAAAACTGGGATAAAAGAGACGTGCATCCGCCGTTTTTGAGCGAAAGAAAAATCTCCGTAACTTCAACGCAGTTTTCTGTTTACTGGCGGAGGAGGAGGGATTCGAACCCCCGAGACCCTTTCGAGTCTAACGGTTTTCAAGGCGGGTGATTGCGCTCTGGCTCGCTGGTAAGTTGCTGAAAACTAAAGACGCCGTCCGGCTCCCTCTGGACGGTTTGGGCACAGTTGGCAGCCTATTGGGATAAATTGGGATAAACCCATTTACAGCGAATCGAACACTGAAAACGGACTTCGCCCGTACCCGAGATTCCCGTCGGGCGGATCGTGACGGTCCATCGCATAATTTCCGTATTGCGATCCGCCCGAAACGTAGCACTTAGGTTGGTGCGAGTCAGTTTCCGGTATGCGGACCTTTCAAGTGGAATTGTCCAGAAACGAACCGTCGCGTCGCCCAGCGAGAGCCACTCCCATCGATGCAGCTGTGTATTGAATTGCGACCTTTGGATTCGAAACGGTAATGCTCGCGCGTTTTTGCGCAGTTTCCCGGAAACGGCTCAAACGTGTTCCGGCCCATCGGAAGCTTTTCGCAATGCCACAGGCTTTCCATGCGGCGTGTGGCGGTAAGCGTCGGCCCAGGCTTCTTTGCGGGCGAGCATCTCGGTTGGATTCGAGAGAGCCTTCGCAGTGACGAGACGTTCGAGCGTCGCCAGCCAGTGCTCGTAGTAATGCGTGCCGTCGTCGGGTTCGCCACGATCTTCCGCAGCTTTTAGCTCGGCGGCCAGTGCCGCTGCCCATTCCTTCCATGTGAAGTGGCCTTGCTGGGAGAGTCTGACCGCCATGCCGAACGCCTGAGCCTGCCAGGGCTCGGCGAACACAGGACCTTCTTCGTTGCGGGGAATACGCGGCAAAGCGTTCAAACGTTCGGCGTTAAGATCAGGATCCGGTGTGTTCAAGATAGTCATCCCACATGTCGAGGTAAACGGAATCTTTAGGAGATGCGCCTTCTCCCCAAAGCTCGCGCGCTGCGAACTGCACGGAATACACATGCTGGCGCTTTTCGCCAAGGAATTGAGAATTCGTGTCTGGGAACAGAAAGACGCCGTGGTCGAGCACGACCTTGCCGGTCTTGCCTCGCGCGTACCGGGGCAGCCGGGTATGGCCGACGGGATTGATATTGCGAGCCCGAACGCGCTCACCAACCTGAAACAGCGGCGCCACCGAAGGGTCGTTGCTCGGAGCTGTGATGCGAGGTTCAACGACTCTGGCCATCGCCACCGTAAACACCGGCGTGGCTCTCGCAGAGCCTAGTGTGGGCTTGCCGCTTGCCAGTTCCTCTTTTGTAACCATAGCGTACTTCACTATGCGGTTCTCGAGGGCGGCTAGCCATTTTTCGTAGTAGCTCATGCGCAGGTAGTCCGGGGGAGGCAGCAGTTCGATGTCATACCGCCAGGCGTCCAGATTCCACTTGTGCCAGGCGCTGAGGGCCCGGTTTATCGCGTAGACTCTCCCCTCCCAAGGTGAGTGGAACACTGGTTCATTCGCTTCGTGATGGATGGGGCCCATGCACTGCATGCCGCCCATGTCATGTACTCCGTTCATGCCTTGGCTCCCCCTGCGGGCATCAAGACTCTTGCCACGCCCACCATGGCGTCGCGAGTCACGAGTTCAGCGAGTTCCGACTCGCTCAGGTTTTCGCTTCCGGCCGGACGCTCGGGAAGCACGAAGTAGCGCAGCTCCGCGGTGCTATCCCACACACGCACCTCGACGTCTTCGTCCAATTGAAGCCCGAACTCGCGCAAAACGCCACGCGGATCAATGACCGCACGCGACCGATAGGCCGTGGATTTGTACCAGACGGGCGGCAGCCCGAGAACGGTCCAGGGGTAACAAGAACAAAGAGTACAGACCACAAGGTTATGGACCTTGGGTGTGTTCTCGAGAACGAGCGTATGGTCTCCAACTGCGCTCTTTCCCAACCCAATCTCAGCGATAGCAGAGGCCGCATCGGAAAGCAGGCGGGCCTTATAGTTGGGGTCTACCCAGGCCCGCGCCACGACCTTCGCGCCATTCCTCGGCCCGACCTTATGCTCGAAAGTATCGATCAAGGCATCCAGCGCAGCTTGATCAACGAGTCCCTTCTCAACCAGCAGCGACTCCAGAGCCTTGGTACGCAGCGCCGGGTCGGACGGAACGACTTGGTGGTCATGGCCGTGATCATGATCGTGATCTTGTGCGTGCATAGAACTTGGAGCAGCTGCCGCCACGGCTCCTGTAGCGGCGTATTTCAAGAACCCTCGCCGGTCCACAGACGTCTTGTCATCGGCCATCGGCACCCTCCGAGATCAGGGGCAATTTCCAGTTTCCACCAGAATTTCCGTCTTGGCATCCTGGGTGGCAAGCATCTTACACCCAGCCACCTCCGCTAGATACTGGAGTTATCAAAAACTCCTTCATCCCCAGAACTCGGAGCATTACAATGTGCGAAATCTTACGGCTCGTCGTCGGCATTCGCGCACCGAAAGGACTTTCGCATGACTTCTCACACCCGAGCGATGCATACGCTTACGTTGTGGTCATTCGCGGCCGCGATGATGTGGTTCGCGGGAACTGCGCTCGCGCAGGACTTACATGGCGAAGCACTCGTCAAAGCCTTGCAAAAAGGCGGATACGTTCTGGTGATGCGCCACGCTAGTTCGCCGCGTGAGGTGCCTGACAAACAGGCTGCGAATCCCGATAACAGCAAGCCCGAGCGCCAATTGGACGAAGTCGGACGGAATACCGCAGTTGCCATGGGCAAGGCGCTCCGCGACTTAAGGATTCCAATCGGCAACGTGCTCTCGAGCCCCACCTATCGCGCCCTCGAAACCGTGCGCCTGGCTCAATTCGGTGCTCCGCAGACCTTTGTCGAACTTGGGGATAACGGTCAGAGCATGCAGGGTGGGACGGCCGCCCAAGCCGAGTGGCTGCAGAAGCAAGTGGCACACTTTCCGACCGGCACAAACACGATCGTTGTGACTCACCTTCCGAACATCACCGGTGCATTTCCGCAGTTGGCGTCCGGCTTGGCGGATGGTGAGGCGCTGATATTTGGTCCGGACGCCAAGGGCAAGGCGATTCTCGTGTCCCGGGTCAAGATCGACGAGTGGCCCGCAATGCGTTTTTGAAGCGAATACTTCTGGGTCGTGCTCGTGGGACGGATTTTGGAAAGTGGCCCTAGGCCACCACGGCGCATCATTCCAAATTGTGATCGTATGACGAGCAACCCTTCCGTAATCCGGTTATAACCGACCATCCGCTCAGAACCTCTTTCACCGCTACAAACCCCGTTTGTCAACCGCGAGTCCCATGTGTAAACAGCCTATCGCTTAGTGGCGCGAGTTGGGCCGGCTGGATAAACTCGGTAGAGTCACGGAAGCCTCTGAAAACGCATAAACTTCAGCGAGTTGATTGACGAATAGGGTTTCGACGAATAGAGTTCCCAATCGATAATCAAGTTCGAGTCAACGGACACAAGATGCGACCTGATCATTAGAATCAAGCCGTAGCGTGTTCGCCGATTGCCGGAGCATTTTGAAGGGGGAGCTTATGTGCCAGGTCAAACGACGTTCCTTTCTCGGTTTGTCCGCCATGATCGTGGGAAGCGGTCTGATTGCGCGCAAAGTGGGCCATGATCTTCAGAACGGAGGTCAAGACGCGCCAGGCAGCGTGCACCATCACGTCCACACGGTCTCCGTTATGACGGAAACGGCCAACCGCTTTCTCGCCGCGCTCAACCCGGAGCAGCGGGCCAAGGCGACCTTTCAATTCAGCGACGACGAGCGCATGAACTGGCACTTCATCCCCAAAGAGCGCAAGGGACTGACGTTGGCCGAAATGAATCCTTATCAGAAGCACTTAGCGAGCGCGCTACTAGCGGCTGGGCTGAGCCAGACCGGCTACATTAAGGCCGTCACCATCATGAGCCTGGAAGAAGTGCTGAAACTGCTGGAGAACGATAGCGGCGAGCGCCGCAATCCGGAGAAGTATCATTTTACGGTGTTCGGCACACCTTCCGATACGGGAACCTGGGGCTGGCGCGTCGAGGGACATCACCTGAGCCAGAACTACACGGTGGTAAGCGGCCACGTGATGGATGGGCCGAGCTTCTTCGGCTCCAACCCCGCCGAAGTGAGGCAGGGGCCGCGCAAGGGACTGCGGACGCTGGCCCGCGAGGACGACTTGGGCTTCGAGGTGATTCATGCCCTGGATGAGCCGGAGCAGAAGATCGCCATCGTCGATCCGAAGGCGTATAGCGATATCCTGACAGCGGCCAGCAGGAAAGCCGCGCTGCAGGGGCAGCCCTCGGGACTCTCGGCAGCGAAGATGAACGCCATGCAGTTCGACGCGCTGCGCGCGCTGGTGGAACTGTACGCGGACAATCTGCCGGACGAACTGGCGGAGCGGCGCATGGATCAGATCAACAAGGCCGGGCGCAATGTCTACTTCGCTTGGGCAGGCGGCATCAAGCCGGGCGACCCGCACTATTATCGTGTACAGACGCCTTCGTTTTTGATCGAACTCGACGACACGCAGGATAATGCCAACCACATCCACTCGGTGTGGCGCGACTTCAACGGCGACTTCGGCGGAGACCTGCTAAAAGCGCATTACGAAACCAGCCACGGGAACCAGAAGGCGTAGCTTCAATATGGAATTTCTCTGCTCCTGCCGCCCGATCGGCATTGCTTAATTCTGCTTGGAATACGGATTTTCCATCACTGGTGGAAACGCGCAGACAATTTTCCGCTGGTCGAGACTGCTCCTTCTGCTAGCGTGTAGCTCTTCATGTGGCCCACTGTGATTGACGGGCAAGCCTGAAGTAATCCCAAGGTAAGTGTTGCCAACCACTCATTCGAAAAGGGGCTCCAGGTACATCGCCTCAGAGTGATAGTCGAACGTCACCGTGAAATGAGAGAGTATAGAATTGCCGAAATTGCCGGCCTCGAAGCGCGCAGAAAGGGAACCTGCGCCCCCAGAAGCCAGGAGTATACGGACGCTGCCTACGTCCATGTCTCCGATCTGAAAACTCTTTGCTCGTGCCGCGCCAAGGTCAACGCTGCCGCCCACGGAACTGCCCTCTATCTTCGCCGCATTCCGATAAACAGGAGCAAGCCCGTTCGACTCGACCCAGTGCTGGAACACAATCAAATCGGTGTTATTCCCGGTATCCACTCCGAACCAGCCCGGGTGACCATCCAGCGTTGCCTGTACCAGAGGCATGTCATTGGTAAAGCAAAGTGATACTCGCTGTCCCGTCCCGGCGTAGATGAATTGCGAGAGCGGGTGTAGTGTTACCGTCTGATCCTTGAAGTTCATCGTGATTGCGAAGCGCTCGAATACCTCTAGCCCGAGAATTCCTGCAATAGGCTGCTGCCGCTTCCCATCTTGCGTCGTTCCCAGGTCAAGATGCAGGATAACGAATGGCTGTGCAGGCAGTACTGCTGAGCCGATCGCGACGCTGCTGATCTTTGTGAATTCGGTAGTGGCCGACCCCGTGCCTGCCCCGGTGGTAAAACCTTTACCTTGCGTTGTCAGTCCAACGTGCTTAACCATTCGCGGGGTCAAAATGTTGTGGCCGCCGGTGTCGAGAATGAAAGGATATGGCCCTTTTCCATTTATGCTGGCCATCACAATAAAGAAACCGCTATCTCGGTCAAAGTAGCCTCTGGCCGCAGCCGCCTTCGCGTCGGCACTCATGCCAACGTCCGAAACCACTGCCGCTGGGCGCATCAGCTCCTCAGTCGGCGCAGTCCTGCCGATCTGATAATTACGGATGACCGCAGTCCCAGTTTCGTTCTCGTCGCGGCGCTCAACGCTGATCCGAAATGGAAGCATCAGACCTTCCACCGGACGATAGTCGCCGTACCGGATGGTCTCGACGCCCACCGAGAGCTCCATCACGGCGCGATCGAGCAGGTGGCTCGTTGCATCACTCCACAAGACCAGGGCACGGCCATGCTTAGGAGTGACCTCGATTCGAACGTAGCGCCTCGTCCCTTCGGTTATCGGACCAACCAGGCGGAAATCTGCGGGCAGCCTTTGTGGAAAGAAATAACCGTGCCGGGCTAAGTACGACTCGCTGACCGCGACCGCCTGCCCTTCCGGAGAATCGAGGGGATGTACCTGACCGGAGTTGTCCTGGCGCCAGCGCCCGACCCGGTCCACGCCATCAGCGTTGGCGAACAAACCGTAGTCCGCGTCGGCTTGGTAGGAACCGGTCACAAGACTAACCTGCATGCGAAACTTCCCAGTAAGACCGAAACTGGTTTTTTCTCCCATGCCCGTCAAGGTGGTAACGGCATCCCATTTGCTGCCGCCTGCGGCCGCGATCATTTGCCGGATCTCGGAAGGGATGTCCTCTTGCTTTTGGAGTTGAGAAGCATTGCTATCCATCCAGGCAGAAAGAAGCATAACCATTAAAAGGGCAGCGAAAGCGCTGCGACGGTAGCCGCTGTGACCAGTACCCGTCGCCAGTTGTGGGACGCTGCGTACAGAGGAGCGGTGGGTCATACAGTGCCTGTCGAACGCGAGAATCTCGATCTGTAATCCGAGGGCGAAACATTGAGCACGCGCAGGAAGCTTCTGCGCAACGAATCGGGACTTCCAAAGCCGCAGTGGGCCGCAATTCGATCGAGCTTGTCCTTGCTCTCCTCCAACCTTCGGCGCACGGCTTCAATCCGTAAGCGCTCTGTGAACTTGTAAGGCGTCAATCCCGTTTCCGCTGTAAAGACGCGAGCAAAATTTCGCGGACTCATGCTGCACTGACGGGCCAGTTTCTCAACCGACAGATCGGCCGAAAGGTTTTCGAGAATCCACCCTTGCAACTCTGTTATCGGGCAACGATCGGAGGATTGCAGGGCGAGCGCGACACTGAACTGTGACTGTCCGCCCGGGCGCCTGAGGTAGAGAACCATTTCGCGGGCAACTTGGATGGCTAGCTGTGCTCCTAGATCCTCTTCTACAAGCGCCAGGGCAAGATCCATCCCTGCGGTGATGCCGGCGCTGGTGTAGACCTTGCCGTCCCTAATGAAGATTGGATCCGGTTCGACTTTGACGCTTTTGCACTTCTTCGCCAGCTCTGCAGCCCATTTCCAATGCGTGGTAACCCTCTTGCCATCGAGTAGCCCAGCAGCTGCGAGCAGAAATGCGCCGGTGCAAATCGAACCGAATCGCCGCGCCCGCGGGGCCTTGGAATGCAGCCATTGCATTAGATGCTGATCCTTTATTGGCTCTTCAAGTCCGGAACCTCCCGCTACGAGCAGAGTGTCGATACTTCCTCTCAGCGCTCGGTAGGTCGTGTGGGCCTCCAGCCGGAGTCCGCAGTTCGTGCGGATCATCCGGCCGGAACTGGTGCTCGCCAATTTGACTGCGTAGGGAGATGGGGCCGACGGCCGCTCACGGACGAACAGCTCTGCAGCCCGCACGAATACTTGAAACGGACCTGCGACGTCTACGATCTGCGTATCCGGAGCAGCAAGGAAAACAATGCTCTTGGGGCCGAAACTACTTGGTGTCTTGCTACGCATAAGCGCATGTTAACAAGGCTCAAACAATGGCAGCAATGCCAAAGACCAGACAGATTCTGCCAAAGCGCCGCGCGACGCGTACTGAACACCCCAGATCGCACGGGTTATCGCAGGATTACGAGCGACAACCCGGAAGTAATCTCCGACCGCAGATACCACGGTTTCGCAGACCGTCGCTTTATTTGTGGAGGCCGAGCCCAACGGTTTCGCGGACCGCTGGGCAGGCAATTCGTGCATTGGGACAAATTGGGATAAAGCCGATGCCCGCGAAAACAAATTGGAGTCGTCTCTAACTCCAAGGGTGCTTTGTATTTAGTGGCGGAGGAGGAGGGATTCGAACCCCCGAGACCCTTTCGAGTCTAACGGTTTTCAAGACCGTCGCATTCAACCACTCTGCCACTCCTCCACATTGATTTTACTACACTTATTGGCAACCTGTTGCACATTTGCACGGCAGTGCGAGCGTCTTCCGGCCGATTTTGAAACAAAATTGGTTGGAGTGTAGCGCCGTGCCAAAAAGCCAGTCCCAAGGCCAGAGTGGGTCCCAAACGGTTTAGCAAACGGGTGATTGCGCGCTGGCTCGCTGGTAAGGTCCTGAAAACTAAAGACGCCGTCCGGCCGGCTCTGGACGTTGGCTCATTCGCTTCAGGAAGGCCGTCTCAAAGCTGCCCTAATGGATCAAAACGGGGTTCTCGACTTCTACCAGTTTGGACAAGAACTCCCGCCAGATGCTGCCTCGTCCGAAGGACTATCAGCCCGAAAGCTGTGGTGAACGACAGAATCGCAAGTCTTGAAACGAATGCCAATCAGGTAGTAGAAGTCGGGCGGGCGACTTTAAAGGGACAAAGGGCGCATACAGTACGCTAGGAATAGGAGGATCACCACATGCACTGACGTTAATACGTGTTTTCATGAACTCTTGACGAACCTAAACTCATGACATACAGTGTACGTACAATACAGATGCGAGGTAGCTGTGAGAGTATCGCATTCTAGAACGATCAGAACTAGTGTCCTGTAACAGTGGTTCGTGACATAAGTTGTGCGGCCTGAGCATCTGCCGTGCGCTGGGCGAAGCGGGCGATGCTGGCCAAGATTTCGTCGGCGCTTTTGGTCCACACAAAGGGCTTTGGA
>Ga0307478_10000948_pt1 | contig 27139 bp, 25 predicted proteins | sample atmos_gasesECM4C_2_FD_203713 | JGI IMG/M metagenome (GOLD analysis project Ga0307478, IMG submission 203713) | Hardwood forest soil microbial communities from Morgan-Monroe State Forest, Indiana, United States - atmos_gasesECM4C_05 | ecosystem: Environmental > Terrestrial > Soil > Temperate...
CCGCACCCCACACCGACGCCGCACCCCACACCGACGCCGCACCCCACACCGACGCCGCACCCCACACCGACGCCGCACCCCACACCGACGCCGCACCCCACACCGACGCCGCACCCCACACCGACGCGTGTGCGTCTCAACGGGCGGAATTGCTCTTCGGAGCAGTTAGTGATATTGAAGTCGCCGGGACGGCATCACGGACATACGCAAAGTGACGGCGACGAGTCAGAGGTGTTTTCTTACCCGCTATACAAAGGGCTGGCGAAGAACACATCGGTTTTCGACGGTGTGCTAGCACGAGTGGCATTTCCAGCCAGCATCGCGAGCCACGGTCAGACAGACCGAGGGTCAGGCGAACTCGTAACCGGGAATTATTTCGAGGTGCTGGGAGTCGAGCCAGCGTTCGGGCGAGTGCTTTCGCCAACGGATGACGATGTGCAAGGCGCTCACCCGGTGGTGGTGCTGAGCCATGCGTATTGGGAGGTGCCGATGTCTGTCCCGGCGATGACGAGCACTTGCGTGACTCGATCCAAAAGCTTCGAAATAAGCAGCGGGGACTGCTATCGGACTAACGGGACTATCGGATGCCATGCTGATGTTCTTTTCGGAGTGTCAATCCGTCGTCGCCCAGCGCTTCAGATTGTCGTCCTAAGGAGAGCCGGACGTTCTCTATCGTATGTGCCCCAGCATTGACTATTCACGTAGATTCGCGGGCTCACTTAGCACGCCACGAAACACTCCAAAGCATCCGTGCTCCCAGGAGCACCAGAAGCCCGCAGAGGATGCGTTTCAAGCCAGCTGACGAAAGATATTTAGTCAGGTATACGCCAAGAATGCTTCCTGGGAGCGACCCAGCCAGAACGGACCCGACCAGTACAAGGTCCACATTTCGCAGCAGCTTGAATTGCAGCAAACCGGTCATGCCCGCAAGCAGCACGCCGTGCACGATGTCAGTGCCAACCGCAGCCGTCGCAGGAATACCGCAAAATACCAGGAGCATGATCAGAATCACGCTGCCCGCCCCTATCGACGTCACTCCTACAAGAAATCCGGCAACAAGGCCAATCATGGCGACACCGACTTTGTTCCTGGTCTTTGGCGGCGCGTCGAGCGCCGAGCTGCCGGTCAGAAAGTTCTGCTCCGTCAGATACAGAATTGGGATGACTACGAGCAGAACGCCAGCCGCCACGTGCAAAAAACCATTTACGGTGCTGCCGTAGACGGTGCGGATTCGTGTCAGAACGAAAACGCCAAGAACCGCTCCCGGGACGCTGCCGTAGGCCAGGTTGACAACCAATGGCCAGCGGACGTTTCCGTGATACCAGTGCAGCCCTCCTGCGCCCATTTTGGTGGTGCAGCTGATGACCAGGTCGGAACCAACTGCAACGAGTGGAGGCACTCCCAAAACGGAAATCAACAGCGGTAGCAACAACAGGCCTCCGCCAAGCCCGGTCAGACCAACGAAGGTTCCCACCAGCAGACCGATAAGCGCAGCTCCGGTAATTATGGCTGAACCCATGATTTATCTCGCCGCGCTGGCCACAAGATCACTGGGCTTTACGTCTGAGGCTTGCTGCGAAACTCTTGAGGCAAGATGTCGGAGTGCAGCTTCAACAACCTTCGAGCAATTCTGGGTAACACTCTCATGCTCCGTGTCGCACGCGATTTCCGGTTTGAGTGGTGGTTCGTAAGGATCGTCAATACCGGTGAACGCGCGAATCTCGCCTGACCTTGCTTTTCTGTACAGCTCCTTGGGATCACGGAGCTCACAGACGGCGAGCTGCGCGTCAACGTGCACTTCGAGAAAATTGCCGATGGTCCGGCGGGCTGCATCGCGGGCTTCGCGATAGGGAGAAATCGCGGAAACCAGAACCACGATGCCATTGCGCGTCAGCAACTGGGCAATAAAGGCGATGCGACGAATATTCTCATCGCGGTCGGGCTTGCTATAGCCCAGGTCTTTGCAAAGATGGTTTCGGATCATGTCGCCGTCAATGACTTCGACGCGCAGCCCGCGAGCTAACAGTTCCGTGGCTACGGCTTGGCAGATCGTGGTTTTGCCTGACGCGCTTAAGCCGGTAAACCAAATCGTCAGTCCTTGCTGGTTGGCCAGGCCTATTGCGTTAGCGGATCGGTCTGGCCCGCCGATTGCTGCGGTGGAAACCGCTTCCACAATCATGCCCGCGCCAACCGTGTCGTTGTTCACTGGATCGATGAGGACGAAGCTGCCGGTGACGCGATTGCGGTCGTAAAGATCGCACAGAAGCGGGCTCTGCAAGTCGATCTGGACCTCACCGATTTCGTTGCTTACCAAGCTGTCCGTCTCGAGCGTTCCTAAACTGCTGATCTCGATTTTGTTGCGGACTCGGCTTACTCGACCACAAATCATCTTGGTGGTGTGCTTGACGAGATAGCGAGCGTCTTGGCGAAGCGGCACGGTGGACATCCAGATCACCCGAGCGGTGACGCTTGTCGCGATCACTGGCAAATGATCGGGAGTCGCGAGCATGTCCCCACGGCCGAGGTCGATGTGATCGGTTGTGGTCAGGACGAGGGAACGGCCGGGGTACGCACATTCGAGCGTTTGCGTATGAAAAAGCAGTTCTTTGACTCTCGTCCGCTGCCCAGAAGGTAAGGCGACCACTTCCTGTCCAACACGGACCATTCCCGAGGCCACTTGACCAGCATAGCCGCGAAAGTCCTGGCTTGGCCGGATAACAGCCTGCACTGGAAATCGCAGTGGGCCGTTATCTTGTAGTTGCGCAGGAACAGTTTCGAGGAGATTAAGCAAACAGGGGCCCTTGTACCATGGCATTCGATCACTTGCGGTTGTGACGTTGTCGCCTTGCAAAGCGCTCAATGGAACGAAATGGAATCGGACTCCGTCGAGAGATTGTGCGAATCGATTGAATTCCTCGTGAATGGCGCGGAATACCTGCTCATCGAAACTCACTAGGTCCAACTTGTTCACCGCAACGATGATTTGGCGGATGCCGAGTAGCCAGGCGATCAGACTATGGCGTCGCGTTTGCTCTAGGATCCCTTTTCTCGCATCAACCACGAGAAGCGCCAGTTCTGCCGTGGACGCGCCCGTAGCCATGTTGCGAGTGTATTGCTCGTGCCCTGGAACGTCGGCAATGATGAACTTTTTTTTGGACGTGGAAAAGTAGCGGTAGGCCACATCGATCGTAATCCCTTGTTCGCGTTCCGATCTCAAACCGTCCGTCAAGAGAGACAAATCCAGTTCGACGTTTCGCAATAAGGATGCTTTCCGCAGCGAGGTGAGCTGATCTTCGTAGATGCCATTGGCCTCGTAGAGCAGGCGGCCGATGAGCGTGGATTTCCCGTCGTCCACACTCCCGGCGGTCACAAAACGAAGCAGGGTTTTGTCGGAGGCTATGCAGCTCAAAAGTATCCCTCGATTTTCTTCAGTTCCATGGAGCCTTCTTGATCATGGTCGATGACCCGGTTTTCTCGCTCGGAACGGCGGAAACTCTTCATTTCTTCGATGACTTCGTCAACGGTTCTTGCGGAGGAGCGAATGGCTCCAGTGCAGTAGGTACAGCCCAGCGACCGCATGCGGCACATCACACGTTGAGGTATTTCTCCGGGCAGCATGGGAATCGGATATTCCAGAGGAAGTAAAAGCTCGCCTCGGACCAACATCTCTCGTTCTTTGGCGAAATACAGCGGCACCACCGGAATCTGTTCGCTGCGGATGTATTCCCAAATGTCCATTTCGGTCCAATTAGACAGCGGAAAGACCCTGACGCTCTGGCCCGGCCCAACGCGTCCGTTATAGAGATTCCAAAATTCGGGGCGTTGATTCTTGGGATCCCATTGCCCCAACGTATCGCGTACAGAGAAAATGCGTTCTTTGGCTCGCGATTTCTCCTCGTCTCTCCGTGCGCCGCCGATCGCCGTGTCAATCCGATGAAATGTGAGTGCGTCCAATAAGGCCTTGGTTTTGAGCAAAGCACAACATCGGCTTGGGCCTAGTTCAAATGGATTAGCTCCACTCTTTTTCGCGTCCTGGTTCGTGTGAACGATCAGTTCCAGACCCAGTTCACGAGCGGTACGGTCGCGGAATTCGATCATTTCCGGGAACTTAAACCCGGTGTCAATGTGCAGCAAGGGAAATGGAATTCTGCCTGGATAGAAAGCCTTCTGCGCTAGCCGCAACAGCACAGAGGAATCTTTGCCGACGGAATATAACATCGCGGGGCGGCCCGATTCCGCGACTACCTCGCGAAACATATAAATGCTTTCTGCTTCGACTAAATCAAGGTGAGTGCTCGTCGTCCTGACCATAGCTCTTCATGTCCAGAGCGCCCAGCGAAAATCGCCGGAGCCAGTCTCAGCTGCAACACATTCCTAAGTGGCCGGCAGCCACCGGCATATAAGATTGCGTATTACTCACCACAGCATCAATGTCTCGTTCTTTCGCATACTTGGAAAGCTCGATGTTTCGATTGACGAAACCTTGACTCTTCCAATTGAGTGACGTATTGCAAAGTACGCCGAACCCTGCTCGGCGCTTAAAGACATTCAATAGATCATAGACTGCGGACTTCTGATCTCTCGTGATTTGTATTATAGGCGATGCGTCAATATGGGTCACGGCCTTTAACTCGTCCGTACAAACTGATTGGAAGTACAGCATAAATGGACTGCTTCCATTAAGTCCAAAGAGCCGGTGGGCATCCTACTCTAGACAAATCGGTGCAATTGGTCGATACCGTTCGCGCTGTTTTATTTTGTTCGGGCGCTCCCCGTTGGACTCCTTGAATGGCGATGCTAGCAGCGACCTTTTGCCTAGGGCCCGCGGACCTATGTCCGACCTCCACTGTACCCAAGCAATGACCTTGTCGTGCAACAAGAGATCCGCAATGTGCTCATAGTCGAAGGGACTTTCAACGAAATCTTCAGGATTTCCGCCAAAAATGAAATCACTTCCACTATATACGTTCCACGAGATTTTCGCGCATCCCGACATGACGTATTGAGCTTCAACGGCCGTTCCAATCGCGCTACCGAAATCATTCGTTGCTGGCAGTATAAATATATTGCTGAACAGTTTATAAGAATTTTTTTTTATAATTCCATTAACAATTCAAACCACAACCACCGGCAATCAGCAGCGGACACCTGCCAAGGTCATTTCTTCGTGGGCTCTGCTGCGCAATCGGAGTTCTCCGCTTCGGCGACTCCGGCATAGCTCTGCAAAACGAGCGGTTCGAGGATCGCCACGAGCTGTTCCACTTTTCCTAATTCGCGCGCTTTGTCGCGATACGACGGCAAACGCTGACTTGCTCCTTGACCATTTCCTTCGCGAGTATGTTCATAAGATCGGGTTGCTGATCCCCAGCTAAGACGAGAGTGACAAGCTGCCCCCGTACTTTTGGAATCGCAGAGTAGGTCCGTTTCTGTCAGCCTTTCCTCATTCCCTTGCATCATGTATAGCGCGAAGCCTTGAGACAATTAATCTTCTCCCGGACATTGTTTCGTCTGCTGTTTCTAGATGTTCGAAAAGATCAAAAACGCGACACTTCAGAACTAAAACCGACAAGATGCAAGATCTTTGTCCTCGCGAAAAAAATCATCGGACTGCGCTACAGAAAAACCTGTATTGATCGCATAATGCTAATATTCCCATCGTCAGGTATTGGCCTTAAGTGCCTCAACCCGAGGTGCTCCCCATGGATTCCCCACTTTTTGCCCACACCGCTCCAGTATTGTCCGGTCCCGCACAAATGACTTCCGATTCTGCAACGCCATGTTCGCGTCCTACTGGTGAGCTCGCGTCTCGAAGTTCGGAAACCTCTTCTTCAGGTATTGGAGAGCTTCTCGCTTGACAGGTGGCTTAGCTGTGTGGCAGGGTCTATTGTGCACTCTATAGAAGTGGATAAGTACCGTCTTGTTATAGGCCTCTTTGATGTCTCGTGATTTGTTAGTCCCCGTTCACGTGATTGCCCCGAATCTGTTGGCGGCAGAGCATATTATTGATATTCTTTCCCGCGATCCAGGGTTTCACCCAATCTTATGCGAATGCCTGCGGAGGTTGAATAACCGAACGAATGCAATATTCGTTCTCGATGGCTCTTTTCTGCTTCTACCGCTGGGTGAATGTATTCGTCGTTTGCAATGTCGATTCCCACAGGCTAGATTCGTTGTGGTTGACAAAGCCCAAACCAAAGAAAGAATTCTGCGTTTATTGCATCTGGGCATTCATGGTTTTGTTGATCATTCAAAGGTTACTCAGACACTCAGAGAAGCAGTCGAGGCTGTTTCAAAAGGAGATTACTGGATTCCGCGGGATGTTTTGACCGGCTACGTTGAATCGACCGCTCGCACTAGTCCTGGCCGCCCAGGGAATCCGTGGGCCATGACCGAGCGCGAAACGCAGGTGTTGGAACTCGTTGAGCAATACTATTCCAACAAGGAAATTGCCAGTGCACTCGGCCTCCAGGAAAGCACAGTCAAATACCATGTCTCACATATTTTAGGAAAACTTCAAGTTGCAAACCGAGAGTGTCTCGCTGCCCCATCTCCCTTTGTTGGGGTCTGGAAGCAGTTCCTGTCCTAGCCTCTTTTCGAGAGCACTGAATTGGTCCTTGACGTTAGTCGTTAGTTTGTTACGGGAAATCTAACGGCCCTTTTTTCGTCGTTCCTGCCCGCCTATCTCTGCGCTTGAAACCGTAACGTATCTCCGAAAAAATGACAAAATGACCAGCAATGCGTGCCTTTTCGAGCAGCGCTTCACGTTCTGCCGTACACTCGTCGGAGTCTGCTGTAGGACCCCTGACGCTCTCGGAAAAGTGCATTGTCGAAACCTCGCAACAATTCCGCAATGCTACACTGTGAGCTATTTGATCGCTGCAAACAAGGTCCCGTTCCTACAGGCGCTTTGTATAGCGAGCGAAACCTCAAAGGATGCGAAATGTCGTCATCATCGATTCAATGGGAGACACCCGAACTTCCCGTTGAACTGCCGAAAAATCAGATTCACGTCTGGCGAGCTAACCTTCCAATGAGGTCTGCGAATCAATTACTGCCATCCTCGTTTTTAAGCGAAGACGAAATGGCCCGGGCCCTCCGCTTCCACTTCGATCGTGATCGAATTCGGTTCATCGTTGCACGGGGTACCCTGCGTATGGTGCTTGCTTCCTACCTGAACATATCTCCAGTTGATGTCAGATTCCGCTACGAAGAATATGGAAAACCAACGCTCGACTTCGGGCTCCAAGTGGATGTTTTAAACTTCAATCTTTCCCACTCAGGCGACGTCGCACTTTTTGCTGTTGGTTGGGAAAGAAAAATAGGTATAGATATTGAAAGGATTCAGGAAGATTTTGGAGGCATGGACGTTGCGAGCCGCTATTTTTCGATCTCAGAGTTAAAATCGCTGTTAAGCCTACCCTCAGAACTGCGGCCTTTGGGCTTTTTCAATGGCTGGACTCGCAAAGAGGCTTACGTGAAAGCTCGCGGTGACGGCTTGCAGCTACGGCTTGACTCCTTTGATGTAACTCTCGCACCGGAGACTCGTCCTCAATTTCTACGGGGGGTCAGCGAAGACTGGCAGCTAGTATCAGTCTTTGTTAAACCCAGCTTCGCTGCTGCCTTGGTGTACAATGGGTTCCCGTGCGAAATTCGGTTTCTTGAAGCTTCTCCTCCAATTGCATAGAAGGGGGATCTCATGTGGCTTGAACTCTCGTGGCGGTCGCACGCGACAAGGCTCACTTCGTCACTTCTAGCGAGTGCCGCAAGCAAAGGACTCACGGAGTATCTTGTCGCACCTGCGATCTCTCGCGTGCAGCAGTCGGTCACGCTCACCAGGTAAGCCCAGGCCTACCGTCGGACCTGTGGGCAACGTCGCCGCCAACGGTGTAGTGTGTGCGTCACCATCTCTGGCGCCTGGGAATGAACGCCACCGCAGCTCACTCCCCCACGACGTTTTCTAGGATTTTGATCTCCAGCGACTTCCGGCCCAGGGTTCGTTCCGACTGCCGGATGCGAGGATCCTTCTCGGTTTCGACCGCGGCAGCGCTTTTCCCCACAAGCGCTGCCTTGGCTCCTTGCTCGGCTTCATCCTTCCACCGACAGAACAGATTCGGAGCAATCTCGTGCCGCCGGCAGGTTTCCGAGACCTTTCCGCTTTTTATGCCTTCCTGCATGATCTGCCACTTCTCTTCGGGAATTCGATCTACGTGCGCTTTTCTGCTCATGCTGCCTCCTCTTTTGGAGGCCCTGAATTAACCGAATTCGGCAGTCTAGTTGAGCGGAGGGCACTACACCGCTCCCTATTACGGAAACTGTCTGAGTTTTGCGCTCATTGCGGAATCGACTCTGCTTTCGACCAATCCACTCGTTGGAATCGACGCCCACGCGGACGTAAGCATTTGAGCTAAAACATGGACATGTGGTGGCTTGAGAGCAGTCATATGATTGCCCGGGCCATGCAGAAAGACAAGATTGGGTGCCCAGCGCTTCCATCCTTCGATACGATTTTGTTGTTCCCGGCAATTAGCCTTCGTAGTCAGTTTCGGGTTATCCAACATAATTAGATGTCCAAACCCCATGTAGGCGCTATCGGGTGTATAGCGAGAGCGCGTGCAAGCCGAGAACGTTCGCAAGGGTCCGCGCAGTACCTCGGGCCGCGACTTCCGAGGAACAAGACGAACACGGACCAACCGCTCGTGCAAAAGCTTCAGTTGTGCCGCTTCGTTGCACGAATCGAGATCACCGGGTCCAATCTCTAATGAATGTTCTACCAAGTCTTCGAACAGTTCCACTAGCTTTAGAATCGTTTCGGTAGGGGTGTATTCGCGGCGGAGACGGGCATCATCTGGAACATCACTGTCAAGGATGGTCAGCGATAGTAAAGGGCGCCCAATTTGGAGCATTCGTTGCGCCATCTCAAAGACTATCCAGCCTCCGAAGGAGTGTCCCAGTAGGTGAAATGGACCTTCATAATAGATTTCATTAATAGCTTCCAGATAACATTTGGCGGCAGCCGTAACGGTCGAGTGAGGAACTAGCACTCCATCCAGCCCACGCGGCTCCATTCCGTAGATTGGGCACAGCACTTCGAGAGAGCTAGCCAATTGCTGAAAGCTGGTTACACTAGCGCCAGCACCCGGTACGCAGAACAGAGGGATGTCATGACCACGACGTATAGCTAATGGCACTAGGGGGTTATAACCCTTTTCCGGCAAACTGAGCTTGCGCTGGTCTCCATCTCGTATTGCATGCAACAATGCTTCGCCACAGAGTTTCACGTCGGCTGCGGCACACGTCGAATAAGATCCGCTTTCTACCATTCTTATGTATATCCGTTCAAATTCCGGAAAGGTGTCGCTATAGCCCCTATCGCAACCGCCAAAGAAATGAATAGGAATCGAGATCGGCCGTGGGCGATACAACCTTTGCGCGCGGTAAAATGCGTATTCAGGATCCCGGAGAGGTCCGATCGAGACCGATGACAATTCAGCTGGAGAAGAGGTCGACTCTGCTGTTGTGCTATTGGGCTCTATTGCAGCAGTCGCGAATTGGGTTTCATCCCCACCAGCAATCTGTTTCTTTTGAAAGCGTAATCGATCATTATTTGCGTCCAGGGGGGACTCGGGCGAAATGCCGCCGACGCTGCGGGTAGTATTGAAAAGAAGGCCGAGGAAGGCAATAGACTGATCGTCTCCGATTAGCTGCGTCGCGATTTCATAGGCCAGGATACGCGCGAAACCGCATGCTGCAATTCGATATGGTCCAAGAGCCTGTACTCCACGGATGATGCCCACCATTCGCTCCGCTATTCCTTCCACCGTTCGCAGTTGATGCCCCTCCACGGCTTTTTTAACCGCCAAACCGTAGACGCGAATCTCCGCCTCAATATGCGACGCAAGTGCTCTCGCATAGGCATGTTCTTCGGTACAACAATAAATCAGGAAAAGAGGATGCTCCTCTTCAGTTCCGTATATTGCCGTATCATTTGTATAAGGGGATGGCATCTATAAACTATATTACTTTCGATCAACTATTGTCCTTCGATAGCGCTTTTGCCTCCCGTCACATTCGCGCTGTATGAAGATAGTTTGTTTAACTAAGCCAGTCACCGCTTTCCCTTCAGCTATCAATAAGCGAAACGACGGTAAAACAGGACTACCTCGTTGCAAATAAATCCGCAAGTTGACAAGATCTCTGAGATTGATCGCAATAATGATGAAATCGAGGTCCGCTCATCCCTGGAGAATTGTGTTTTCCGTTTTCCTGCGAAGGGATAGGGGCCTCATATCTGTCCACGTGACCTTGATAAACTCAAGACATTCAGTCTTGTTGCCGCTCTTTCCCACCTCACGCCAGCCGGATGGTAGCGGACGATCTGCAAACCAAATGGAATACTGTCCCTCATGGTTTGCTACTACTTTGTACACTCTTGTGTCCTGCTCCTCGTTCGAACTCATTTTTTCCTCCTATCGCGATTCTATAATCTGTTATAACTATGTACATATGATACAGCTGTACAGAATGGCCCGAGAACGAGCGATTAAACGCCAGCAAACCTGGGCATATTTCTTCGCCACCTTCTCTGCCCCATTCAGAAGGCGCTAAAACCAGTTATGAGATGGCTTCATAGCTTTGTACATTGTGAGGCGATCTCCAATCGAGCTGTACCCTGCAGAGACGGCAAAGCGATATCTGCTATGCATCGAACTGGTACGTAGTCAAGAGTTAGATCACCAACTATTTTGACGTGCCCAGATTTTTCTGACGACTCTGCAGCCTTGAGGTCACTCAGTTCGCGATTCAGCTGTACACCCAACTCAGTCCCGCCGAGAGTATTTGTGAATCGAATGTGAACATATCCCCTCTCGATGGACCCCAAAAAGGCCTCCACAGTTTTGTCGGGACGCAGGCTAACCTCCACTGGGTGTTCTCGTTCTGAGAGTCGGCGCACCAGGTCATACATGTCCTTTCTCCTTAACGTGAATTCCTTGACGAAAAATCTCGCCAATCTTGATAGCTCATCCGACAAAATGAGATGCATTTTGCTCAATTTATGTCCGAAATATGGGCTTCGCGGCCAGCGATGCATCCTCATCATGGTCCACGACAGTGTGCTAAAAAGTTCAATTGACCTACCTTTTGTTAACCCGCTGACAAAATGGATCTCATTCAGGCAGACACAAACAACGCCCCGTGGCGTGGTCCTCGCCGCTATAAATATGACGGCATTAGATTCGGCCTGCTGCCCTTGTGGGGCCTCATTGCCTGACGTTCAGTACCCCTTGATGCATCATTAATAAGGCGAGAAGCCGAGCTTGGTTCCATAGTTGGGAGCAACACTGAGATTTCTACGGGGGGCAGAGTATTGAAATCAATCTCAACTGCAACCGCTTTTCTCAAGAGTTCGACAGAAACAATGAGTCTGTGCTTATTTTTCACACGGACGACTGTTCCCGTCATGCCAGCGAACGCGCCGCTCGCGATTCGCACTTTCTTGCCCAAATACATCTGATAAGGGGCTGGACCGGAAGGCATGCCGGAACTTACGATTTTCCGCACGGAAATAATCTCCTCTTCGCACACTGGACTGGGTTTTCCCGGTGCACCTAATATTCGAATTACACCAGGTGTTGTCAGGATCAATCCGTAGATACCGATGCTCTTGTATCGGCAGAAGACGTAGCCTGGAAAGAGTGGAGCATCCTTGCAAGCCGCTCTATCAGATTTAACTCTTTGCATGTAAGTTGGGACAAATTCCTCATATCCCTTGTATCTCAAATGAAGGGCGACGATTTGCTCATGCCGGGATCGAACCTGAACGGCGACCCAAAACGATTCGTCGGGATAGCAATTCATTTTTTGATAGTCCTTTTTTCTGATTCTCAATAAGGAGCAACTGACAGAGCAAAGATCATTTCTTAATACGGAGCGATATTTCTCCGTCCGGAAGTCAAGGATGGAAGAGTCATATGAAAGTCAACTGAGAATTTCCATTGCAGGACCACTATACGCCTGGATCGCTGGTCTAGTTTCGGCCCTCTCGTGGCCGAACGATGATCGCGCAGGCTGCCGCCAAACCCCGGGCTAACGGCTTGTCTTGCAGGCCGCACAACGCGTTCTTTATTACGTTGCGGGCTAAGAATCGTCAACCGTCGGGAAGGTGGTGGATAACCCGTTCTTAGAGGCAGAGGTCCCTCTCCAACCCCTGGTTGGAAACAGCACCGACCGCGATAGGGGTGATGGCGATCGACCGAAAATCACAGGAGTGCGACCCGGGTGTGGGGCACTTTCGCGGGGCCACCTCCGCTGAAGCCGAAACCTTATGGCGGTGCTAATAGTAGGAAGCCAGCGGGGACGCGCAAAACCTAACAAGCTGCGCTGCTGCCTACGTTGCTGGCTAGTTCGCTGACTGCGGGCATCAAGATTTCTCCTCCGGGTCCGCGTCGGGAATCGGGTTCCCCAACAGCGCAGCCACTCTTTTTGCACCTCGATGATGGTCTCCGCGTTGAGGAGCTTTCCGTCAATTGGCCGACCCTGCCGGCGAAGTTTCTGATTCTCTTCCTCACACGGAATGCGCCGGGATTTGCGTCCGCGGCCGCGTGGAACCAAGACCTGCCGGACCATTGGCTGCGCTCTCGCCGCCAGGTCACCAGGTGTGAGAAATACAAACCCTCGCGACTGAGAAGCGCGCTCACACCAACTGAGGTGGCCGTCGCGTTATTGGCCCTCCGGTAGGATGGCTGCTTATACTTAGCAGTGAAGGTGCGCCTCTTAGCTTTAGCTACCACTTCAGGATCCGGGCGACACGCCAATGCCGCAGCATCTCATTCCTCTTCCTTCTCGCCCTGCTCTGAAAGGTGCTAAACCTGTCTAGGGGATGTTGGAGCAGAACGGCCATTGAGCAGCAACCGTCAGCAAAAATCGAATTACTTTGCTGAGATCTTCAGATTAGCAAAGTAACCCTCTGTGCCAGGCCCAACCCACAACGCGACTCCTCCGTCGTGCGGTTCGCGCTTCAGATCGTTGACGACGAGGCAGGGCTGCTCGGTTCCGTCCACGTAGAGACGCGCTCTGCGGCCTTCTATTTCAATTTTGTACTTGGTCCAGACGCCGGGCTGCAAATCAACGTATGACTCATACTTTCCAGGAGCCTCCCCCCGCGATCGGGCAAAATCAAAATCCGGATAAGAACTGTATTGTGTGGAGTGGTTCCGCCTGACTTGATCGTCGGCTCGGCCGTTGGTTGGCCTCAGATAGATGTACTCGTAGCTTCCGTCACTTTGGAGGCGAAAAGCGACGCCAATGAACCCACGTGCTCCTTCGCCTGAACTCGCGGCAGGTTGGCCGGCGAGATCCACTGCGATGGTGCCGTCACGTAATGACGTGTCCTTGACTACGGCGTATGAACTCGCGTTTGCGGCTCCAGGTGTGGCGATGATTTGGACGGCCCTCCGGCCTTTATAGTTCGTCTGTGCAATGGATACGTTCTTTCCTGCTAGTCGATCCACGGTTTGGGCCGCAAGCGGGAGGGCAAAGCATGCCAATACAAACGCGCGCATCAGCATCAAATGTGTATTCATATGAGTCTTCAAGTTTCCGAAGAATTTCCATTCATGACGAAAGGACGGTCAGTGAGTTGACTTAGCCCGAAGCACGGAGCGGGCTGCGATAAGAACTGCCTCTAGCCTGCTCTTTGCCGTCAAAGGTGAAGCTGCGACCGCCATAATGGCCACCAGAAAGTGCATACTTATAGGCACTTGCCGCGCTTTGAATCGCGTTCCCCCTCGGCTCCGTCGTGCCCGGAATTGATCGAAAGAATCAGACCGTTCGCGTCCATGATGTCATCTCACGTCGGGAGAATTGGCGCGAAGCCATTCCTCAATCGAAGAGATTTTGGCTGCGAGATCTCTCACCGACCATCTCTCCCTGGTTGCTGTATCGGGAGACAGTTCCCAAGCTTTGCTTACGGAATTAAATCGGTAATTCATAAGCGGCATCATCGCGCGTGACAAATCTTCGTTTGGATACATCGCGCGAAAGTGAACCATGTTTTTTAAATAAGAAACGATTTGGGGCGGCGAATTCGGCAGACCCGAAGAGGACAGGCGACCTGTTGAGCACGCTACGAGGTGAAATACCTGTATCTGGTCATCGAAAAAGATGGTGTAACCGTTCTTCTTAACCATCCGCAGCACAAACTCTCTGTCCTCAGGCCCCCATCCCTCGAAGTTCTCATCAAAGTACATTTCAGAACATCGCTCTGCACTGAAACTAAACCCTATGCAGGCCATCCAAGGGGCATCTGATGAAAAAAGCATTTGTTGTCTAGCACGATCATTGTCGATAGATATCCTTTCAAGTAATTCGAAGAGGCGCGTTATTTCGCTTTTCGCGAGGGGCAGTAGTTGAGAAAGCAAAAGGCTGCTATCCCTCTTACATTCAGCGACGGTGACCTTTGAGGGCACGGCAGCAACAGACACCCAGCGGCGCGGATTACAGACGAGCTGCTTGGAACTGTGATGCGCGGACCGATGGCGACTAAGGAAGTCGGGCTTAATGAGAATGTCTCCATCTAGAAACACCAAGAGATCGCCTCGGGCACACCCTATTCCATTGTTTTTTGAACGCGCTGCACGGTAACCCAGCTTTGACTGCCAGATATATCGAATATCCAACCCGAGGAAGTCAGTGTTAGCGCGAATTGATGAGAACGATTCATCTGAGGAACCATCGTCACAAATTATAACTTCAAAAGGCTCATCGATCGTTTGCGCCCGCAGACAATAGAGAAGCATTTCTAAACTGATCCTCTGCTCGAATACGGTGATAAGCACGGACAGCACGTGGTAACCTCTAACTGGGCTCTGATTTTTGCACAATCTTCATTATTGGATTCTCGCTTGTAGATCTGTTTGTTCTGAAGTTTGCTTCCTCTCCATCGAACAGCCAGCTTCAAGTTTCCAGCGGTCCTCTGAATTACAATTTATTCAACTTGCTCCGCCCTTGTGAGTGTTTTTTAGGACATGCAAATCACGCTCCATACGCCATGACACATATTCGGCCAATGACGTAACGCCGGCGCGGATCTGCTGCGCATCAACGGCGCTGAAAGAAAGCCGGATACGATGGTCTTGGGAGTTGTCCAAAGCGAAGAAACTCATCGGCATTACGATAACTCCGTAATTCGTTGCACATTCGACGACGGCCTCTACATCGAACCGGAACGGAAGGTCGAGAGCCAGGAAAAACCCACCGGATGGCCGGTTCCATTGCATTTGGCTGGAGATCGGCGTGAAAGCAGCCTGCAACTCGTTCAGCATCGCGTCGCGGTTAGCGCGGTACCAGGCAGCCGCGGGCTGAATCCATTGCCGTAAGCTCCCATTTTGGCCGAGCAAAAGCCCTCCCACGATCGCTTGGGTAATTTGGCTTGTATTTACTGTTAGGTAGCTCTTACGCTCAACCAGCTGATGCCTTAACGCCCTGCTCGCTCCTCGATCACCGAATAGTGTTTCCGGCAACGTTGCGGCTCCCACGCGCACAGCTGGAGCAATTGTCTTGGAGAATGTGGAAAGATAGATCACACAACCCGCTTCGTCCAACGCAGCCATCGGTTGGACGGGCTGCCCTTCATACCTGAACATTCCGTAGGGGTTATCTTCCAGCACAGTGATTCGGAGCCGGGCACAAATTCCGAGAATCGCCCGCCGCTGAGATTCATCAAGCACGCGCCCTGTGGGATTGTCGAACTCAGGAATTATGTAAAGGGCCCTAGCCCGCCTTCCGCTCTGGTGCAGTTCCTTTACCGCTTGTTCGATCCCCTCAACGACATCTAAATAGACGTTAGGAATGGCGAAGACTGCTACTCCGGTCGCGCGAGCAGCACCCGTTGCTCCAGCATAGGTCGGATTGAATACTAGGACAACGTCCTGTGGGTCTGGACACAATGCTGGCAAACAAAGAGAAAGCGCCTCCTGACAACCGGCAGTGATCAGTATCCGTTCAGAGCTTGCCGTGACTCCTTCATCCGCCCTCAACTGCTGAATTACCAGTTCATTGATCATACCGGCGGTTCGGCCGTACTGAAGCAGCCGCGCCTTCGCATCGAGCAGATTTCTGCCAGGCGTCAGGGAATGTTCGTGCCGAGCTTGCTTGTCCAGCAAGACTCCAGGGTTGAGCCTCTCATAGAAGCGGTCGGTCGGCCGGCCAGCAGCCAGAGAGATCGCTAAAGGAAACTGGTCAGCAACCTCGTTCAGAAAATTCATCACGGATGCCTGAGACAGGGGATTCATAAAATCATTGATTGCCTGACAAGGTTCTACGAGAAATTGTCGTATCCCAAAACTGGCGGCCTAGCTACCGGGCTGCCCATTTTGGCGGGCGCTTCTGGATGAAAGCGAGTGGGCCCTCCCGGCAGTCTGCGCTTGTACTGCGGATTTCCTCGGCTTCGTAGCGCGCGGCAAACGCTTCTTCCAGTGATAAATGCATGGACGCAAGCCCTGCCTGCTTCAACGCCCGCACCGAGAGCGGAGCGCAACGCAAAATCTCTTCGACCCACCGTTCCACACAACGATCTATCTCCACGCCAGGCACAACTTCGTTGACCAATCCAAGCTCATACGCACGTATCGCGCTCATGCGGCGTCCTGTCATTAGATAGCCCATAGCCGCCTTGAACGGAATCTGTCGTGCTAGCCGAAATAAACCGCCCGCACCTGGAATCAATCCGAGTTGGACTTCGGGTAGGGCGAAGCAGGCATGGTCTGCAGCGATGATGATGTCGCACGCCATGGCCAGTTCGAAGCCGCCTCCGAGCGCATATCCATTGACACGGGCTATGATTGGTTTGCTCAAATTAAATCGTTCCGTCAACCGGGGCCAGCCTGCCCCGCCAGGGCTTCCAAATGTCGTTGGCGGGAGGCCAGCCTCCATGCGCTTGACTAATTCCTTGAGGTCCTGCCCTACGGAAAATGCGCGATCCCCTGCACCCGTCAGCACTCCCAGCCATAATCCTTCGTCTTGTTCGAAGTCATCCCAAACTTGTCCGAGTTCTTCGTGCATCCGCATGTCCATCGCATTCAGCACGTGCGGGCGGTCCAGAACAATATGAGCAACGCGCCCGCGTTTTTCATATCGGACTCGGAGGCCAGTATCTTCACTTGAGTTGCATTGTCCCACGTCGGAAGGCTCCTATTTGTCTGAAGTCGAGGTGTGGCGCGGTAGTTTAGCTCTACCGGTTACTCTTCCGTCTGCCAGAGCCTCACTAGCTCGGCCATGCTTCAGTTTCCACACGTGCCCCTCGAATCGGACGGGCGAATTTGCCGCGTCCGGCTCTCAGAGAAGACTCACGCCATCACGCGAGGCACTGCACTTGACGCCGCCTGCGACTATCGAAGAACCGCTGGGAATTATCAGGCTATCTTCCTTCCGTCCTCGCTTCTTGCGTCCGCCTTCAACTGAGGCTCCTTCCTTCCACCGGCATTGTTACCGCTGGAGCGGACCACCTCCCGCGACCTTACCTCGCGCTGTGGACCTTTACCTTTTCACAGCCCACGCAATTCACCCGATTATAAGCGCTAACGCGAATGTGCATGCAGGAATGCGGCATCCGCGGCACCTTTGAAAGGATCATGGAGGGCCCGTTTTGTTGAGGACGTCCTGGCTGTAAAGACGCTCTGCCTGTATCAATGCAAATTCAGCCGCGTATTGCAAAAACATGTCCAGAGGCTCCTCTGCCAAATTCAACATGTGTCGATTCGCCACTACGGCGGGACTACTGAGCTCCTGGATGTTACGCTCGACCGCGGCGTCAAGCTCAGCGGACTTTACCACCTCGTCGAAAAGGAGCTTGGCATCTGACTCGTGCGCCCATATCTTACGCCCGCCTAGGATGACTTGCCGGCTCTTTCGATTTCCCATAAACCGGGTAAGCCGTAGGGCCGAAAAACCGGGAACAATACCTTCCTGCGCCGCAGGTAAGCTGAAATAGCTGTCATCAGCTGCGATGACACGGTCCATCACAAGAAGTATCTGAGCTCCACCCCCAATAGCAAAACTATCCACAGCAGCGATCCACGGCTTTTCCTTTGTCTTGTTAAACCTTCCTCGGTCGCAAACTTCGACAGCTTCGCTACCCAGCAACCCCCGGACCATCTTATTGATATAACCAAGCTCGCGACGCAAAAGGAAATCGATGAATGATATTTGGCCAGCATGCAGAGCCTTCAGATTGATGCCTGCGCTAAAAACTCGCCGTCCCGCATAGCGCGGATGCGACATGACGCCGCCACGTAAAACACACACACGGACTCCATCATCCAGCAAGGCCAGATCAACAGCCGTTTCCATGTCATCTACAAGACGGTCGTCCTCAGCGTTGAGGCAATAAGTATTCTTTATAGTCAAATACGCCGCACACCCTCGCCGCTCAAGCAGCACTGAACCAAGATCCAATCGATCGACAGCTTGAAAAGACTTGATGATTTCCAAAGAACGAGCGGCCGGCAGGAGCATACTCTCAATAATGTGGATTCCAATCTTGGATGAGCGCAGCAAAGTGTGGAAGAAAGCGGCTTGATCAATCTCGTATCCTTCCTTATCACGTTGTAACCGCTTACGTTCCTGCCTAATCTGCTCTACGCTGGGAACAAGTCCGGGACAACGTTTCGCTGCCTCGAAAGCCAATTCCCGCAATCGTTTGTGGACAGAAAAACCTTCAGTCAAGACATCGTAAAGCCAGTCAACGTGCAGAACCAAAAAGCGCCGTCGCAGGGTACGGCAGGCCTCGTGGATTCTTTCGGCGTGCAGTGTTTGCTCATGCGACCGGCTGGGCTTGGGTCCTAGAGAATCTAGCAAAGCTTCACCGGCTTGCACATACTGAGCGAGGGCTCGCGCATCCGTTTCAGGACTGTCACCTAAAGACGGACAGACTTGGAGCCATGCGCTCAAAGACGTGTTCTCACAATGCAAGGACATTTGATTCTGAGTCGAAGCCATCGTTACCGTGTGAATACTCCTACAGGAACTTTTTCAGGCGAAAAGTTGGTGCAAACGAGTCGAGTTTTGGGCAACAAATCTGGCGGGATCGACTCATGAGTGGATCTCCTGTTGGAGCTTGTTGAAGCCCGTGCGCAGGGGGCGCGGTACTCTTGGCGACGCAGCGGTCGTGGTCACTTGTTCCAGGCGTGCGACATCCAAGTTTTTCTCGAATCACTTCTTCAAAGAAGATTCTTCCGTCACCGATCGGTCCAGAACTCGGATCAGCACGAGTTCTATAATTGTGGCTGCTCAGATCGAGTTTGCCATCATAGGGAACATAAGAGTACAAGCTCAAAAAGAAGTAGGCAAGTCCCAGTTCACGCTATCGGAACAGCATTGGTTCACCAGAACAGCGGACTTCACGATCAGGCATGGCTTCTGCCGGTCTCGGTTTGCGACCGTCTGTCGGTTCGATAGACCGTACATTTGCCCTGGGCCTTCACAAAGGAATGCACTGCTTCTTCTTTCAAGAAGCTGGCCCGTAGTCGCGGCCACTTCATCGTTGCGTTGCCCTTTGCCGAAACAAATCATAGGGATGGCGTGGTCGGGCACGAATTGCTTGATGATGGCTACGAACCTTCGGCTGATCGGTTCGTGTAACTTGGTCGAAGCCACTTGTAGCCGCGATGATTCTTCAGAAAGCCCGACATGGTTCCGACTATCTGCAGACGCGGAGCGTGGACGTTTAGCGCACATCTGGTAGACTCCAACGACTTCGGACCCAATAGGTTTGCTCCGGATCGTCGCAACACTGTCTGCTACTCTCTTCTGCGGATCCGTCCCTAGCTCGCGTTTTCTGGCCCATCGACCGGTTTGCGGGCCCATCAACGGACGCAATAAAACACGTCCATCTCACGCGTCAACCGCGACCACTTTGCATGCTTGTCGGTCTGAGTCGAGCCTCGTTAGTGTTCTATCCCGGAAATACCTTCACAGAGTCTCTGTAAGCTCGCGAAGATATGGTCTACGGTTGCAGACCTAACGAAATGTGCGGTATTGGCACTGGAGCGTTGCAGGAACGCGCCTATTTTTTCTACCAGCCCCTTCACGCTGCGGAAAGTTCCGCGGCGGATGGCCGGTGATGCGGTTGAACCGGATCTCGACTTGGTTGTGATCGCAGGATTCCTGGCTTCAACAATCGCTCTCGCCATTTGCCCACCCTCGACATTTTGGTTCTGAGCTGCCGGGTAATCCCGTGGTCGTTGATATCCGCGGCGCTCATCAGGATAATCCGCGCCCGCATTATCAGTCCGGCAGGAAGTGAGCGCGAACTCGCCAAGCCCTGCAGTCGTTCGCTCTGCGCTTAACACCAACACCGCTTTTGCACCCATGATGCCCATTTCCAGAGCAGTCCAACACCGCCCTAGACTAGATGTCGGAATTCCCGTTCTCCCCCGTGGCCGCTGCCACGCTTGACGATCGTCGTAGTGCGCGGTCACAAGCCGCCAAGTGCGCACCGAGCGCTTCGTCGAAGCTGCTGGACGCGCCATCCAATATCAATCGGCGCCGCGTAGGGAAATCATGAGAAGGAGCATAGGCCAGAAGAAGGGCTGTGGAGTTTCCATCTTGCAAGTCATCCACGATTTGGTCGATGATGCTCAGCTCCAAGCCTCTCTGCGCGGTGATGTCGGAGCTATCCAAGACCATTTTGCGGGCTTGCGATTCGCCAATCTGCCTGACCAACCGGTGCAGTGCCATGCTGGGCCATACTTCGCCGCCGGGGATCGAACACTGCATGGAAAACGTGCTGGTAGCCAATCGGCGATCGGCCACCAGCAACAACTCCAGAGCGAGAGCAGAGCATGCGTGTTCGACCACGGCAATGGTAATCACATTCGCGCGTTCAATGCGGCGCAAGATCCGTTCCCACCGATTAACCGACTGGATATCAGTCCGACCCGGCCACACTCGGAGAACATTTGGATTTGCGTTGCCAACAATCCGAACGAGCAGGATTGAGGACTGTCCCAGGTCTTCGGCCTGGTCGAGAGCGTTGCTGAGTTGAACGGTCAATTCGCTGGAAAGCAAACTCGTGCCGTTGATCTTGATCTTGGTCATCGGCCAGTTTTTACTAAGGGCTGTAGTCACAGGTTGAGAATCTGAAATATTGATTACCATTGGAGTAACGCAGATTCAATAGTGGAACCGGGTCCCATAGTTATCATAATTCCATAGTCGCCGGGCAAGGTTTTGGCTTCATTGATAAGACGTTTATAGGAAAATATAAACGATCCGCTGGACAGGTTCCCATAATCGCGCAGCACGCTGGTTGTATGCCGCAGGTCGTAGGCAGACAACCCTAGGTTGATTCTGATTGCGTCGATTACCTTCTTACCGCCCGAATGAATAATCCAATGTGCGATGCGGGAACGGCGCAGACCAGTGCCCAATAGCAGCCCGTCAATTACGCCCTCGACATTGGCGCCCACGACGTATGGAATCTCAGGGTCCAGGAAGAAACTGAATTTGCCATGAAATTCGTCCCAATCGTAGCGCATGGCGCCTATGGCTTCAGTGATGATGCGGCTATGAAACCTCACGATTGCCGACCCAGCCGCCTTGTCAGCACCCATTGCCATTAAGCCCAAAGCCGCAGCTCCATCGCCGAACAAGCTGTTAACCACGCTCGCTCTTAAAGTGTCATCGATCACATAGCCAGCTGAACAGATTTCAGCGCATAGCATGATAGCGAGTTTGCCCGGGTTAGCCTGTGCCCAAGCTGAGGTTACATTGAGCGCGTTGAGCCCGCCATTGCATCCCATTCCGACAACGTCCAAGCGGGCGCAATCCGCGGCAAGACCTAGTTCACGACATATGTATGCACTTAGGCCGGGACTAAGAAATCCAGTTGTCGTCACGCAGCATAGGAAGGAAATGTCCGAAGTATGCGCGCCTAAGCTGTCGAGGCAGGCTTGTATTGCACGGGCCCCCATGTCGGTCGCACACCTCCGATGCTTATTGAGCAATTCGCTCTGCGTCTCGGTTCGAAGCGAACGACCTTCATCAGTGCCGGGCAATGTGAGGTAACGGCGATCAATAGCGCTGTGCAAGAAAATTGAGCGGATCCGGCGGTCTGTCACTTTGAACATGTCAAGTAACTCCATTTGTGAATAGGACTTAGATGACGTTGCAGTTCCAACGCCTCCGATTACTGTTTTCAATGATGACTCTGATCGCCAGCCTCTAAGTTGCTCGTCAAAGGTCGTTTGTGCCATCGGCTCTGCTTGCATGACTTACTCCTCCATTCCCAGTTGCACAAAACCTGCGTATGCCTACAACGCCTGATCGGCACAAGACCGCATTTTCGAAGAGACGGAAATTCTAAAGCACATGTGCTCGTACCAATTCCGCTTCATTGCCTAATTGGTCGCAGGCAACCGCGGCCAGCGAGCCCCCGTGAGTCTGTTTCAGCACCGCATTGAACTATGGCAAGTCCAGCTCGAGCACGCCGACTTCCGTGAGCTGTCCTGTGTTGTCATGTAAACATACCGACCCCAAATTTGAGCGCTCTTGATCAATCGAAAGTCCCAATTCCGTGCGCTCTTTCTCGCGGCTCTGTTTTTCCGGTTCTAGGAATATGGGCCACGATGGACTTTTGAAATTGTCGTCAATCAAGAGTGATCCGTTCCATTCGCACTGAGGTCGATCAATGTGTTTCTCGAGTTACGCTCTTTCCAAATAGGCCGAAAGAAATGAATACGATGGAATAAGATTTTCACTCTCAAAGCGATGTTTCGCTTCCTTGCTGTATTCGCTTAACACTAATGGTTGTCCGGCCAATGGCTACACTCGCTCCTGGCCTGTGCTCTGCTTTGGTCAGCCGGGATTGCACGCGCTGGATTGCCATAAGAGGTTTCTCCTAACCTCATCGTACGTTCCTCGTTCCTCCTCCACGCTTTACACACCTACTTTACGGGTGCGCAACCTGCGCTGCAGTGCTTCCCAGATTCAACGATTCAACCCTGTTTCGGCCGACGTAATCTCGCGAAATGTGATGTGGCCAATTGCCTCCATCCGACTAGATTCCGAGTGATCATGTCCGCACCAATGGCGGGGCCTTTCGGCTTCGAATCACGGCAGGAAGAGTTGAGATCCATATCGCGGCGCTGCAGGACCACTCATCTCTTTTTCCATTTTATTGTTCGCTGAGGTTTTCACTCGACATAAGTCATTCGCATCGCAGCACCGCGACCGGATCCACTCTCATCGCCCGTTGAACCGGCAGGTAACAGGCCAGCAGCGCCACAAGCTCAAGTAAAAGGACGACACCAACAAACGTGACTGGGTCCGTTGGTTTTACTCCGAAAAGCAGGCTCCGCAAGAAGCGCGTTAACGCCAGAGACGCAGGGACGCCGATAGTTAGGCCAAGCAATGTCAGTTTCATTCCCTGTCCCATGACAAGCCGAAGAGTTGCACCACGTTGCGCGCCGAGGGCCATGCGAATCCCGATTTCGTGGGTGCGCTGTGACGTCGAATAGGCAACGACGACATACAATCCGATGGCTCCCAGCAGCAGAGCCATGAGGCCAGCGAGAGATAACATGACCAGAATGAATGACGTACGGGCCATCGACTTCCTATAATAATGGTCGAGTGTATGGACGGCCGCGAGCGGAAGATCCGGGTCCACTGACCACACCGCTTCCCGGACCTCCTTCATCAAGCTCTCTGAGCCGGCGCGAGTGCTGCGTATCGCAAAGGCCATATCGCGGCGTACTCCCATAGAAGTAAGACCGTAAATCTGGTCCACTAACATTGGCAAATAGAGGGTGGGAGGCGGCTGCTTATCCATGCCATCCTGGTGAACATCGCCTAAGACACCAAGAACCTCTCGCGGTCGCCCTTCCATGGTGATTTGCTTGCCCACAGCTGTTGCAGGATCGTGCCAAAGCTCGCGAGCGAGACTCTCTGAAACGATCGCCACCGGAAGCTCATTGTATGCATCGCTCCACGTGAAAGCGCGCCCGGCGAGCAGCGGGATGCCCAGAGTCTTTAGAAAGCCAGGTCCGAAAAACCCTAATCGACAGCGAAGCAAAGGTTGACTTGGGCTATAAGTACGGCCCTGTGCGCCGCAGCCCAGCCCCCAGCCAGAGCCATCCATCGGAAGATCTCTCGAGACTCCCACAGCGCTTATTCCCGGAATCGCCTGAATCTTGTCCGAAACCTCTTGCTCAATGTGAACGACACGTTCCGGATCAGGTACCCGAGCATCAGGAATGTAAGCACGGAATGTCTGAACTTCCGAGGGCTTGGCGAATCCGGGATTGACGGCAGTCAGAGCGCGAAAGGTGCGGAGCATGAGTCCCGAACTGACTAGAAGAACAACTGTCAGCCCCACTTGAGCGACTACGAACAAACTGCGAGTACGCCGCCGCTCACGACTTTCGCTCATTGAACGTCCGCGCCCCTGTAGTCTAATTCCGAGGCCTGTCTGTCGTACGTATTTGAGGGCTGGGATAAAAACGAGAACTAAAGCCGTTCCTAGCGATATTATAAATGCGAACAGCACGACTCTTCCATCAAGGCCGACTTCACTAAGGCGAGGCAGGCCAGGTGGCGCCGCGGCGACCAGCACCCGCATCGTTCCGTGCGCTAGTCCAAGGCCAAGCACCCCACCAAGCCCTGCTAAGGTTAGGCTCTCAACCAGTAATTCCGCACTGATCCCGCCCCAACTTGCACCCAGCGCGGCACGGATTGCCAGTTCCTGGCGACGTCCTTCAAGTCGGAGCAATAACAGGTTCGCTACAGTTGCACATGCGATGAGTAGCACCAGGCCGATGCCCCCCATCAGAACCGATAAGACCTGATCTGTCTCACCTATCATTTTCTTTTTTAGCGGGGACAGATTGGGTCTCAGACGCCGCTCGACCTCGGCCGCCAACTTGGCGAGCTGGTCGGAGTTCAACCCAGGGGCAGGGGCCAGAAAGGTTCGTAATCTGATCGGAATCATGCGAGCCACGTCGGCGTTGGCTTCCGCAAGCGTCACTCCCGGCTTGAGTCGCGCAATGCCGCCATAATCAATGTAGAACAGACTGATTCCGCCATGCTCGATCTTGATAGGCAGGAGCAGTGCCACGGTTGGCTTGTCCAGGAAAACAAACTGCTTCGGCAATACACCGATTATAGTATGAGGACGATCATCTACTTCAATAGTTTTCCCGACTATCGAACGGTCTCCGCCGAACTTACTGCGCCAATAACCGTAGGTAAGTATCGCGGTGTCCGAGCTGGCCGGCTCTTCATCTGTGCGCATGAAGAGGCGTCCGATCAGGGGGCTGACCCCAAGAGCTTGTAACACGCCATCGCTCACCAGAAGAACTTGCGCGCGCTCCGGCGGTCCGGAGTGCGTTATGTTCGCAAAATCGCCGGCTGCGGTTGTTCCCGTATCGTAGATACCCATATCCTGAAAGGTCGCATTCTGCTCGCGAAAGACGAGATAGTCCGCGGGGCACAAAGGCTGGTTGAACGGACCTCCAGCGCCGGCGTAAGTGTAATTAACCGCTATTAATCTTCCTGGCTGCGGATACGGCAGAGGCTTAAGCAAAACACCATTCACAACACCGAACATGGCGGTCGTCGCGCCGATTCCCACAGAGAGGATCAACACCGCGATCACCGTGAACATAGGCGAACGACTGAATCTCCGAAGGACCTGTTGAAGAATTGATGTCATAACTCCACCCCCCACAGCAGTCGTGCACGCGACTGCGCCGAAAGGGCGCTCGCAGTTTCGTGTCGAAGCGTGAAGCTACAATCGAACTAAACCTACCGTCTTATTCTAATCGCGTCTTATAAACTTTTTAATAGATGCCGCGTCGTGATCTACGAGTGATGACGCGGCTGTCTTGCGTTTGTCCTACCCGAATCAGATTCCGCCGGATAGCAGGTGCCGGGGGATCGGCGCGCGTCCACAAGAGTCTCGAGCAGAAGCGGCCGTAACGGCATTACCCAATTGTCGGAAAGTCTTCCTAAACTGAGCGCCGCAATCTCACCGGGATTTGATCGGCTATTCAAATTGCCTCGCTTTTCACGCTTTCGGTATGCTTAGTCAACTTACTTAATTGGCTTCCTACGATGGGCCCGATCTGCCGAAGCGGTTGCTCATTCATCATTTCTATATGCGCACAGGTAACGGGGTAAACGCAAACATCACCACTCACGAATGGCTTCCATGCTTCCGACGCTGATTCTAAGCTGCGCTCACTGGCGGTCGAAATGAAAACCAACAGATTGCCATTATATATCCTGGGTCTAAACTGTTTAGCAAGCCTTCTCGAGATCTCAAGATTTTTCGTCACCACATTCAATTTCTGCCCGCATGCTTGTTGGAGTAGTCGATCGTCTCGACCTAGGTAGTTGTAAGGGTCGTGGAAGGCATAATATCGACGTAGCAAGTTCGAGACAGTAGCTTCGTCAACATCTTGTTCATTATGACCGACGTTGGATTCCTCGCAGCCCGAATCTCTCGATTCCTGCCCAGCATGCGGAATGAAGTCGATGATAGATAGAAAAGCCACCTTTTCTCCTCGTTGCTCGAGCAGGCTCGCAATAATATAAGCAAGTAATCCCCCAAAGGAGAACCCGGTCAAATGGTATGGCCCACGCGGCTGGAGTCTTTGGACCTGATCGATGTAGTTTAGCGCCATCTCTTCAGCAGATTGTGTGGGCATTTCCGAGAGCGTGAAATTACGGGCCTGAAGACCATAGACCGGACGGTCCGGCTCAAGGTATTTTACGAGCCCGATATAGCACCAACTGAGCCCGCCACCAGGATGTATGGCAAATAAAGGCGGGAGTGTTCCATTTGTCCTGATCGGTAGTACCGTATCGAACGGACTTGCTCCACTCTTGGTAGGGTTTCGCGCCGCTAGTTTAGCAACAGTTGGTGCCTCAAAGAATGCGGCGACGGAGATATCCCAACCTAGCGACTCTTGAATTCGGCTCAGAAGCTGTATGACCAGCAGGGAATGCCCGCCTAACTCGAAGAAGTTATCGTGCCGCCCTACTCGCTCGACTTTCAGCACTTCCCCCCAGATTGCGGCCAGCTTGGCCTCGGTCTCACCCTCCGGCGCTTCGTACTCCCGCGCTCCATACGCATCCATAT
>Ga0307478_10000949_pt1 | contig 27134 bp, 16 predicted proteins | sample atmos_gasesECM4C_2_FD_203713 | JGI IMG/M metagenome (GOLD analysis project Ga0307478, IMG submission 203713) | Hardwood forest soil microbial communities from Morgan-Monroe State Forest, Indiana, United States - atmos_gasesECM4C_05 | ecosystem: Environmental > Terrestrial > Soil > Temperate...
CTAACTCGTCATCAGGGAGCGCCATGAGGAAGGATTTCAACAGGACGATAGCTTCCCGGAGACAAGTATTCAAGTCGTAGTGAGCGGCGTCAACCGCTTGCCATTCCGACTCGAAATCTAGCGAGGTGCCGTTGGCAATGTCAGTGGCTGCGGCACAAAAATCGCTGTTGAGATCATCTACCATCTCGCCGAGGGTGCTGATCTTATACAGAAACTGCGACCGCTCGGTGAGCAGGACGTGGCAGAACAGGCTGTTGAGGAGCGCCGCTCGCTGGCCCCGGGCGCCTTGGAAATTAGATGGGTCCAGCGGGGCGGCGTTGGGTACGGTGCCGTGATGTTTGGCATGTTCGCTCAGCGCCCAAAGTAAGGCGACCAAAGGGTGGGCGAAGCGGTTACACAGATCGGGAGTGACGCAGACAGCCAGGCTGGCTTTTGCCAACCGTCCCCCTTGACGCAGTGCCAGCGCTTCATCCAAAGAAACGCTCAACATGTTGTAAGAGATTTCCAGCTGGCGAACATGAGAACGAAATACCTGGTCTTTTTCTTCCGGTAACCACGCTCGCCAGTCAGCTTTGACACTCGTGCCGCGGGCCGACGAGGGGCGCTCATGGTCTCTCACAAGGGGTCTCCCAGGGGAACAGGACGGGAGTATAACAAATTCTAATTCCAAGAGAGGGATTTTCTTGCCGGTGTGGTTCGCTGGGAACTGAGGTCCGCCGACAGGAAAGAGAGGCCGGGATCTTCAAGCTGTTGCTCGAACCATCGAGCGACCGCTATACTCGCCTGCGATTGCGCTGAAAGGATCTGCCTTGCAATTTGAGCCTCGCGACCAGTTTGAGCAGCGGCAAAAGAAACTCGAACAGATTCAAGCTCTTGGATATGACGCATTTCCGCGAGAATTTCGCTGGACCGACACGCCGGCGGCCCTTGTGGATAAGTACGGCGATAAATCGTCGGCGGAGTTGGAAGCGGACAAGCACGAAGTCCGCGTGGCGGGGCGCTTGGTGTCGCTGCGGTTGATGGGCAAGGCGGGTTTTGCTCATCTACAAGGTTCCGGCAAGCGCATACAAATCTATGTAAAGAAAGACGTTGTCGGCGAGCGGGGGTTTTCGCTGTTTCATCTGCTGGATCTGGGCGATTTAATCGGTGTTCGCGGACACCTCTTCCGGACAAAAACCAACGAGCTTTCCATCTGGGTGGAAGAGCTGACTTTTCTTGCAAAGGCCTTGCTCCCTCTCCCGGAAAAGTGGCATGGGTTGACGGACGTTGAGCTGCGCTACCGGCAGCGCTATCTGGACCTGATTGCCAACGACAAATCACGGCAGGTTTTTGTTGCGCGAGCGCGGATTATTCAAGAGTTGCGGAGGTTTTTCGACGCGCGCGGATATATAGAGGTTGAAACGCCCATGATGCACCCCATTCCGGGAGGCGCCGCGGCGCGGCCTTTCGTCACCCACCACAATACATTGGATATTGATTTGTATTTGCGGATCGCGCCGGAGCTTTATCTCAAGCGGCTGACGGTCGGCGGGTTTGACCGCGTATACGAGATCAACCGCAATTTCCGCAACGAAGGGATCTCGACGCAGCACAATCCGGAATTCACCATGCTCGAATTCTATGAGGCGTACAGCAACTACCGGGACTTGATGGAAATGAACGAGGAGCTCTTTGCCCTGCTGGCTATGAGCCTCACTGGGTCGACCTTGGTGAAATATGGCGACCAGGAGCTGGATTTTTCAAAGATGCAGCGGCTCACGATGCGCGAAGCGATCATAAAATATTGGCCTGCTGAGGCCGGGGCCGCGCCCACGGCAGCCGAGTTGGCGGCGCCAGGTGGACCGCGCGCAGCGGTGGAGCGCTACAACGCTTGGGCGAAGACCGCGGGCGCGCCCTACGCTGCCTCGAAGGGCGTGTTGAAGGACGGCGAGTGGACAGGCTTGCTGTTTGAAACCATGGCGGAAGACAAACTGATTCAACCGACGATTTTGTACGATTTTCCTACCGATATTTCTCCGCTCTCCAAGCAAAAGCCGGAGGATCCGTCTCTCACGGAGCGATTCGAAATTTACGCGGCGGGCATGGAAGTGGCTAACGGCTTTTCCGAGCTGAATGATCCCGCGGAGCAAGAGCGGCGCTTCCTCGCGCAGATCGCGCAGGGCGGGGAAGAGGTTCCCAAACAGCTCGACGTGGACTACATCCGCGCGCTTTGTCACGCCATGCCGCCCACAGCCGGCGAGGGGATTGGCATCGACCGGCTCACGATGCTGCTCACCGATTCACAGTCCATTCGCGACGTGATTCTCTTTCCGCTGCTGCGGCCCGAGGGGCGGAAAGACTCCGCTACCGAAGCGGACGGCGCGTAAAGTATCCTTACCTCTAATGCGATTTCCTCATGCGATTTGAATGGTTCGTGGCGCGGCGGTATTTGCGGTCGCCATACCGGCCGGCCGTTTTGCGTCTGGTGACTTTGTTTTCCATTCTCGGCGTGGCCGCTGGCGTGGGTACGCTCGTGATTGCCCTGGCAATGAACACCGGATTTCGCGAGACGCTGCAGGATCGATTGTTGGAGGTCACAGCGCATGTTTCGTTGACGCGTCCCGGTTCCGTGATCCACGACTACGAAGCGCTGGCGGCGAAACTCGCAACCATTCCCGGAGTGCGCTCTGTAACGCCGGCGTCTTATGAGACCGTGCTGTTGTCGTTCGGCGGTCAGGCGCGCGGGGTGGTTGCCAAGGGTGTCGAACCGGAGCGCGAGCGGCGCGGAGACGAAGCGCTGCAAAAGATTGTTGCGGGAAGTCTTGATTTCACGCCGGACGCGGACGGCATTGATGCGCTGATCGTCGGCAAGCAGCTGGCCGACGAATGGAAGATGGCGCCGGGCGACTACGTGACGATCATGAGCCCGCAGGGGCGCTTGACACCGTATGGTTTGATTCCGCACACGCGGCGCTTTCGCGTGGCGGGAGTTTTCGATTCAGGCTTCTACGATTACGACGAAAACTGGTGTTTCTTGACTCTGCATGCGGCGCAGTCTTTAGCCGGCACGACCAATGTGGTCAACGTGCTTGAATTTCGGCTGGACAACCCGGAGCGCGCCGCAGAAATTGCCCGGCACGCTGAACAAATGGCCGGACAAGATTTCTTGGCGACTACCTGGATGGAACAAAACTTCGCGTTGTTTCGGGCCTTGCGCCTGGAAAAACTGGTCACGGCGATTTTCATCGGGCTGATTACATTTGTTGCGGGATTGAACATTCTTGTCGTGCTTTCGATGATGGTGACGGACAAAGCGCGCGACATCGCCGTATTGATATCCATGGGCACGCGCCGCGACCAGATTCGAACAATTTTTCTGTGGCAGGGAATCGCCATCGGATTTACCGGCACGGTGATCGGGCTGTGCGTGGGCTATGCCTTTGCCCTGATTGCCGGAACCTATCATCTAATTCCGCTCGATCCTCAGATCTATGCAGTTTCCTATGTGCCGTTTCACCCTAGCGCGCTTGATGGTGTGTGGATCACCCTTGCCGCGATGGGGATTTCGATTGGCGCTACGATCCTGCCGGCGCGGGCAGCCGCTCGGCTCCTGCCGGTCGAGATTCTCCGCTATGAATAAAGCCGCGAAGGAAGGGGACTGAATCTAATGATTTAAGCGAGAGGATTTGGCGCGTGGTTTGCTCGTATAAGTGTGCAGAGGCCAGGGGGGCGAAACCGGGATGTCACCCTCGCCATCCCGAAGAGGTCGAGCCCGTTACAAGTTGCTGAAAAAAGGAAGTTTATGTGTGTTCCAAAGTTGACTCAGTCCGGGCCATTTGTCAAAGGGCAGATGTTCGGCGGAAATGGGAAACTCTTGGGCAATTATGCCGCATACAGAGCCACGGACGTAGAGCACTTTAGAGGCGTAGGTAGCATCTAAGTAAAGAGAAGCAGAACAGGAAATGGAGCCCTGGAGGCTCAGGCTTGAGAGCGGAATGACCCAGTCAGAAGACAACGCGAGCCAGGCAGTTCGGACAAGTGCTCCGAACGCGCGCGCCACGGCTTCAGTGGTGATGGAAGCGCGGAGCCTGAAGAAAACCTACGGCGCCGGTGAGAAAAGTCTGGCAGTTTTATCGGATGCGAATCTGAGTTTGCGGCAAGGTGAGATGGTCGCTATCGTCGCTCCTTCCGGAGCCGGCAAGAGCACTCTTTTACATTTGCTCGCCGCGCTAGACACGCCAACAAGCGGTACAGTATACTTCGCAAATAAAGCCATTGAAACGAATGATGATGACGCGGCGCTTGCAGACTTTCGAAACCGCGCGGTGGGGTTTCTCTGGCAGCGCCACCAGTTGTTGCCTGATTTTACGGCTGCAGAAAATGTAGCCATGCCGCTGTTGTTGCGCGGCGAGGATTTCACTTCGGCGCTGGGGACGGCGCGGAAGTGGCTTGCGGAGGTCGGCCTGGAAAATCGGGCGGATCACCGCGCAGGGGAACTCTCCGGAGGGGAACAGCAGCGCGTCGCTATAGCCCGGGCGCTCGTCACTGGGCCAACCGTGCTGCTGGCTGATGAACCTACCGGAGATTTGGACGAGCAGAATGCTTGGGCCGTGTTTGAGCTACTGGAACGGCTGCACCGCACGCATGGGTTGACGTCGCTGATCGCGACGCACAATCTGGCTCTTGCCGCTCGGTGCGACCGGATACTCGGACTTGAACATGGCGTTCTGCAAACTCGCGGGGCTGCGGCCTCAGCGAACGAGGCCCCCGGGGGAGAAGCGAGCTAACGTGTTCGAACGCTACACTGAAAAAGCGCGACGAGTCATATTTTTCGCACGATACGAAGCTAGCCAGTACGGCAGCCCGTACATTGAGACCGAGCATTTGCTGCTCGGCTTGATGCGCGAGGACAAAGCGCTGGCCAACCGTTTCTTGCGCCAGCAAGGATCGATCGAGTCGATCCGCAAGGAGATCGAGGCGCGTATCACCATTCGCGAGCGCATCTCGACCTCTGTCGAAGTACCGCTCAGCGCCGAGTGCAAGCGCATCCTGAACATGTCCGCGGAAGAAGCCGAACGCCTCGGGCACAAGCACGTCGGGACCGAACATCTGTTGCTGGGCATCCTGCGCGAAGAAAAGTGTTTTGGCGCGGAGATTTTGATGGAGCGCGGGCTTCGCCTCTCGACCTTGCGCGAAGAGTTGGCGCGCACCTCCGGCGAGAAAACGACTGCGGCGCGGCCGAAGGAAACTTCTTTACTCGCGGAATTCAGCCGCGACCTGACGCAAGCTGCCAGCGAAGGCTCTCTCGACCCGCTCGTTGGGCGCGAAAATGAAGTCGAGCGCGTCATCCAGATTCTCTGCCGCCGCACAAAAAACAATCCTGTGCTAATCGGCGAGCCTGGCGTCGGCAAGACGGCCATCGTCGAAGGACTCGCCCAGCGCATTTCCGATGGCGACGTCCCGCCCTTCCTGGCGGACAAGCGCATCCTCTCCTTAGACCTTTCCTTGATCGTCGCTGGCACAAAATACCGCGGACAATTTGAAGAGCGCCTCAAAACCATCATGAAAGAATTGATGGAGAGCCAGAACTCCATCGTCTTTATCGATGAATTGCACACGCTGGTAGGCGCAGGCTCCGCGGAAGGCTCGCTGGATGCCGCGAACATTTTGAAGCCCGCTCTTTCGCGCGGAGAGATTCAGTGCATCGGCGCGACCACTCCCGGCGAATACCGCAAATCGGTCGAAAAGGACCGTTCCCTCGAGCGCCGCTTCCAGGCCGTCAAAGTTCCCGCGCCCAACGAAGAAGAAGCCGTCCAGGTCATCCAGGGCGTGCGCGAACGCTACGAAAAGTTTCACGCCGTCAGCTACACCGATGAAGCGCTTCGCTACTCCGTCTATCTTTCGAACCGTTACATCCCCGACCGCTTTCTCCCGGACAAAGCTATCGACCTCATTGACGAAGCCGGCGCGCGCGTCAAGCTCCGCCAAGCCACCGTCCCCGAAGAAGTCGGCGAAGTCCAAAAGCGCGTAAAGTTCATCACCCACCGCATGGAAACGGCCATCGCCAATCACGAATTCGAAAAGGCCCGTTTCTATTCCGAGGAGGAGCGCAAAGAAAAAGAAAACCTGCGCACCCTTCGCGAACGCTACAAGCTGGATGATGCCTCCACCGGCATTGTTTCCCGCGAGGACATCGAAGAAGTAGTCTCGCGCTGGACCGGCATCGGCGTCACCTCCATTAAAGAAGACGAACAGCAGAAGCTCCTGCGCATCGAGCCCGAGCTGCACAAGCGCGTCATCAGCCAGGACAAAGCCATCACCGCCTTGGCCCGCGCCATTCGGCGCAGCCGCGCTGGTCTGAAATCCCCGCTCCGTCCGGTCGGCTGCTTTTTCTTCCTCGGCCCCACTGGCGTCGGCAAGACCGAAGTCGCCCGCCGTCTCGCGGAATTCCTGTTTGGTTCGGAGAAGTCGTTGGTACGCTTCGATATGTCGGAGTTCATGGAAAAACACTCCGTCTCGAAGCTCATCGGCGCGCCTCCAGGGTACGTGGGCTACGAAGAAGGCGGGCAGTTGACGGAGCGTGTCCGCCGGACGCCTTACTCGGTCATCCTCCTGGATGAAATCGAGAAGGCCCATCCGGACGTCTTCAATATCTTGCTGCAGGTGTTCGAAGACGGGCAGTTGACGGATGGTCTCGGCAACACCGTGGATTTCCGCAACACCATCATCATCATGACTTCCAACCTCGGCGCGCGGCACTTGCAGAGGCGCACTTCCATCGGTTTCCAGTCCGGCGCCGATGAAGCCAGCCAAAAGTCCATCGAAGAAATGGTGATGAACGAAGTGAAACGGGCGTTCAATCCGGAATTTCTCAACCGCCTGGACGAAGTCATTATTTTCAACGCGCTCGGCGACGAAGATTTGCTCCGCATCATCGATTTGCTCGTGGGCCAGCTGAACGATACGCTGATCCACCGGCAGGTGCAGATCGTGCTGTCGCCGGAAGCACGCCAGTGGATCCTCGAGAAAACGTGTGCGGACCGTAACTATGGGGCACGGCCGCTCCGGCGGGCTCTTCAGAAGTTTGTCGAAGACCCGCTCTCGGAGGCGCTCATCCAGGGAGGAATCCAGAGACCAGCGACGCTGCAAATTTACGTCGCCGGTGAAGTCTTGGCCTTCCGTCCCGTGGTTGAGGCAACCCCGGTTATCCACTAGCGAATCTGACACAACGCACGGGTGATCTCGATCAGGTCGGGGTCAACTATCGACCGGCCCACACCGGGTCCGGCGGGAGAAAAACAAATTGTGTTTCGGGGGCGCGGCCTTGACGACCTCAACGGCCGCATATAGAAGAGTCTGTTTGCCGTTTGGAGTTTTGGCGTTTCGGGTCACCTGGCTCGCGTCTTTCTTTTTGTTTCTCGCGGCCGGCTCACCAGCTACAACGCATAAAAATCTCCCGGCAGGCCCGTCTGCATCCGCGGACTCAGGGCTGTTGTCCACACCTTCTGATTCCGCGAAAGCCGAATCCGTTACAACAAATCCGCCCGCGGCTTCCGAACAGGGCGCCCAGCTCGCCGCGAACGTCCAGCCGCCGGGCGTTATCGAACGCATCGAATTCTATGGTAACCGCAGAATCCGCAGCGACACTCTGAAGGCCCGCATCTTCAGCCGCGAAGGCGACCCCTACAATGAGGAGACGCTTCGCCGTGACTTCCAGGCCCTCTGGAACACGCAGTTCTTTGAGGATGTAAAGCTGCGCGTGGAAGACTCACCCGACCGCCCTGACGGCAAAATCATCATTTTCGACGTGAAGGAACGCCCGCAAATCCGCCGCATCCGCTACGAAGGCAATAAATCGATGTCGGAATCGGATATTCTCGACCGCTTCAAGGAGCGCAAAGTCGGTCTCTCTGTGGAAAGCCCTTTCGACCCCACCAAGATCAAAAAAGCCGAAGTGGTGTTGAAGGAATTGGAGGGAGAACACGGCCACCAGTTTGCGACGGTGACTCCGCAGTACGAACGCATCGCCTCGAGCAATGCCGTCATCCTCGTCTTCAAAATTGACGAAGGCCCCAAAGTTAAAGTCGGCCAAATCAAGTTTGTTGGGAACCACGCTTTCAGCGACCGCAGGCTCATCCGGGCCATGAAACACGACCGCCCCTACGGAGTTCCGCTCTATTTCTTTGACATCCCCGTTTTAAGCAAGACCTACGACCGCGAAAAACTAAACGAGGACCTGGAAGTCGGTTGCCGCGGCCTTTACCAGGATAACGGCTACTTCCGAGCCGTCTGCGCTGGAAACGGTCCGATTCTTGAGAATGTGGATGTTCCTCACAAGGGCGTTCCCGTCCCCGGACTCAAGTCCCACGTCGGCAAGGCCGTGAACATCACCATCAAGATTGAAGAGGGCGAACAGTACCGCATGGGTACCCTCAAAATCGTCAGTTCCGATCCGGACAAAGCGCTCTCGCTCAAGCCCGAACCCCTGAAAGCCCTGTTCCCCCTCAAGGACGGCGATATCTTCAACGTCGACAAGCTCCGCAAAGCTCTGAAGAACTACACGGACGCCTACGGACAATACGGCTTCATCGATTTCACCGCCGAGCCTGATTTCGACATCAATGATGCCGAGAAGAAAATTAATCTTACCCTTCACTTCGACGAACAAAAGCAATACTACGTCCACCGCATCAACTTCAGCGGCAATACCACCACGCGCGACAAAGTCATCCGCCGCGAGCTCCTCATCGACGAAGGCCAGCTCTTCAACAAGCGCTACTGGGACATCAGTATCCTGCGCCTCAACCAGCTCAATTATTTCGACAAAATTGAAGCGGACAAGGCCGTCGAACTCCAGAAGAACACCAAAGACGGCACCGTTGACATCAATCTCAAGCTGAAAGAGAAGGGCAAACAGTCCATCGGCTTGCAAGGCGGCGTCAGCGGCTTGGCCGGCGCCTTTATCGGCCTCACGTATCAGACCAACAACTTCCTGGGCTTGGGTGAAACCCTCACCTTGTCCGCCCAATTTGGTTCCTACCAGCGCACCGTGCAATTCGGATTCACGGAGCCGTACCTCTTCGACCGTCCTATCTCCACCGGATTCACGGTCTTCACGAGCAAGTACGAATTCAACCAAGCCCAGCAGGAAGCGCTTCTCACCGGCCAGCAAGTCAGCGTCAACCCGCAATTCGTTCAAGATTACAATCAGAACAGCACCGGCTTCACCGCGTTCGCCAGCTATCCCCTCAAGCGCTTTTCCTTTGCTCGGCTCGGCCTGTCCTACGGGCTGACTCGTACCAATATCACTGCGTTCAATTCTGCCTCCTCACTCTTATTTGAGCAGCTGCAATTCCGCGCCATCGCCGGTCCCAGCGCGCTGAACGGCATCATCTCCAGCTCCATTACCCCGTCCATTTCTTACAACACCATCGACAATCCGATCAACGCCACCAAGGGCAAGAGTTTTTATTATTCGGCATCTTTCACGGGGCTGGGCGGCAACGTAAAGACGATCTCCAACGTCTTCGACATCAAGTATTTCCATCCCATCAACAAGCGCCGCAACGCCATCGGCCTGCACTTCACCACCGCTTATATCACCGGATGGGGCGGCGGCGAGGTTCCTCCCTTCAGCCGCTTCTATATGGGCGGCGAAAACGACCTTCGCGGATTTGATATTCGTTCTATCTCCCCGGTTGTTTTCATTCCCACGGTCACCTCGCAAACCCTCTTCTATCATTTCAATGGTCAGCAATTTAGTTTCCCTCTTCCCGTCCTGGTCTATACCGCCACTTTGCCCGGCGGCGACCTTCAATCTTCCGGCAATATCGAATACCGCATCCCCATTGCTGGTCCCGTCACCATGTCTCTCTTTGGCGATGTCGGAACGGACGGAATTCTTAAAACCAGTGCCTTGCACCTGGATCCCACCGGCATCGCGAATATAAACTCCACGTTCCCAGGGGTGACCGTTGCAAACAAGCTGCCTATCTTCTCGGGAACGAATTTCCGCGTACGAGACTCCGTGGGCATCGAGTTCGGCGTCAACCTTCCGATCGTCCAGGCGCCGTTCCGCATTTATTATGCCTATAACTTGAACAGGTTATATTCTCAGATCGCCGCCCCGAATCCGTACGTCAACCCGTCCACGATCACGAACTGGGAAAAAACTTTGAATGGCTTGTCTCCGGGTCTTTGGCAGACGGAGATCGCGCCCCAATTGAATTTCTTGGCCAATCCGGGGCGCTTGAACTACTTCGAGCCCAAAACGACTTTTCGCTTTACCGTAGGAAAGACTTTCTAGCCGCGGCATGCGGCTCTGGATATAGGATTCGTAGGAATAATCAGGCCGGCGCGCCCGCTATCATTGCGGCGCACGTGAACTTGGGGAGGCAAGGGAAATGAAGTTGTGGAAGATTTCGAGCTACCTGACGCTGGCGATCCTCGCGCCATGCTTGCTCTTTAGCGGATGCGGCGGCGGCAGCGGCGCCACCGTCACTACTGTAGGCCTCGCCTCATCCGTTGGTAATGCTCTCATTTTGGGTCAGTCGACGACCCTCACCGCCACCGTCGTCGGGCCGGCCAACACCGATGTCACCTGGGAGCCTGGGCAGCCGGCAGGCACTAACTGCACCTACACCACGACCACCACTAATTCTTCGGGCACATCCACAACTTCCGCCGCCAAAGTTTGCCCGACGGACGGCTCCTTCGGCACGCTTTCCAACTTGCAGCCTACAACCGCGACGTTCCTTGCCCCGTCGAAGATTCCTGATCCAACTACGTTTCCAGGGTTGGCCATCATCATCACCGTGCAAGCTGTTGGAGACTCAAGTAAGCACGGCTTGCAGACTCTCACGCTCACAATCCAATCCGGCATCACCATCTCGCTTAATCCCACCACTGCCGCAGTTCCCACCAATGAGAAACAGCCCTTCTTCGCCATTCTCACCAACGACCTTAAAAACCAAGGCGTGACCTGGTCCCTCACGCAGTCCGTTCCCACTACCACCACCCCTACGACCCCCAACGCCTTCGCTGCTCTTCCCACTTGCACGGTCAGCGGCAACGCCACAGGGTGCGGCTCGATCGATGCGAACGGTATTTACTCTGCTCCCACCGCTGTGCCTACTGCCAGTGTGCCTGCTAACGCCAGCACCACGCCTACGGACGTGACCATCGTCGCGACCTCCGTCGAGGATCCCACCCAATTTACTACCGGCACCATCAGCATCACGCAAGGCGGGCCAATCACCTTTAACGGGATCAGTCCCACGATTGCTCCCCAAGGTGCCGCCTATTGGGACATCTATCTCAACGCTCCAAACATGTCTTCGGCTTCACAAATCACGATTACGCAGAACAACGGCGCAACGCCAATCAACTCGGCCGGCGGCCAGGTCAAGGTGCTGTTTCCGATTCCAACGTGTACCGCCACTACGACTACGACTTGTGCCGCCCAGTCCTCAACCGGCGCTCGCCTCCGCCTCTTTGCGAATAATCTAACGACCGCGGGCCCAGTCACTGTTTCTGTCACCGATTCCGGCGAGCCCGTCACCACCTGCACCGGCACGCCGCTTCCGGCGGGGTGTAACTCCGCCGGCACCTTTACCTACAACATTTTGCCCGTACGTGCCGCAACCTTGAATTCAACTCCCAACGACATAGTTCAGGGGGTGGCTTCTTCAGGAGGTACTACCCCGATAACCATTGACGGAGGCTATTTTGGAAATGGCGGCCAGTCTGCCCAGGCCAGTTTCCAAGGCACCACCCTGTCTGGCACGACGAACGGACAGGGGCAGCCTCTGTCGAACGCACTGCAGTTGCAGGTCCAAGTGCAAAGCAACCAGATTAATTCATCGCTCCCCGGTCTCTATCCTCTTTCTGTGTCAAGTGGCTCGACGCCACCACCGTTTGCCAATAATCCCGCAATAACGGATTTAGCCATTTTCCCGAGTTACGCCACGAATCCACCCGTCCTCGTCGGCAGTCCTGTGCCTGCAGGCACAAATCCTAGCGCCATCGGTATCGATCCCACTCTAGGGGTTATTGCCGTCGCCGAAGTCGGTCCTGACGCCGGACCGGACATCACTACACCGGGCGCCGTGCAGTTTTACAGCATCGGAAGCGGCACGCTGACTCCACTTGGCACGCCCGTTCCTGTTGGTAAGGCTCCCACCGGACTCTCCGTAAATCCCTCCAACCACACCGTCGCGGTGGTCAACTACCGAGATCAAACCATAACGGTTCTGCCGATTCCGGGGGCGCCCGTTCAGGCTCCTGGCACCCCGTTTACCCTCGATATTTCGGGAGTGCTGCAAGGTCAGGTTTCGCCCGCCCCGCTGCCCTACTCGATTGGTGTGGATCCCGACACGAATATGGCCGTCGTGGCTTATTCCTCTACCGCGGCTTCTACCGCCGCAAACCTTGGCTTCCTCATCAATTTGAACACTGGCAGCGCTCCGCCATTTGGGTGCATTAACGATACGTCAGGCAACAAGAACCCTGGCCCCTGCGTCTTTGCACAAGTCACTCTAAACACGGGCTCTTATCCTCAGGTCGCCATGGCCCCTCACGGCCATCTGGCTTTCGTATCGCCAGGTGGTCAGGGAGTTCTGCAAGGCATTGACGTAACCAAACCCTCTACCTCGGCTGCCATTCAGTCGCTTACGCTTGCCGCGGGAATCGTGACGGTGGTGACAACCGCATCGAATGGTCTAGTACCCGGCAATTCCGGCACGGTACTAATTTCGGGTGTGCCGGGGCCCGGGACCCCCACGAATAGCAGCACGTTTAATTTCAACGGTGTTTATGTCGTTTCCGCCATAAGTGACACCAGCTTCACTTACTTCGTGAATTCGACTTCCAGCGGCACCGTCAATATTACGTCCAGCTCTCCGGCCAACGTTTTTTACAGCACTCCGAATTTGACCTTTGGCGGCCTTTCCCCCTTCACGCAAGGCATCGCCATCAACCCCGTCACCAACACCGCCGCGCTTGCCGACCCGAACGCAACCGGCTCCAACACCGGTACTCCGCAGATCAACTTGATCAATAATCTCGACCAAACCATCAGTTCAATCTCCTTCGCTGCCACCTGCACGTTTTATACGGTTACGCTCCCGTGTACCAATTCGGTCGAGTTCGGTGGCACGGCAAATGTTGCTTGGCAGCCCTATTCGAATGCCGTCGTTTCCTATAACTCCCGCATAAACCAGGTTTCCGTCTCCGATCCCGTCAGTGCAAAGCGCTATGCTTTTGCTTGCAATCCGGGCGCGCCGCCTGCGGCCTGCCTCGTTAACCCGCAAAATGCAACCGACCAAGCTACGTTCAACACGCAAACTACTTTGCCAGGAACCGGTACGGCCACATTAGCGGTCACAAACGGCACGACCAATTCGCTGTCCCTTTTTGGTGGTCTCACCGTCGATCCAGTCACCAACCAGGCTTTCGTCTTGATGTCCGGTACCGGCCAGATCGACATCATCGATCTCGGCCCCTGCAGGGCTTTGCCTCCTCCCAATACCGGCATAATTACGCCATGCCCTAATCCGTTCAACACTATCAAGGCGGTGCAGATTACCGGGATTCTTGTGCCTAGCCCCAATCCGGGTCCTGGCGTGATCGGCGGTATCCCCAATGCAAATGTTCCGCAGGGAACGCTTACCTCGACCACCGCCCTGACCGGCGTGCAAATCTTTGGCTCGGGCTTTGACGCCACCACACAAGTTCTGTTGGATGGCGCAGCCATCCCCCAAACTGACGTCCAATTAGTTAGCAACAGGCAGCTCACTGTTACGATTCCTGCTGCCAATCTTACTTTCCCGCACCGTTATGCTCTAACCGCAGTCAGCACCGTCAACGGGAGTCCCGTGGCATCCAACGCCAGTGACTTTTTTGTGATTCAGGCCGTCGATCTCTCCAAGGTCTGTACGAGCACCGCCGGTACCCAACCAAGTTCCGTGGCCATTGCCGATCAGCTCGCGAACGGTCCCTTCTCGCCCATCGCCGTGGTCACCAACAGCGGTTGCAATAACATTGCGGTTGTTGACATCAATCCGACAGCGACCGTCAACGGTCAAACAGTTCAGAACCCTAACTTCGGTACGATTCTCAATACCATCGCTGTTGGCGCTACTCCGCAAGGAGTCGCAGTGAGCCAGCCCTTTGGACTCGCCGTGGTAGCCAACAACGGCGCTGGCACGGCTTCGATCATCAATCTAATTACAAATTCGCTCGCGGTTCCCGACGTCTCCACCGGGACGAATCCCGCCGGCGTGGCCATCAACGATGCGACCGGTGTGGCCCTTGTCGCGAATACGGGAAACAACACCGTCACTGAGATTAATCTCGGCGCACTCTTTGTAACCCCAGCACCAACCACGCTCACTCCCGTGAGTATCGGTGGCCTCCAACAACCGACGGCCGTAGCCATCGATCCGGATCGCGGCACCAACAACCAAGGCTTGGCTGTGGTCACGACCCTGGCACTCCAAAGCGGCCTCGCTCCCCAAGCAGTCTTGCAAGGCGTGGACATCGGCTTGGCCATTCCCACACTCAGCACGAGCGCACAGACCGGGAGCGTCACGGCGCCCGCGACTGGTATCGTTTTTGACCCCATCGTCACAACCGGGACTGCTAACCCCGGCCTCTTCTATGCAAGTTCCAGCGGCGGCAACGTCATTACGTCGTTCAACCCGGACTCAGGCGCAGCCACCACCGTAAACGTGGGCATCAACCCCACCGCGCTGGCCATTAATCCCGAGACCGGAGCGATCCTGACGACGAACCTCGCGGGCCAAACGACGTCGCTCGTCGATATAACGTCGAGTCCGTTGAAGACCGTCAAAACGATTGGACTTCCGGGTTCTGCTCAATTCGGCGTGGCGATTGACCAATTCACGAATATTGCTGTCATCGTGGATCAGGGCAACAATCGGCTGCTCCTCTTCGCGCTTCCGAATTAGAGTCGACGCCGAAGAGGGAGCGAGAACCAGGAACGCCCGGAGGCCGCTCATGCTCGCTGGAAGCGGCAAGCAGCTGATGGTTTCTGATTGCAGCGGGACGAGCGGCTCGCTATACTTTGGGGTTTGTGTGGTGCCCGCGGATGACGCAGGCGGACGGATTCAGGTTCAAGCCAATCAAAGATTGGTTCCGGTTGGTCTCGATTTCATCGTGACCATCCAAAAAACAAGGAGAATAAAGTGAATTTGAGAATTGTTTTGAGATCCGCTGCTCTGTCCGCAGCATGCTTCATGGGCACGGCAGCAGTCTGGGCCCAAGCGGCCCCTGCGGCTGGCGCCGCTGGGCCGAAGTCGGTGGGCATCATCAACCTGCGCCTCGCGATTGGGAGCACCGCAGAAGGCAAGCAGGCGTCCGCGGAATTGCAATCGCAGTTCGCGCCGCGCTCCGCCGAAATCGATACGATGACCAAGCAGATCAATGATCTGCAGCAGAAACTTCAAGCTGGGCAAGGAAAGCTGAGCCAAGACGAAGAGGCGCGGCTGACGGCCGAGGGCCAAAGGCTTACGCAGCGCCTCGACCGGCGGCGAAACGATTTTCAGGAAGATGCGAGCGCCGCTCAGCAAGATGTGCTGGAGCGCATCGGACGCAAAATGGTGGACGTTCTGGACCGCTACTCGCGCGAGAACGGTTTCAGCGTTGTGCTGGACGTCTCCGGTCAGAATTCGCCGATTTTGTACGCTTCGGATCAGGTCAATGTGACGCAAGACATTATCCGCCTCTATGACCAAGCGTATCCGGTTAAGACAGGTGCAGGCACGGCTCCAGCTCCAAAGCCCGCTACACCTAAACCGGCCACTCCGCCGCCCACGAAGCCGCCTCAGCAATAATTTATTGTCTAGCTTCCACAATTTGTTTTGTGCAAACGCCTCCGAGAGTTTCGGGGGCGTTTCGCTTTTGTCTCGAGGAGCAAGTGCGCGCGGCGGCTCAGGCTGAACGCAAGAGAAACTCTCGTCATATTCCGCAAAAATTCGATATAGTAGGCGAATCTGAGCCGGGAGGAATTTATGCCACCAGTGAAAACGCGATTGGAACGGATGCCGCGCCCGCCGGTTTTTGCAAAGCCCGCCGAGGAGCGGCGTCACCGGAAAGAAAGGCTTGCCGGAGCTTTTCGTTTGTTTTCGAAGTGCGGTTTCGATGAAGGCGTGGCGGGACACATCACGGCGCGCGATCCGGAGCGGCTGGACCATTTCTGGGTGAATCCTTTTGGAGTGCACTTCAGCCAAATACGCGTGTCGGATCTTTTGCTCGTCAACGATCAGGGCGAGGTGGTGGAAGGCGACAGGGAAGTGAACGCTGCGGCGTTTGCGATTCACTCGCGTATTCATAAAGCGCGTCCCGACGTGATTGCGGCGGCGCACGCGCATTCGCTGAACGGCAAGACGTGGTCTTCGCTGGGGCGGCTGCTCGATCCGCTGACGCAAGATGCTTGCGCGTTTTATGAAGATCATGTTGTGTTCGATGATTACACTGGAGTCGTCTACGGGACGGACGAAGGCGACCGCATCGCCAAGACGCTGGGCGACAAGAAGGCGGCCGTTTTGTGCAATCACGGATTGCTGACCGTGGGGCAAACCGTGGACGAAGCGGCGTGGTGGTTCATCACCATGGACCGCTCTTGCCAGGCGCAATTGCTCGCGGAAGCAGCGGGCGAGCCGCGCAAGATTCCTCATGAGGTGGCGAAGCTGACGCACTCGCAGGTGGGACTGCCGATGGTAGGATGGTTCCAATTCCAGCCGCTGTGGGACCGCATCACGCGCGAGCAGCCGGACCTGTTTGAATAGAGCATCTGGCGATTCGCGGCTGATGACTTGCCAAGCGGATGTATGTGCCGCGGTCCAAGGGCCCTCTTCTGTTGATCGTAGGACGAAGTCCCCCACCCCCATGAAAGCGCTGCGACGCGCCCGCCAAAGAGCTGAAGGTGGTGTAGACTTGCGCTACATTCCCCGGGGGAATTCCAACTCAGGAGATAAAAAATATGGCGCGACGGACGTTCCTGGCTCAGCTCGCGGGTTTGCCTTTTTTCTCATTTCTGTCATTGGGCGCTAAGGCAGAGGAATCAAAAAAGCCTCTCAAGATCATGATGAAAAGCGCGTGGGGACCCGATGACCCAACCAGGGCCGCTTTTCCTTTCGCGCACGGACTCGCCCTGGCGGAAGCAGGCCACGAGGTGCAAATTTTCCTCCTCGCCGAAGCTACGTCTCTGATGCGAAAGTCGATGGTGAACGCGATCCTGCCCGTTGGTTGGCCGCCGCTGAGCGAAACGCTCGAGAAAGTCGTGGCAAAACATATTCCGATCTTTTCTTGAGGGGCCTGCTCCCGCGCCCGTGGGGTTGCGGAAACGGACTTGAGTCAATGGGGAGCAAAATTTGGCAATCCTGCGATTTTTGTCTCGCTGGTGGAGTGGGCAGACAGAATTATTGTGGAGTAAAAATCGGCCGAGATACCCGACGTATCGGAAAAGAGGGGTCCGCCCTTTACAAAACGGCGAACCCGAAGGGGTCGGCCTCCCCGGAAAAAGATAGAGTCAAAATAGTTGGATGGAGCTAAGGCTGTCCCACCCGCCCCGCGCCTTGAAAACGCAAGGGATGCGGCACGCCGCCTGCCTCTCTGCCACCCGCGCAAAATTATTGCAGGTTTGCGTAATCTGCCCTGGCCTTCTTTAAGAGGGGAAGATTGGCGTCGGCGTCCTTCCAGAGATTCAGAAGGGTCGCTAGGGTCTCGCGGGCCTTCTGCTTGTCGCCGCGCGAAGCGTAATCCAGAGCGAGCGTGTAGCGGGCCCCCAGCCAGCGCTGCTGTGGTTCCCAGCCGAGCGAGCGATCAGCTGAGGTGAGCATTTTCTCGTAGGAAGTGATGGCCTTCTCGACGTCGCTGGATTGCTGATGCGCGTGGGCAATGGCTTCGGCGGAAAAGCTGGTGTGGTTTTCCCGGTCCGACTGGGTCAGCAATTCGATGGCTTCGTCAAGCTTGCCGGCTGCGAGTGCGAGATCCCCCTCGAGAAGATGCAAATAACCCATTTGTTCGGAGCTATGGTGATCGGCAATTGGCGTGATGATAGCTGCAATCTTCTGGGCTTGATCCGCAAAGGCCGCGCGCGCATAAGCATCAGCGAGCATTGCGCCGAAAACGACTTTCAATTGAATATTCTTCAGGTCGGCAAGAGCGGCATCGAGGTTTTGCCGTTGACCTTTTGCGTCACCTTTGCCTTCCGCCACGATCGCGAGCAAAAGGTGAACTCGCCCCACACTGAGCGGTGAGTTCTGGGTCTTCAGAATCTCAAGCGATTGCTGCAGTCGGCTTTGAGCGCTAGCGTATCGACCGTGATAAAGGTCTAGGAAAGCTAGGGACCGCAGCCCGTTTTCGCGTGTTTCCGGTTTGGCGAGCAGTGCCGAGAAAACCTGCTCGGCTTTTTGGTCTTCGCCATTCGCGACAAGCGCGAAGCCGTATTCGCGGTTGATATTCCCGGAGATCAGCCATTGTGGCTCAATTTCGAAAGCTTTCGAATACGCTTGAAGAGCATCAGGGTATTTACCGAGGGTTTTGTACGCGGTTGCGATTCCGACATAGGCAGTCGCAAAATCTGGGGCGACACGTAGAACCTGTTTGTACTGCTCGACGGCGTCTGTCTGACGGTCGTTAGAGCGCAGCTGATTGGCGTAATTGAATCGCATCGCGGAATCATCCGGGTAGCGCTCCAAATAGGCGCGGAAGAGCACGTCTGCCTCACTCGCGTGATGTTGGTTCGATGCAAATTGCGTTTCGATGATCATTCGTTCACGGTCTGTAGTACGCGACGACAATGAAAGCGCCTTTTCGTATTCCTTTTTCGCGCTTTCGGGCGCGTTATTGATGTAACTGTAATACTCATTGCCGAGAGCCGCATGTGCCATGGCAAAGTCGGGATCGGCGGCGACCGCAGCTTTGAGCGCTATAGTCGCTTCCGGATATTTTCCGTGATTCCAGAGCGCTGAGCCTTCGGCGTATTGCTGCAGGGCGCTGAGAGAACGCGTGGTCACCTGGGGCAGCGGTTTGCCAGCCTGATGTATCTGATAGAGAGACTCTCCCAGGGCTTCGCGAACTTCCTTCGATAGCACATCCAAGCTATCTAGGATGTGGTCCTCTCCGTGGGATCTTTCCGTGTAGGAGCGCACAGGCTCTCCCGACCGTGGGTCGACCAATTGCACGGTGAGCGAGTACTCCTGTCCCGTCCGAGTAATACTGCTGACAATCAACCCGCGAACACTTTCGCGCTGGCAGATTTCGCGGCCCAGCGAAGCGGTAATTCGTTCGCCCTGTTGCTTGCCCATTCTCTTCAGCACGGCATCGAGCTGCATGCGCGGGTAGATATTCGCGTACCGCGACTGCGCGATGCTAACGCCGAAGGCCGTGCCCAAAGCGTTGTCGAAGCGGGGATCGCCGGTTTGATTCTCAAAGTCGACGATGAGCACGGCATCGCTGGAGTGGAAGGAAAGCGCGGGGCGGCCATGGGTTAGCCAGTATGCGCCACCGCCGACAGTAAGGGCGGCAGCGAGAGAAATCCAAAGGGAGGCCCGGATCGCCGACCTTGTTTTGGGCAGCTTACGCGCTTGGGTTCCAGAAAGCTCGTCCGCTGTTGGCGTTAGCGCCTGTGCTGGTTCTAACTTTTGGCCCTGGTCCGAATTCCCGGCGGCTGCGTGCTGTCCGTTGACGAATTCAACAGGGGAAATAAACCGGTAGCCGCGGCGTGGGATGGTTTCGATGTAGCGGGGAGTTTCGGCGCTGTCGGAGAGGGCGTCGCGGAGCTTGCTGACGGCGGTGTTCAGGCCGGTTTCAAAATCGACAAAAGTGTCTTCGGGCCACAGGCGCTTTTTCAGCTCCTCGCGGGTGACTACCTGGCCCTGCCGTTCGGCCAGGAGTGCCAGCACGCGCAAAGGCTTTTCCTGCAGGCGGATACGGGAGCCGTTCTTACGTACTTCACCCGCTGCCAGATCCACAACGTAAGGACCGAACTTGAGCATCGGCGAGCTAGGAGCCTGCTCCATGAAAGTTCCTTGAGGCGAAACCCGGGGGACTGGACAGAGTTTAGCACGGAAGCAGCACTTGGAAGCGGAGCCAGCGAAACGGGACTAACCTTCTTATTTATCAGACGGCTGGCTAGTAAGACTTACTACAGAACTAGATTTTCCTCCGTACATTGACGTTCGGAACCGTTCCACGCACACTCCCGCGCATTGCCCCTGGACTCGACGGCTCATGCAACGGTCTGCCCCCATCACCAACGAAACGGAATTTCAGGAGTGGCTCGTCGCGGTACTAGAAGCGGAGCGGGACAAGCTGCGCGAAGCAGCTGCGGTACGCGAATCCCAGAAGTGCATCAGTCTCGAAGGCTTTGAGAAAGATACAACACAGGAGATCCAGCATGAAGATGAACGGTAAACGTATACTGATCGCGCTGTGCCTGATGCCGCTCGGTTTCTTGGCTGGCTGTGGCTCCGGCTCGGGCAGCACTTCAATTCCCCCAGTTGTCACGTCCACCCCTCCAACGATCACACAGCAACCCGCGAATCAGACGGCAGCGGCGGGGCAGACGGCTGCTTTCGTCGCGGCGGCCAGCGGAACGCCTGGCGCCGATGGTTGCGAACGATGCTGCGCGTGCCATTGAATCGTCGGGTGGAAAAAAGGAAGAGGCTTAAGATGAGCACACGTGGAAATCAACACAAATACGTTGCATCGCAAACTGCCCGCGCTCGCGCCTTGCCAATTAGAAAAGCTGGGTTCCGTCTCCCTGCGATCGCTTGTCTGGCGCTTCTGCTGACCCTCGGCAACACCGCGAGTGCACAATCTCCCACTGGCGGGGTCGTTCCCATTGGCAATTATTCCACATCTCCAACGGGTGCCGGTGCCCTAGGGCCCTCAGCGATTGACCCCATTCGGCATATCGTGTACGTAGCTATCTGTTCGGGGATTCAAGGCCAGAACGTGACTTGCATGTTGGGTGCATTCCGCGAGAAGGACGGGTCGCAGATTGGCCTCTTTCCATTCACGTCGGATGCCGTCAGTTTCGCGCAGAACGCCATTGCCGTCGACCCCATCCTGAACAAGGTCTTTGTGGCCGCCCAAGTGGTCGGGGCTGCAGGCGCTCGTGGCGACGACGGTTCGGTGGTCATTTTCGACGGAAACAACAATTATGCGTCCACGGTTCTCGCCCTGCCGGGGCCGGCGCTTCAAATGGCAGTCAATACTCACACACAGCAATTGTTCATAGCTACCAATGGAAGACCTGCGATCAATCCAGTCCAGGGCCAATCGTTCTTTGCGGTAAACCCCGCGCTCGTCGTCGTGGACACCGTCCACGAAACAACAACTTTCTCTAACTCACTGACAGGCATGCCGGGGGGTACCGCAGGCTTAAACGGCGTCGACGTCATGCGCATAAACACGGTAACCAACACGCTCTTCGTGGCCGAATTTACCAGCGATCTCATTTATCTTAGTTCAGCAAATGAAACACCTCAGATCGAGTTCTTCAGCGGCGCGAGTGGCTCATCTCAGGGTGTCTACCATCTGCCAATCGGTGGCTTTGTGGCCTCTATGACGGTGGATCCTATCCAGAATGTGTTCGCGGTTGGGACCCACGCTACCGGGACAGGGACCAACGCAAATTGCGCTCCAGTGCTTGTGTTTCTCGGTGGGAGCCTCACACCTGCGTCGACACTCGATCCAAACTCCCCCGCATGCCAAAGTCCAAGCGCATTCGAGAATGCATCCTTCCCGATCGCGAATCCGGTGACCTCGATGCTGTACGATGCCACTACCTCGTACGGCACCGTCGACTTCGATCAGCTGTTTGACTACAACGACACCGCCGGGTTGGGGGCTACCGGCAGTCTTCAGGATTCTATAAATCCAGCGTTTACAAGCGGCCATTTGCCCTTTCCGACTACACTCGACACGACCACTGACCGTTACTACGCAGCTGATGGGCTGGGTGTAGTGGCCCTCGCCGGTTCAAATCCCGTGAAACTAACCCCGGCGGATTCCTTCGGGTTCGGGGCTGGAAACGGTCCCCCTATCACGTCCCACGGCCTCGATCCCCTGTTGGACCAAATGATCTTCCTGGGCACGATTTTGGTGCTCCATGGCGATGTTCAGAGCACGGTAAATCTCGCCACCGGCGCAGCCCCCAGCGGTGTAGCTGTCAATCCGGTTTCAGGCAAGGCCTATGTTCTCAACGGTGGCAACAACACTGTGAGCGTTTTGCAAGGCAGTCTAGTGGTAGGAACTCCCCTAGTTCTCCCTGGCCAGCCGGTCGTGGCTGCCGCGGATCCCTACGCAAACCTCATCTATGTCGTCATCGCCAGTGTGGGAACCAGTCCGGGGCAAGTTTCCGTGATTAACGGAAGCAACGATACGCTCGTGGGCTCTGTAACAGTGGGAGTCGGTCCGGCTAGCGTCGATGTCAATCCCGCGACGGGCTTGGCGTATGTATCCAATACGACCGACGGCACTGTCACGGTCCTTCAGGGCGACGCGGTCATCACTACCGTCACGGTAGGCAAAAATCCCAAACAGCTCGCAGTCGATCCCGCCCGCAATCGGATCTACGTCACGAACTTTGGGGACGGCACGGTCAGCGCCATCGACGGCCTAACAAATACAGCCACTACGATTACGGCAGGCGGCGGACCGATGTTTCTTGCCGCGGATATCCCGGACAACAGGGTATACGTCGTCAATCAGACCGATGAATCCGTATGTTTCATTGACGGAACCAACCTGAACTCCCCTTGCTCCATCGTGTTCACTGGCCAAACTGAGGGACTCATTGGGTCTCTCAACGGCATAGTTCTCAATCCAACAAACCAAACCGCATACCTGCCTCTCCAAGCGGGCCCGCGTGGATGCGACGCGGAATTCTTCGGTTTCAGCACAGCCACCAACAGTAACAGCGGCTCTGTTAACGACCTCGGAGGCCCGTGTTCTGCAGGAGCCGCAGTCGATCCCCTGCTGAATCGTACCGCGATCTTGTATCCCGACAATACGACGCCTAACCAGAATATTGGTTTTCTTGAGGGGCTCGTCCCGTTCGGCATTGCTGATACCCTCAAAGTTGGCAATCAGCCGAGCGCGATTTCTATCGATTGGCTGAACCACAACGTCTACGTCACCAACACAGCGGACAACACCGTCACGGTTACCGCAGAAGAAACCACCGTTCCGTCTCCGCTTTTCGTCACTGTTGCTCCCCTCTCGCAAAACGCCACGATAAGTCCATCGCCTTCGTTCACGCTGACCGTACACAATACGTTTGTCCCCAATACGCCAGCCGTCGACGGCGTCTTCTATGCCATTGATGGCTGGCAAGATCCATGGCAGATGGCTGCTGCCGGTACTGCCCCTAATACTTATACAGCAGCCGTCTCCGCGACGCCCGGTCTCTTGCCTGGGTTGCACGTCCTTTTCGCTTACGCCACAAACGGCCTTGAAGCCTATGGCGCCGACATGGACGGCTCGCTGCTGATTGGCCAAATTATGGCTTACCCCTTTCTGGTGACCTCATCCCAGCAGCAAGTGCAGCCCGCTGCCACTCCCGTCATCTCTCCCAATGGCGGAAGCTTTACATCTGCACAATCCGTGACAATCACGGACGCCACGAATGGCGCCAACATTTTCTACACGACGGACGGAACCACGCCCTCAACGTCGTCGACTCCCTATAGCAGTTCCTTCAGCGTGAGTGCCAGCGAAACCGTGGAAGCCATTGCCACCGCAACTGGGCTATCTCAAAGCGCCGTCGCTTCAGCTGTCTTTACCATCACGCCTGTTATTACTGTCACGATCAGTCCAGTGAGCGTCCAGGTTGTTGCGGGCAAGACCCAGCAGTTCACGGCGAACGTCACGGGGACCACAAACACGGCGGTCACCTGGTCGGTTCAACCGTCTGGCTCTGGCGGAACAATTGACAGCACTGGATTCTACACGGCCCCCGCGACTCCAGGAACTTTCACGGTAACGGCCACAAGTGTGGCTTCCACCTCAGTTACCGCCTCTGCTCAAGTCACCGTAAAGGCCGCAGTGCTCACTCCCACGTCCACTTCGATTACATCCACCGCTTCAACGCTCGACGGCGTCTCGCTTCCGGCAAACACAGCGCTCGTTGGCAATCCAGTGACCGTAAATTTCGCGGTCACTCCGAAATCGGGCAGTACCAATCCTACCGGCACGGTTACCGTCTCGGATACCACGGGGGACTCCTGCAAGAGCACGACGCTGACCGCCGGGGCAGGCTCCTGTCAGCTGAGCATTACGCAGGTCGGCTCAGGATCGGCTTCGCTCACGGCAGCCTACGTCCCAGACACCGCCTCCAGCACTCTTTTCTCGGGAAGTGCTTCCGTATCGCTAACCGAGAATGTCGCGCAAATCGTGGCTTGCGCAACCCCTGTAGCCCCACAAAGTGTTGCCCCAGGCGGCACATTGACCATCACCCTGACGGTCTGCATCGCAGGCGACGTTCAAGCGGCCCCGTCGGTTGTCGCCTCCAACTGTCCGCCTAACACAACGTGCAATGTCACGATTGCTGCAGCAGCGGGTCAGCCGGGCGTCAGCATCCTTACGATTACAATCATCACGACTGGCTCCGCCGGGAGCGTTCCACTTTCCATTCCCTCCCCACGCGGTGGCCCCTTGGCCGTGCCGCTCGCGTGGTTCATCGCGATCTTCGCAGCGCTAATGCTTCTCCTCTTATCTCGACGGTATGCCGCGCGCCCACGTCTCTTGTGCGCAACCGGGTTCTTGCTTGCGTTGTCTCTCTGCGGCTTCTCAGGCTGCAACAGCGCAAACACCGCGACCACGCCGGGCTCCAACTCGACTCCGCTTGGCAACTTCATATTGACTGTCAAAATCACTGCGGGCAGTGCAAACGTTAGTGTCCCTGTCCCGTTCACGGTGACGAAATAGCCTCGGTCCCAAATCCCGCTCTTCGTCTATGCGAATGGCGGGCTGGCCATAGCGCCGACTTTGACAGTGCAATAAACGGCGGCGCACGCAAGTCGGCGCGTGGCGTCAACCGGACTTCTCAACACCACCGAAACGGACGATTCAAGGGACGGGTCCTGCTCTTTTACGCGTGACCAGAATCGATTTACGTCCCCACACGTAGGAGAATAACCACGAGGCAGCGAGAACGGGGAACTTGAGCGAGGAGCGAAGAGGGCGGGAAGCGGCCTCACGGTCCACCGTATCTTGCTTTTGCCTTGCTGGCGGAATATACTCTAATTTCGCTCTGAAGCGGGTCGCACGGATGGGTGGGCGCAAGCCCACTTTTTTGTTGGGCCGGTTGGAGGGCAGTGGACACCGGCATTGCTTGGGGAGTCTTCGGTTGGATTTGGAAAAAATTCGGGAAGCCGCCGAGCGCGTGGCGCGGTCGGAAGGGCTGGAAATATATGATGTTGAGTGGAAGGTGGGGAAGCAGCGCTTCTTGCGGGTGATCATCGACCGGGTGCCGAAGGTTGGAGCGGCGATGAGCGACTCGGCGGGTCAGATTTTGGCGCCTTCGGAGGCGAGCGAGGGTGCGGGCGGCCAGTTGGGTGTGAGCCACGCGGATTGCCAGCGCGTGAGCCAGCATTTGAGCGTGATTTTGGATGTGGAAGAGTTGATACCGGGGCCGGGGTACACCCTGGAAGTGAGCTCGCCGGGGATGGACCGGGCATTGCGGAAGCCAGCGGAGTATGAAAGATTTCGCGGACGGATGGCGAAGATTTCGACGACCGAGCCCGTTGGGGATGCGAAATACTTTGAGGGGCGGTTGGCGGGATTTGTGGATGGGAAAGTGCGGTTGGAGTTGAAGGGGAAGGCGGCGCGGACGGTGGAGTTGCCGCTGGAGATGATACGGAAGGCGAATTTGATGGTGGAGTTTTAGAGGAAGTGAGTAGTGAATAGTGGGTAGAAAAGACCGCACAGGTGCAAAGGTAAGCTGGCGGGGAGCGGTGGAAGAAAAAGAAATTCAGGTACGAAGAGATTTGAGGAATTAGGGATTTCAGGAACGGGAAGCGACCGGGAAAGATACATGGCGAACCTGCTCTATCAGCAAATTGAGATGTTGAGCCGCGAGAAGCACATCGAGACGACCGTGGTGGTGTCTGCGATTGAAGACGCCATGGTGGTGGCGGCACGGAAATATTACAAGACGGAAGAGGATTTGCGCGCGAAGTTCAATCCGGAGACCGGGCAAGTGGACGTGTACTCGGTGCATGTGGTCGTGGAGGAAGTGACCGACCCGAAGAAAGAAGTCAGCCTGGCGGAGGCCAAGAAAAAGAATCCGTCGGCGGAGATTGGGACGGAAATTATCGCGGCGAAGCCTACCGACGTGCTGGGGCGAATTGCGGCGCAGACAGCGAAGCAGGTGATTTTGCAGAAAGTGCGCGAGGCCGAGCGTGACACTATTTACAACGAGTACCACACACGCGTGGGCGAACTGGTGACGGTGATTGTGAAACGCGCCGAGGGACCGGATTTGATTGTGGACATGGGGCGGACGGAAGCGCGTTTGCCGAAGCGCGAACAGTCGAAGCTAGAGACCTACAACATTGGGGAGCGGCTGCGCGTGGTGATCAAGATGGTGGACCGGGCGGCGAAGGGGCCGCAGGTGATTGTGTCGCGGGCGGACGCCAGTTTGGTGCAGCGGCTGTTTGAAATGGAAGTGCCGGAAATTTACGACGGGACCGTGCAGATTCGTTTTGCGGCGCGCGAGGCGGGCGAGCGGACGAAGGTGGCGGTGATGAGCCGGGATAAGGACGTCGATCCGGTGGGCGCTTGCGTGGGCATGAAGGGGATGCGCGTGCAATCGATCATTCGGGAACTGCGCGGCGAGAAGATTGACATTATTCCGTACAGCGAAGAGACGGTGGCGTTTGCGCAGAAGGCGTTGAGCCCAGCGAAAGTGACCCGGGTGCAGATCACCGATCCGGAAAACAAGAAGCTTGAGGTGATCGTCGAGGATTCGCAGCTTTCGCTGGCGATTGGGAAGAAGGGGCAGAACGTCCGGCTGGCGAGCAAGTTGATTGGCTGGGACATTGACATCAAGAGCGAAGAAGAGAAGCGGCAGGAAATTGAAGAGCAGATGACGGCGTTGACGGCGCCGACTACGCCGCTGA
>Ga0307478_10000951_pt1 | contig 27106 bp, 26 predicted proteins | sample atmos_gasesECM4C_2_FD_203713 | JGI IMG/M metagenome (GOLD analysis project Ga0307478, IMG submission 203713) | Hardwood forest soil microbial communities from Morgan-Monroe State Forest, Indiana, United States - atmos_gasesECM4C_05 | ecosystem: Environmental > Terrestrial > Soil > Temperate...
TCGTTCGAGCACACTGCGCTGGGCTTCGAGTGAAGTTAAGTCGAGAACCGCATTAGGGATGCGCGGAACCTTGTACGACGAGGGCATCAGGTCACGTTGTACCGGCAAAGAACGCGACTCAGAATCCGGCCTGGACAACTTTGGGGCTAGGTACAACGCTTCCCCGATGGGAAGATTCATGAGTCCCGACCCGCTGATGGCCTCCGCCAAAGTGTGGGACCCGCAGACTTGGAATCGCTACGCTTATGTCCTGAACAACCCCCTCAAATACACCGACCCTACTGGAATGGGTGAAGTGACAGCTGATCAGTGCGCCAAGGATTCTAACTGTGTTACGGTCAATGTGAATGTGATCTACGACAAGAATGCCAACGACGGCAAAGGATTGACAAACGATCAAAAGTCGGCATTCGAGAAGGGGCAGCTGCAAAACGCGAAAGACCAGTACGGGGACGCTGATATCCATTTGAACGTCACGTACACAGCAGGAGGGGTTTCAAGCGATAACGGGAAAACATATGTTTCTGGGCTACAGGCGGGCGCGCTGAACGTCGTCGTTACCGATCAGATCGGAACGGCTTCATCCGGAATGGCTGGGAAGACGGCAGTCTCTTTCATCAATGCCAACTCCACCAACAACGAAGACCTTCCCCATGAGATGGCGCATCAGTTCATGGGAGATACGCAAGGGGTGATGAATTGGATCTCTAGCCGTGATCCGTCATACATCTCCGGTATCATCTTTAACGCAGTTTCCGATGTAGCGAATGACGCCGAGCGTGCTTGGATGCGAAACGTCGATAGGCATTCCGGCCCCCTCAGCTACTATCCGCTAGCCAGCGCATTCCATCACAACGCGGCTGCCTTTCAGAAGTCGATTCAGCCAACGACGCAACCACAATGAACCCTCTCAAGATGATTTTTCGTCTGCTTCGGCGCGGGTTAGTCTGGCTGCTGATCGCGTACTGGGTAGTCTTCATCAGTTACACGATCATGCATCTGGTTACAGGGGGTCCGGGCGCGGTTGTCGTCTGGTACAGACATATCGCCAGATTGCCGTTCCCGTGGAGCTGGGGAATGTTTCTGGCCCAACAGGTCGGAATCCTGGCCGTCACGCTGGTACTGTGCTTCGTTGGACGGCGACCTGCTGAGCACGACGCAGGCCCGAACCGGTAGTCAGACACGGGGCCGCCCGCAGCAGTCCGTGCCCTGCCCCGGAAGTGAACTGCCGAGGATATGAGGAGCGGGCCATGCTTACGACGCAGCGGCTACTGTTATGACGCAGCTCGACGCGTGCATACTTTGACCTGCTCCCCGCTTTCCGAACAAGTCCGAGTATGATTTCGGACGAAGGAAAGGGGAAGAAGTATGTCGAAGAGCAGACACACAGAAGCGCAGATGATCGGGGCGCTGAAGCAGCTGGAGGCAGGTCGCAAGGCAGAGGACGTGGCGCGGGAAGTGGGCGTGTCGAAGCACACGATCTACGCCTGGAAGGCGAAGTACGGTGGCATGGACGTGAGCCAGGCGCAGGAGGCGAAGCAGTTGCGTGACGAGAACACGAAGCTGCGAAAGCTGGTGGCGGATCTGAGTTTGGACAAAGAAGCCCTGCAGTCGGTGATCCGAAAAAACGGCTGGAGCTCGTAGCCCTGAAGGCGGCTGTCGAGCAGGTGCGCGAGGAGTATGCCTTCAGTCAGCGGCGGGCGTGCGGGTTGGTGACGATGGCGGTATCGAGCTATCGCTACCAGAGCAGGCGCTCGGATGAGCCGCTGCCACCCGTACGCAATGTTTCCGCTTCTTCCTCCGGATCATCAGACCGGCTTCCCGATACACGCGATGCACTCGCTTGTGGTTCACATGCTCTCCTGAGCGGCCCAATAAAATATGCAGCCGCCGATAGCCAAAGCGTGGCTTCTCCCGCGCCAACTCCACCAGCTTCGTTCGCGAAGGCCGCTGGTGGCGCGGACTTCGGCGAACCAGGAGTGGGCGCTGGATTTCCTGCACGATGCGGTGGAGTGTGGGCGGGCGATTCGGGTGCTGAGCGTGGTGGATGCGTACACGCGGGAGTGTTTGGCCTTGGAAGTAGATACGAGCTTTGCCAGCCGGAGAGTGACGCGAGTGCTGGATGCGATCGTGGCCGAGCGGGGGCAACCGCAAGCGATCCGCTGCGACAACGGGCCGGAGTTGACGAGCCGGCATTTTCTGGCGTGGTGCGTGGAGCGGCAAATCGAGTTGGTACACATTCAGCCGGGCAAGCCGACGCAGAATGCGCACATCGAGAGTTTCCACGGACGGTTGCGGGAAGAGTGTTTGACCGTGAGTTGGTTTCAGAACGTGTTCGATGCGCGGCGCAAGATCGCGGCGTGGAAGATCGAGTACAACGAAGAGCGCCCGCACAGCAGCCTGGGATACAAAACTCCGAAAGAGTTTGCGGCGGCGCAGTGCTCGGCTTCTTTCCGGCCAGGCTTAGTCTGCCCGGCATATTGGTATTTGTAAACAGTCTAGTGGCGCTACCATTCGGTCCAGTTTGGGAAGAGATAGCTTGGAGAGCGTTTGCCTTGAGGAAGCTCCAATGCCGCTATTCGCGACTAGTATCCGCCCTGATTATTGGAGCTTATTGGGCAGTGTGGCATATCCCATTGTGGTTACTGACGCTGAACTATCTGACAATTAGACTATTGCTGATCATTTGTATCAATCTTGTTTGCTGGTCTGTCATCTTTGCCTTCTTGTATGATCGAAGTGGGCAGAGCTTGCCCGTTACGATCCTCCTCCATGCAACATACCTTACGGTGCAAAATCTGGCTGCTGCCACGGTTTCGTATGGCTCTATTCATATAATTCCAATCGCGGCGACCTTGTCTGCCTGTTTGGCCATCGTTATTGCGAACGAGTGGACCAGTAGCCCGGCTTAGGCATGTCCTCCTACCCAATTTCCGACGGATTCAGGCGACAAGGAAGGAGCACGAGCTTGGTCGCCAGTCGTATAATCTCGACACAATGCCTTTGTTAATGGAAACCGGAACGTTAGGCTTTGATCAGGAAGTCGACGTTTCCTTGTTGCCTGCGCACCTAGCAGGTTGCCTACGCGGTGTTGACGCAGATGCTGTTGAGGTTACGGATAACCTCGTGACCTTCAGAGGAGGCATATTTCGCTTTGTCACCAACTGGAACGTTCTCGTGCCATTCGGGTTTGGCGATCTGACTGTCAATTCTGAGACCCGCGAGATTCGCTACCGCTTGAGTTACCGGCAACTGGCCATTTTCTCAACAACTATGGTGGGCATCGTAGCGGCACTCGTATTGACCTTTTCCGGTTTCCGAAAGCTGTCTGGGAGCATGCTCGCCCTGCCTCTCATGTGGTTCGTTGCGGTTTTCGTCAGAGCCGCCATCGAGAGTTCCCGCTTTCAAGGGCTCATAAGTCGCGCCGTCGCTACCGCTCCGCGTGTATCGGCCCGGTCAAAACATTGAGAATAATTAGCCTTCAACATCGTCGCCAATCGTCAGCAGAGAAGGGAAATCGGGAGCTGCCGCAGAATTCCTGTCCTCTCCGCCGGTTTGTCGGCTTCCTTAAGTTATTCTTCTTCTCTCTCAGCCGAGATACCTGCCAGCTCCGCTAGCGCCAGCCAATGCCGTGGATGCGGTCGGCGTCGGCCCGCGCGGATCCCAACGGCATACGTAACAGAAACGCCCAGCGCCGACATGATGACCGGGTTCGCGATCCCGGCGAGTAGCGGCTGAATCTTGCGGCAGTACGTCTCTTCGTTGAGCCAAACGGGCAGGCTGGACGGTTGCCAAGCCGATTTTGCGAGGGCGTGTCGCCGCTGTGTTTCTGCGCGGCGTGCCTTCGGGCCTAGAGCTTGACTGGCTACACGCCCCACCTTGGCAATCTCCACAATTCGTTCGCGAGCGGTCGTGGCGTCGCACTCGGAGCAATAGCTTCTCCGGAGCGAGACCGATTTCCCGCAGACGCGACAGACGCTCTGCGGTCGAGGCGCGGGCTTGGCCGTTGGAAATGACAGGCCGCCTTTTGCCTCCCGCTTGTTGCCTTGAGTCAATCGCGTGGCGAACGGGGTATCGGGCTTGCATATGGTTGACCAGAACGCACGAGCGACCCACTCAGTAATTGGTGCAACGGCGCGGCCCCAAGTCGGCGCGGTCTCGGAAAGTCGTGTCGCAAACGGGGCCATCAAACGGCAGTTGCCGTCGCGCTCCTCAAAGAACCATTCTCGATTCAACGGCTGACGTGTGATCCAGTCCAGCAGATAAGCGTCAACTTCGGGCCGCACTACTTCCATAAGGTCGCACGCCAAGCTGTCGCGAGCCGTTGTGTCTACGTGCAGGACACCCATACCGGGATCGAGACCGAGGGCAGCAGCGGCCAGCCGAGCCTCTGATTCGAGCAACGCATACAGATAGTTGAGAATTGCGTTTGGTGGATTGGCCGCGAGCCTGGGTGATCCTGTGAGCGGAGAGACGCGCGCTCCGAAGCTGCACCAGTGCTCCGGGACTCGACGTGATTGATTCTTCGGGAAGTTGATCGGCAGCGTGCTCCACGCCGACCAGTATGTTCGGGCAGCCTGTGATTCGATCAATCGAATCGTTGTGATGCTGTCGCTCGTAGGAACTTCTGCCCTGAATTGAGCGACTGCGTTCGCCGTTCTGGAATCGAGCAGCTTGTGACGCGCAACCTGTTCCTGTCCGGCGAGCTTTCGGCTGATCAGTTCCCGCGTGATCCGCAATGCTGCCCCGGACGAATGTGCGAGGGCTTGAGCACGGCGGAGCTTGGCATCCGAGGGACAAACTGGTCCGGTGACAGCAAGCACCTTGCCGTCGCGTTCAAGCATGGTGAAGGCCACGTCCTGATCGGCCAGCCAGCGCAGCGCCGCCAGCGAAACCATGCCGTCTGAGCCGATGACAACCAATCTCTTCAAGCCGTGGCCCACGCGCGGAAGGCGGGCGTAGCGGCGATCCGGGCCGATACCGTCTTCTAAGAGCAGATGGCCGCGATCCACGCGGACCTGAACGCCGTAGCCGAAGAGCGTTACGACACCGTGACGCGGCACCATCAATTCAGCGACGGAATTGTGGGATTGCGGAAGTTGGCGTACGTTTTCTGTAGCTGCCATTGGAGTCCACCTCCTTTGGTGGTCAGGGCTTGTCGGCTGCGCTAACAGTCGCCAAGCCCGCTTTTCATCGTTTTTTCAAATAAGCCTCAACCGCACGGCGGAATAGTTCTGCCATCGGTGCCCCGGTCTTCTCTGACCGTTTCTTAAGACTAGCCAGCAGAGGCGTCGGAAGCCAAACTGTTGTGCGCTTTTTCTTCATCTTGTAATTATAGAGATGTATGTCAAAGTATGTCAACAACAATAGCTCTGCGTTTCTTTTCTGAAAGAGCCAGTTTATTTTGCACCGCGAGAACTTTGTCTTGCACAGAGAATGATCGCAGTTGGGCGAAGTACCTCTCGGTAATCTCGAAGTGAAGGAATTTGGGATGTGGTTTCGAGCGACAGGCCTGTCGAATGGCACGCTCCAGATAAAGCCACCTGTCGGCAAACTCGATCCTTGGAAGTTTATAACGCGACGGAAGTGATGGAATCTCCGTTCGAAAGTGGGCGACTAGAGACTTCTCAGCCTTATCTACTGCAATTCCGACCAGATACCGAATGGCCTTGAAGGCCTGAATGGCTCCACCATTTGCGATCAGGCTTTCGCTCTTTTGGCATCGACGCATTGATTGCCGCCACCCCATGTAGGGCAATCCAGCGGTAGCATTAGCGAGGTTCTCGGCGTTGATCTCGTAGCGTTTGCTCTTCACGAACCGAATCAGTTCATGGCGAGCAAAACTTGGCTCCAATTCTCGTATTTGCAGCTCCAGATGTCTCTCGCTTTCATCCAAAATCCGGTATTCGACCATCGCTCTGACGGCTTCTTTTCGTCGCGCCTTCCGTGCCCTTTTCAAAGGCCGTCGATTACCACGCGCAATCGCTACATCTGCTATTTGGAGCTGTTCGAGCGCCTGCAGTGTCGCTCTCTCCGCATCGAGCCAGGGCGTAATCTGCGTGCTCAGTTCGCTGCGGAGTTTACGGAGTCTTTTGGCGGATGGGGGCTGAGAAGATGGGCGACAGTAGACCGAGATAATGTCTGATACATAGCCCTGTTGCAAGGGCTTGAAAATCACCGCGATATCCTCAGCCCGTTTCACTCGCGGCAATTCCCGTCCGACTCGCCCCCAAGATGCTTCAAAAGTTTGGACCAATTGGTCCCTGCGATTCCACAGCTGTGCATCTGTGAAGGCGGACTGTATTCCGCGCCGTCTTGACGGTCGTGGCTGCTGCTCTGGGACGACGTTTGGATCGGGGAATTCGGAAATCATGTCAAGACCCTTCATGAGTTTCTGTACGCCATATAAAGGCCTTCCATCGTGCGCCAATTGCCACATACTCTACTCCCCAATGTTTCTCATTGCCACCACTTAGGAGAATAGAGCGAGGCGGCATTCCCAAGCTACTGAAAGATAGGGGTTAATCTCTACTTCGGAGATGACCACTATGCCGAGAAAACGAAGGCAAGTCCGTCCCAACATCAAAAAGCGGACAGTCAAAAGCAGTAAACAATCAGCCCGAATTGCCAAGACTCGTGCACCGAGGTACGAGAGCTTAACCCCGCACCAGAAAGATGCTTACGCACGCACCGCCAACCTCGTCTCCGATCTCCGTCGTGGCGAAGGCCGATATGTCGGATTGTTGCGGAAGTACCACCTTTACTCGCGCACAGCCCGCAAACATGCCGGTCGCAATCTTCTCAGCGGAACCCGTGGTAAGCCTGTGCGCGCGAGTAAGTCCGACAGGATGGTACGCGATCTTCTGTTCCCGATGTCCTCCGGCGACCTGCCAATTCGCACCCGTAGTTCTCGGGACGCGACCAAGCTATCCGACTATTACAACGACCGCGAGAAGCTGCTGCGAGGAAAGCTAGGTATTGCCGATTTCGAAGCCAAGTGGCACGGAGTGCGCATTGCGGGTCAGGAAGTTTTCGCCGATGCACCGGCGGTTCTTGAAATGGCGGACGCTGACGTTTTGAAGATGGAGAACTTGTACGCCATTGTGGGACCGGAAAGATGATCGGGCGCACGGCCAGGACCGTTCTTCGCACTTCGCGCCAGCGAGCGCGCCCGCCAAGGAAAGTCTGCCCCTACTGCATTGAGGGCGATCACATCGCTGGCGAGAACCAAATACCCCACATTGTTGTAGACGCGTGCCAAGGGCATCACGCCGTTCTGACTGAGGAGCGCTTGGCCGGTGGAGCTGAAATGGAGAAGCAACCGAACCCAATTAAGTCCGTCGAAATGGCCTTGCGTTCGCTCGCGGTCACTGGTCGAGCCAATGCCGCAGCAATCGAGAAACTTTCTAAAGGTTTGGAATTTTGCGCGGACAAACTCAAGGTCTCAAATAGTGGTCGGAGGAGGAAGCCAAAGAGCAAGAAAAATGACGGACAGGCTTGATCTCTATTTCCGTGCGCATACGATCCCGGTCAAACTCAAGGAGGAGCGCCGAACGGGCCGACGCGCAAAGGAACCGAAACATGCGGTCATTTTCCGTAGCGTGACCACGGCCGATGAAAGGCAGGACCTGCTTTTCGGTGCGTACATCTGCGCTGAACTGAAAGGTCCGGAGTGGGTCGCGAAGGAAATTGGCCTGTTCTGCCGCGACGGACACCTTGGAGAATTGCGGGGGCTGCAACGCTTCGTGAAGGACAGCGCGTATGAGATGGGAACCATTGAACAGTTCCGGCGAAGGGTTTTCCTGAAGTACCTGAAAGCAGGAGCGCTCATAGTTGCCTACAATGCCCCATTCGAGATCAGCAGGATAGCGATCAAGCGGAACAAGTCCCGGAAGAGACGGCGCGCCTTCTCGTTCTATTTCCGCATGTTCCGGGACAAGAAAACGGGCAAGATGCGCCCCAGCGGCTACGAACCGGGACTTTCGATTGAAAGCCTGGACGCCTCAAAAGCCATCTATCGCTTGATCAAGTACAAGTTTCACGACAAGGATTCAGAGCGAGAAGAAGAGCAAGAGACCTCGAATGTTCATGTCATCGATCTGAAGACGCTGGCTACCGCTCTTACCGGAGAGGTCTACACCTTCGCGTCGGCGTGTGACATCTTCGGCGCGCCAGCGAGCGCGGCACGCAAAGCCCGTCCGCGCGTAACGAAACCGGAGATTGAGCGCCTGCTGAGAGATGTGACCGCCGAACTGGAACTGTTGAATTGCCTCAAGCAGGAACTCGATCATCACGTCCTTGATTTGTTACCCGAGGGCTGCTACTCGCCTGCGACGCTGGCTAAGGCTTACTTCTCTGCCATGGGAATAAAGTCGCCGCAGAAGAAATTCCACATTCCGGACCGCATCAACGGCATCGCCATGCAGGCCTTTGTCGCGGGGCGTGCGGAATGCACAATCACGAGAACGCCGCTCCCTGTGACCTATGTCGATTTCCATGCGCAGTTCCCGGCGGTGAGCAAGTTGCTCGACATCCGGGAAATATTGTGCGCTGAGAGCCTGGAGTTTGCCGACTTTACCGCCGGGGCGCGTGCGATGGTGGAACGCACAACTCTCGATGATTGTTTCCGCCCAGCCGTCTGGAAGCGACTGCGCTGGTTCGCGTTCGTGGAACCCAGGGAAGATGTTGTACCTATGCGCGCAAAACTTGGTCAGCGGGAAGATTCCGACGCAACACTGGCGTGGAATTTTCTCACTTCGAAACAACCCTTCTGGATAACGGGTCCCGACGCAATCGCAGCAAAACCGATGACAGGCAAGCCCCTCAAGATATTAAGGGCCATCAAGGTTATCCCGCGCGGAGTGCAACCCGGAATGGTGCCCGTGAAACTCTACTCCCAGGTGGAAATCGACCCTCTTTGTGATGACCTCGCCGTGAAGCTGGTTGAATTGCGCGCTTCTTTGAAAACAAAAGACCCAACGTTGGCGGGCGGGGTGAAGGTGGCAGCCAACAGTGCCGCTTTCGGAGTACTTTGCCAGATGAACGTCAAGGACCTAGATTCGCCTGCTCCCTTGCGTGTTCTTTCCGGGGAGGCAGAATACACTACTCCGGCTCTCAAGGTTTGGGAGCAGCCAGCCGAATTCTATAGCCCATTGATCGCTTCCCTTGTAACCGGCGGGTCGCATCTGCTCTGCGCCATGTTGGAGTCTGCCGTGCGAGAGATGGAAGGTCACATCGCAGCGATGGACACCGACAGCGCGATGATCGTCTCAACCAAAGATGGTGGATTGGTTCCCTGCGCAGGCGGTCCTTACAGGCTGGAAAAGTGCCACGCGCTGGGCGGAAACGCTGCCATCTGGGCGCTGTCCTCGGCTGAAGTTGATCACATCCGTGAGCGGTTCGAGGCCCTCAATCCGTGGCGGGATAGACTCAAAGCTCCGTTTCTTAAGCTTGAAGAAGAGAACTTCGCCCCGGATGGCGAGCGCCACCAGCTGTATGCGTACTGCGTCTCCGCGAAGTTGTACTGCCTGTATAATCTAGACGGAGGCAGACTGCTGGTCCGCAAGCCCTCCGGCCACGGCCTCGGATTTCTACAGTCACCCTACACGATTGCAGACTGGCAGCGAAGGACACGACGGAAATGGAAAAAAAACTTGCCGCCTTGGATTTTTGAAGCGTGGCATTTCATCCTTTCGCGAGAACTGGGTCTTCCCCATAAACCACCATCGTGGTTGAAGCTGCCAGCGGTCATGGCTGTCCCGATCACGAAACCGCAAGTGTTGGCCCGGCTCGGCGTTTTTAAGGATGATCTTCGCCCGTTCACTGTGATGACGGTCCCATTCCCCAAAAAGGAACGAGATGTGCTTTGGAAAGGATACTTCATCATGCCACATCAGGAAAAACTAAATGATTTGCACGGACGTACGATGATGAATATTGTCAGTGGCGAGACATTTCACATTTACGACAAACATTCATCCACCCTACCGAAGCCTTCTGGCTGGCTGTCCCTCCGGACGATGGAAGACGAAATCGGCCACATTCTTTCCAGAGCTGAAAGCAAGTTTTGCACTCCCAATGGCAGCACATGCACGAGCAAGACAATCGGTCTGCTTGTGCGCAGGCATATCGTCGCCGGTGAGTTTCATTACATCGGCAAAGAAGCATCCACCCGCTGGGCAAGCGGTCCCGATCTGTCCATGCTGGCTGCAGCGGGAGCCCCGGACCCGGTGGATGAAACGTTTCGCGAGTACGAAAGAGTCGTCGATCCGAAATATCTAGAAGAAATCCGCGCAAAAGCAAAACAATTTTCCACTAAGCGCATTTCTCGCCAGTCCAAAGTTGCGGAATGCGCAATACGACATTTTAAGAACGGAAGAAACACCATCAAGCCGCTTACTTTGCGAAAGCTGACAAAGGCCATCCATGACCTGCAAAACAAGAAAACCAGAAAAGTTGTCACTACCGGTCAAAGAGAAGAGTGACGAACTCCGCATTGCACTGGCGTTTATTCCGCTGCTTGACAACGTACTTTGGCAGACGGAGAATGGGCCGCGTCTTCCGTGGGAGGCATCATGTCTCGGCGAATATCAGCCTTGTCGATGCTGGCGTTTGCATTGTTGGCAACCTCTTCCGTGCTGGCCCAGAAGATCCTCACAGCCACTGAGTCCAAAGCTCACATCGGGGAGCAGGCAACGGTCTGCGGCAAGGTGGTGAGCACGCGTTGGGCAGAAAGCAGTCGGGGCAGCCCAACCTTTCTCAATTTTGATCAGCCCTATCCAAATCAGGTATTTACGCTGGTCATCTGGGGCAATGATCGCTCAAAGTTTGATAACCCGGAAACGACCTACCGGGGAAAGCGCGTTTGCGTGACCGGCAAGATCAGCGCTTTCAAGGGCGTGCCGGAAGTAGCGGCAAGCGAGCCAGCCCAAATCAAAGTTCAATAATTTTCTGAGGCGCTGGCGAAGCTGGTGAGTGTTTCGCATGATTCGTAGAGCGGATTGTGTCTTACGAATTCCGAACAACCTCTCTGCTTGGCAACGGTCTGTTTTTTCCCGCGTTAACTTTCTTTCGTTCGCCGTTGCCGCGCTTATCCCAAAGAAAGAAGTGCAGCATGGGCGAGAGTGGAAGAACTAAGGTGTGTCCTTATTGTGAAGGGAAGGGCTACGTTTCGGTAGCCGTTGAACCTCCTCCCCGACCGCGACGCACAAAGCGTTCGGCCAAAATGATAAGTTTAAGCAGAGCGCTTCCACTCGTCGGGTTTGATATTTTGTGCTTCTTGCGCTTCGTACTGAATCGGAAACTCAGGCGCGGCAAAGGGAATGAAGCGGTAGTGCTGGCGCATACACCCGTGGCATCTCGCAATGTCGAAAAGGAATAGCGCAAAGACCCGGTCCAGCCAGGTCTCCGGGCGCGAACGATACACTTCAAGACTGCGGCAGTAAGGGCAGGCTTCCAGGCCAATTCTAAGGAGCATCTTGTTTCTTTTCTTTGCGCAGAGACTCCAGCAAATCCTTCGCTTCCTGCTCGGTGCATGTCGTGCGATCCATCACGTACTTTATTGCTTGCCGTGGAGTTAGTTTGGTTGCAGCGGGCGGGGCATATGGCTTTCTGGCACGATCAGACTGCATTCTTTCTTGCTCCTTTACGGTGGTCTCGCAGGATTCCCACGCAGCTCGACCAATCCAAAGGGGGCTCTGGCGGGCACGCGTGGGGGGGGAGCAACGTTTCCAGCTCTTCTATCGCCTGTACTAGTGAGCGGCGACTGCTCTGGTAATCGGAGGCACACATATCGAGCCGTTCGGACTCTAGAGTTTCCAAATCCCGATGGCGTTCTCGCCACAGATCCATGGCGTAGCCCTCGCCCTGCTCACTATTTGGAAATTCAGCGCGCATTTTCTCCTTCAGCTTCCTTGCCAAGCAGTCAGGTGACCAACAATTTGGCCCGATGCAACTGATTGATATTGAAGGAAGAGGTTCTTGGCAGCTCAGAGGAGTTTGCCGATATTTCGGCAGAGTGCCGACGCTTTCGGCACCACAAACCTAAAATAAAAATCTAGCAGAGGTCCCAAAGTCCCTAGAGTCCGCTCAGGTTCAAGCCGATGTCCCTCTCTAGGAGGGCACCATGGCTAATCTTTGAGGAAAACTCTCTAGTCCGGTGTGACGCGCCATTGCCCAGACCTCTGCACACATTTATGGGTAAATCGGAAATAGGGTGGTATAAACATCCGCATTGATCAGACGAAGGAATCTTCGCCCACAAGGGGAGAGGCAGGTGCTGGATGCGGAGTCACGTTACGATTAACCATGAAATGGTCGTTAGGTTCGAGAAGTGGTTAACCGCCCAGAACTACCTGAAAAGCACCGTACACAAGTATTGCAACCTGGCGGAGGCGTTCTGTGATCACATCAAGAACAAACCCCTTCGCGAAGTAGTGCCCATGGACGTGTCAGATTTTATCACTGACAATCTCCCTGTTCGCTGGACTGACGCTCTGGTAAATGATCGACTCGCTTGCTTGAGATCGTTCTTTGACTTTCTGTATCTTGGGGGCGCGGTCGATAGCGTTCCGCCTCGTTTCCTTCATCCTCGAAAAGTCCTGAAAAAACTGCCCCGTGTTTTTACGCAGGATCAAGTTCGTAAGCTGTTGAGGAAGACCAGAAAACTACGCGATCGCGCTCTGCTCGAAGTTCTTTACGGAACCGGATGCCGACTGGTCGAGGTCCGCAACATACGTTTGGAAGACATTGATTTCAAGGCGCGCAAGATAGTAGTGAAAGGAAAACGCAAGGAGCGGGTGGTTTATTTTGGATCGCCAGCGTCTGATGCGATTCGCCGTTACGTCGGAGATCGCAAGGCCGGATTTCTATTCCGAGTGCACTATCGACAGCAGAAAGGCCATATCCACCCTACCAAGACGACGTGGGTTGCACATTACTCAATTTACTTAGAGGGAAAACGCGTTAAGAAATTCAAGTACCTCGGAATGCTCAACAAAATGACACGGAGCCAAGCGGAGGGAAGGTTAAGACGACATCTGAAGGGGGTGGACCTAACACGTCCCATTCCAGACAGACCGCTCTGTCAACATACAGCGTGGAAAATATTAACCGCAGCTGCACTCAGAATTGGCTTGCGGTTCCTGCCAGCCCGAATGCTCCGACACAGTTTCGCCACTCATTTGTGGGAGAACGGTGCTGACCTCCGAGTCATTCAAGAGTTGTTGGGTCACAGTTGCATTACTTCCACGCAGATTTATGTACGGATCTCGAACAGCACCGTCGCGGATACCTACAAACGCCTACATCCCAGAGGAGCTTGATCGGAAATGGCAACAAGACTGAGCACCAGCGAACATTCGCGCAAGCGTCTCATTGCCGAGACTCTTCTGCAGCCTTGGTTCGTTTCAGCAGAAATCGCCAAATCCATCCGGCGGCTTCTACCGGTCACTCATTTTCATAAAATGCGCTTTTATTTTGACGATTGGGGGTGCATGAGATGCGAGAAGAAAGGCGTGATGTATGGCGCTAACGGGATGTGCTGCCGTTGTGCTCAGAAAGTGCAGCACAGAGTTGTTTCCTCATTCCGGAAGAGACAGGGGACTACTTTACCGCTGACTCGCAGTCCCGAAGTTTGTAGTCGGGTCGAAAGCGCGAAGGCACTCCTGGGCGACCTTCTGCGGCAGAGATCATCCCGGAAATCGCACACGAAGTGGCGTAGTTAGCAAGCAAGGTGAAGACACACAGACGTAGTCCGACCTCAACAAAACCGAGTAAGCTCGGTGCTCGCAAGGGAGCAACCGTGAACTCTGCTTCTCTTATTCCTGTCGCTCAGTACGTTCGCAGGTCGACTGAACATCAGCAGTACTCCCTCGAAAACCAGTCCGCTGCGATTGAGAAGTATGCCGAATCTCACGGTTTCAGAGTCGTACTCACGTATTTCGACGCGAAGACAGGCCTTGTGTTTAAGCAAAGAGCAGGACTTCGGCAGATGCTCCAGGATGTCGTTGCCGAAACCCCACTCTACAAAGCCATCCTTGTCTACGATGTCAGCAGGTGGGGTCGGTTCCAAGATACCGACGAGTCCGCGCATTATGAATTCCTCTGCAAATCTACAGGCGTTCCTGTTCACTACTGTGCCGAGACCTTTGCCAACGACGGTACATTTCCGAGCCTCATCATGAAGGCGCTGAAGAGGACTATGGCGGGTGAGTTCAGCCGCGAATTGGGAGTGAAGGTGCTAGCAGGGCACAAACGGCTGGCTCGCCTTGGATTCAGGCAAGGTGCTATTCCTGGCTATGGGTTGAGGAGAATGCTCGTTTCCGCGTCCGGTGTGCCCAAGCAGGAACTAAAAGATGGCGAAAGAAAGAGCATCGCCACCGACAGGGTGATCCTCGTTCCCGGTCCTGCGCACGAGGTGAGAGCCGTAAAGGACATGTATCGGATGCTTGTGTCGGAAAAGCTATCTGTCAGCGCGATTGCTCGTGAGCTGAATCGCCAAAGCGTCGCATACATCGGCGGTTCCGAGTGGGGTTACGAGGGAGTTAGGGCTGTCCTGACCGCTCCGAAGTACACCGGGTGCCACGTCTACGGTCGAACATCTATCAGGCTATCCACCCCGAGGGTGAAGTTGCCAAGATCGGAATGGGTGCTTACGCCTGGAGCCTTCGAACCGCTTGTCGATATGTCGGAATTTTCCGAGGCGCAGAGAGTATTGGGGGAGCGCACCTTCAACAAGTCAGATGAAGATCTGCTGGACGGATTGCGAGCGCTGCTCGCCTCCAAAGGTAGATTGTCCCGTGCCGTAATTATGGACTCCGCTGAAGTTCCGTGCCCTTCCACATACGTATACCGTTTCGGCAGCCTAAAAAAGGCATACGGACTGATCGGCTATGATCGCCCCGAAGACTTTGGCCCTCTTGATTTGCGCTGCAGGACACAAGCCTTGCGTGACGAACTCATGGCCCGGATCGCTGCGATGTTCCCTGACGACGTGTCGATTACTCGACCCGGAGGCAAGTGGCGAACCCGATTGCGACTAAGGAGAGGATTGACGGTTTCGGTGCTTATTGGCCGCCCAATCCAAAGAAAACGCATTATTAGCTGGCGAATCGACCCGGCTCGGCGGGAATGCGAGCTTGTGACGTTGCTGGCAAGACTGGATAAGGAAAATCGCTCTTTCTTGGACTTTCACGTTTTTCCTACCATGGATCGGCAGGAAAGGTTCCACATGTCCCTGGCAGACCCGTGGCTGAATCGCGGACAGCCACTCAATGACTTACTTGCATTCTGTGAAGTTGTGGCGAGGGTGCGGGCGGTGGCTCACACAATCGGAGGAGGAAACACCCCATGATGTCCGACTTTGTTCCAATGTCCGCTGCGCAATATCTGCGAATGTCTACGGAGGATCAACAGTATTCGATTGCCAATCAGAGAATCCGAATTCAGGAGTACGCCAATAGCCACGGCTTCAATATCACCAAGACATACGAAGATCCTGGTAAGAGCGGCGTAATCATCAAACACCGCAAGGGCCTCAGCGCTCTGCTGAAGGATGTTGTTGGCGGTGAGGCAAACTTTAGGGTGATTCTTGTTTACGATGTGAGCCGGTGGGGTCGCTTCCAAAATCCCGATGAAGCGGCTCATTACGAGTTCCTTTGTGCGAGCTCAGGCATTCCTCTTCACTATTGCGCCGAGCAATTTAGCAATGATGGCACGGCGTCGAGTTCTATTCTCAAGGCTTTGAAGCGAAGTATGGCCGCCGAATTCAGCAAGGAGTTGGGAGAGAAAGTCGTTCGCGGTAAGACGCGGCTGGCTGAAATGGGTTTTTGGATGGGGGGACTCCCGGTTATGGCTATCGAAGACGCATGGTTTCTGCGGAGGGAATGCGACGTGGAGGAATGTCCGGCTTGTGGCGGTCAACTCATCTCCTGCGATTGCTTGTTCGAAGAACGCGAGCAGCAAGGGTTTTGAGTTTGTAATCGCTGTTCACAACACCTACCAAGGATGTTCCCGCTCCCGCGCCCGCATCGATCACGCCCGCGCCCCCAAATCAAAACCCACGCATCACAGAGAAGAGGGGCGCTCTGAGACCATCTCTTTCCCTCTTCCCATGTCCGGTTTGACCCTCTGCGAGGAAGTCCTTACACTTGAGGATGTTCTCCGCTCGGCATACCGCTAATCCTGTGGAGGGTTTCCTGAGTCTGCGATTACGAAGTCTGTGGTTTGCAGCCTTGTTGGGGCTGCTGGCACCTTTGTGTGCGGGGCAGGAGACGGTTCCGCCGAAACCGGTTCCACAAAGCCTGCCTCCGCAGGATCAGACTCCGGAGAACCCAACTCCGCAGAATTCGGCTCCGCAGGGTCAGCCATCTTCACCGGGCGAGTCATCTTCCAAGGATCAGTCGCCTTCCCAGGGGGAGTCGTCTTCCAAGGACCAGCCTCAGCAAAGCCCGACTCCGCCAAACCCGACTCCCCCGAAGCCGGCCGCGCCAACGCGTGCGCCGCAAAATCAGGTTCCGCAGAATCAGTCTTTGATTACGCTGGACAGTAACGAGACGATTTTTTCCATGCTGGCGGCGCTCAACACTTGTGGCTACGATCAGGACTTGACTCTTTCAGACGCCACACGGAGCAATGTGCGGGCCGAGCTGCAGAGAAATCTGCGGGGGTCGGAAGGTGCCGAGGCGGCGCGGACGGCCCTGTGCGAGTTCTACCAGGGCCATATCGCATCGAGCGATGTGAATCGCAACCTGTCACAATACATCTCGCTCGCGTTGTATGTGGATGGCCCGCCGCATTTTCTGCCGCGCACGAAAGAGGAGGACCTGCCTCCGGATGCATCCGCGATTGCCGGTTTCGGGAAGCTGCTGGAGAATTTTTACGAGAAAGCAGGATTGCATTCGATCTGGGAGCGGCACCGCGCCGATTACGCGGCGGCGATGAGGCGGTACCACGAACCGTTGCAAAAGATGGTGTTCGATACCGAGATCTACCTGAAGCAGCCTTCGTCGCAATATCTGGGACGGAGGTTCACGATTTATCTGGACTTCATGGGTTCGCCGAATGAGACGGATGCGCGGAATTACGGGACGGATTACTACGTGATCGTGTTCCCGGCGCCGAACACGCTATCGGGAGACGCGCCGAAGTCGGCGCTGAAGATGGAACAGATCCGGCACACGTTTCTACATTATGAGTTGGATCCTCTGGCGGAGAAGCACTTCAGCTCGATCAAGCGACTGGAACCGCTTCTGCAGTCGGTGAAGCGCGCACCGCTGGAAGAGAGCTTCAAGACCGACATCTCGCTGCTGGTGACGGAGTGCCTGGTGCGGGCCATTGAGATTCGCACTACGGGAAACAAGCAGGCGGCGCAAGAGGCGATGCGGGCGCAAGCGGTGGATGACGCAGTAAAGCAGGGGTACATTCTGACGAAGTATTTCTATGACGCGGTGGTGGGGTTTGAAAAAGATCCCGCGGGCATTCGAGCAGCTTACGGCGATTTTCTGGTGAATGTGGACGTGCGGAAAGAACAGAAAGCGGCGGCGGAGGTGCAGTTTGCCAGCGCGACGTCGCCGGAGCTGGTTCGGTTGTCGCGTCCGGAGGAGCGGCGGATGCTGATAACAGCAGAGAAGCGGCTGGCGGCGGGCGACGCTAAAGGGGCGCAGGATCTGGCGCAGCAGGCGCTGGACAAGAAGATTGGCGATCAGGGCCGGGCGCTGTTTATTCTCGCGGAAGTGGCCGTGGCCAACAAGAACCGCGACGGAGCGCAAGATAATTTCCAGAAGGCGATTGCGGCCACGCAGGATCCGAAGGTGGTGGGATGGTCGCATGTCTACCTGGGAAGGATCTTGGATATGAAGGAAGAGCGCGATGCCGCACTGCAAGAGTATCAGGCGGCACTGAACGCAGGCGGAGAATTGCCAGAGGTCAAGGCCGCGGCAGAACGCGGGTTGGCGCAGGCCTACGAGCCTCCGGCGAAGCCTGCGGCTACTGGTGCAGTTCGATAAGGAAATCCGCTGAAACGGACGATCAGGCTGTGTGATGCGACGGAAGCTAGAGTGCGGTTACAATGCCAGCGGTGGATCGCAGCTGCAAAAGTGGGAATGAGTTCGAATCAGGCAGGATAAGCCAAGGAGAAAGCATGAAGCGAGTGGCGATCATTATCGCGGTGCTGGGAATAGCGGTCTGGGGTTTCGCGCAGAAGGGTTTTGCGCAGAGCAATGACAAGCCCGCGGCGCAGAACCCGCCGGCGGGACAAGCGGCGGCTCCGGCGGGCAAGCGTCCGCCGCAGGCGAAGACGCAAGACGAGTTTGCAGCTTATAAGGCGGCGGCGGCGTTGACCGACCCTGCGGCCCAGGAGAAAGCGGCGGACGATTTTGCGACGAAATTTCCGGAGAGCGAGTTGCGGCCGCTGCTTTACAGGGCTGTTGTGGCCTCCTACCAACGGGCCAACAACGCAGAAAAAATGCTGGCGATGTCACAGAAGCTTTTGACTTTGGATCCGGACGATCCGCAAGCGTTGCTGGGTGTCGCTCAAGTACTGGCTGAGCGTACTCGCGACACTGACCTGGATAAAGATCAACGCCTGGCGGAGGCGCGAAAGGACGCACAGCGCGCGCTGGTCACCGTGGACACCGATGTTCCCGCGGGGCTCCCGCCGGAGAGAGTGGACGTATTTAAGGGATATGTGCGTTCCGAGGCTTACGAGATTATGGGGACGATCGATTTCAACGCGAAGGCGTGGGCAGACGCGGAAGGAAACCTGAGGAAATCAATTGAGGCCTATCCGCAGGAGGTCGATCCGATTGCGGTGTTCCGGCTGTCGGTGGCATTGGACATGCAGAGTAAATATCCTGAGGCCATGAAATATGCCAACCAGGCGGTGGAACTGACCAAGGAGGGCACGGCCGCGGGCAAGGCAGCGCGGGATGAGAAAGACCGCCTGACGCAGTTGACTGGCGGCAGCAGCAGTCCGGCGCCTACGCCTCCGAAGCAGTGATTCCGAATCCGCGGCAATGCAATCATGAAAGAACGGGAAATCACCGCGCTGGAAACGGCATTAAGCTACCACTTCCACCGCCGGGCGGTGATCGAGCAGGCGCTCACTCACAGCTCGCAGGCGCGGGAGCAAGAGTCGCAGCAGGCCGGGGAGAGCAAGTATAAGGTCAACGACAACGAACAACTGGAGTTTCTGGGTGACGCGATTCTGGCGTTGGTGACGAGTGAGGAATTGTTCCAGCGCTTTCCGCAGTTTCGCGAGGGGGAACTTTCAAAACTGCGCGCTCATGTGGTGAGCGAGCGGCACCTGATCCGGGTGGCGCAGCGATTGGAACTGGGCCACTATTTGCGGCTGGGCCGGGGCGAGGAAAAGAGCGGCGGCCGCAGCAAGACGACGCTGCTGGTGGATGCGCTGGAGGCCGTACTGGCGGCGATCTATCTGGATGGTGGAATGGAACCGGCGCGGAAATTCATCCTCCGGGAGATCCTGGCGCCGGAACTGGAGCGGATGGAACGCGAAGGCGGCACACTCCCCATGAACGACTTCAAGTCGGCTTTACAGGAAACGTTGCAAGGACTTGGGATGGCACAGCCATCGTACGTGCTAGTGCAGGAGGCGGGGCCGGAACACAGCAAGACGTTTACGGTGGAAGTCCGTCTGAACACTAAGAACGGTGAAGGCCGGGCGGAATTTGTGGGACGCGCCCAAGGCACCACCAAGAAGACGGCGGAGCAGGACGCGGCGCGGCAATTGCTGGCTTATCTGGCTTCGCGTCCGCAATCGGCGGGAGCGCGGCTGGCGCGGGGATCGCGGTCCGCGGAGAAATAGAGAGGCTGGATCAGTAGATATGAATTCCCCAGACGAACAATCCGCGGTCGATCATTTTCAGGAAGCTCATTCTCTGAAAGGTGATTCTGTGGGCGCTCACCCTCCGGAAGTTCATCCTCCTGGCGATCATTCTTCAGGCAGTCGTTCTCCGGAGGGTAGTTCTCCTGACAGTCATTTTTCGAGCCGTCGTTTGCCTGACGACCGAAGAACGGCCCGGGTGATGGGATCGGACGTGACCGGCTCGATACAATCGCTGCTCGGAACGGTGGTGATCGCTGTGTTTGTAATCACATTCATCGTGCAGGCATTTCAGATTCCCTCTCCCTCCATGGAGAACACGCTGCTGGTCGGCGATTACCTGCTGGTGAACAAGCTTTGTTACGGCGGAGGCGGCCCGGGAGACTACTTCATGCCTTACCACCGGGTGCAGCGGGGTGACATTGTGGTGTTTCATTATCCGGTGGACCCGTCCCAGCATTTCGTGAAGCGGGTGATCGGCGTGCCCGGGGACCGGGTGCGGCTGGTCAACAAGCAGGTGCTGGTGAATGGCGTGCCGTTGAAGGAACCCTACGCGCATTTCAGCCGAGCGGCGGATGACGTGTTCCGGGATAATTTTCCACGCCTGGGAGTTACGCCCGGCGAAACGCCGGAATGGTGGTTGCAATTGCGCAAACTGGTTGAGGATGGACAGCTCATCGTTCCCGAGGGGCACTACTTTGTGATGGGAGACAATCGGGACAATAGTTCTGACAGCCGGTACTGGGGATTTGTGCCGCAGGCCAATATTATAGGACGGCCACTGGTAATTTACTGGTCAGTGCGGGCTGAGGGCGACCCGACGGCGCCGTCTTCGGTGGGTGATAGACTGTACCACTTTGCCTACGTCGTGACGCACATCTTTCAGATCACGCGTTGGAACCGCACGCTACGGCTGGTGCATTAGGGTGCGGGCCGCGAGATCAGCGCCTAAAGGCGCGTTGGTAAACGTGGCATTTATGGCATGCCTGAAGGCATGTCCTGATACGAATCTCACTCCACGACGCATGAGATCGGGTGGGCACGGCAAGAGGTCAAGAAAACCAGACGGGATGGATTGATCACATTGGCTAAGAAAGACAACAACGGGAAGAACGAGGTCGAAGAGAAACCGCGAGAGACTCCGGTGGAGTTTCTGGCCTCACTGGCCGCAGTGCTGGTCACGGGATTGTTCATTATCACATTTGTGGTGCAGGCGTTCGAGATCCCCTCGAGTTCAATGGAGAACACGCTGCTGATCGGCGACCACGTGTTTGTGAACCGCATCGTGTTTGCTCCGAAGACTTCGTGGGCTGGGCCGCTGCTTCCCTATCGTCAGGTGCGGCGCGGCGATATCGTGGTGTTTCTTCACCCGGATCCGCACGATGCGGGGCTTTATGTGGTCAAGCGGATCATGGGTGTGCCGGGTGACCGCATCCATCTGCGCAACGGAGTAGTCTATCGAAATGGCGAGGCGCTGAACGAGCCTTACGTGTTGCACGATGCGGACAATCCCAGCGATTCCTACCGCAACGACTTTCCCGCGGTGCCTCCGTCCTATGAGAATGGCGTTTATCCGAACTGGATCGTAGACCTGGCTTCCCACGTGCAGGGAGGGGATCTGGTAGTGCCCCCCGGACACTACTTCGCCATGGGCGATCACCGGGGTGTGAGCCTGGACAGCCGCTATTGGGGCTTCATTCCGCAGGAGAATGTGATTGGGCGTCCGATGTTCATCTACTGGTCGTTTGATACGCCGGGCGACCAATACACCAAAACCGGGATGGCGGACCGGGTGGGATTTCTGGCGCATGTGGTATTGCACTTCTTCGATGACACGCGGTGGGGGCGAACGCTGAAAGTGGTGCGGTGAAGTTGAAGGGTTTCCTTTCCAAGCGCCGGGCAGTGACCGCGGCAGTGGTGATTCTGCTGGGTCTGTTTCTGGTGCGTCCGGGCGTTTCACGCCTCAAGGCGCGTATTGCAAACTCGATAAGCCAAGCAGTGGCGCGTCCGGTGGAGATCGGCGCGGTGCACCTTCGATTCCTGCCGCGGCCTGGATTCGATCTGGAAAACCTGGTCATCTGCGAAGATCCAGCGTTCGGCGCGGAGCCCATGTTGCGCGCTCCTGAGGTTACCGCCGTGGTGCGGCTGACTTCGCTCATACGGGGAAGGTTGGATGTCTCCCGTTTGGAACTGACGGAGCCTAGCCTGAATCTGGTGCGCCGAGCAGACGGGCGTTGGAATTGGGAAGCTCTGCTCGAGCGCACGGAACGCACACCGCTGGCGCCGACTGCGAAATCGAAGTCGGAAGCGCGGCCGGGGTTTCCCTACATCGAGGCCAGTTCGGGCCGCATCAACTTCAAGGCGGGACAGGAAAAAAAGCCTTACGCGCTGCTGAATGCGGACTTTGCGTTGTGGCAGGAATCAGAGAACACATGGGGAGCGCGGCTAAAGGCAGAACCGCTGCGCACCGATATGAGTTTGAGCGACGCCGGCCTGCTGCTGATGAACGGGACCTGGCTGCGCGCCGGGAGCCTGCGCGAAACACCGCTGCAGTTCAGCCTGGAGTGGAGCGGCGCGCAGTTGGGGCAACTGACCAAACTGGTATCGGGAAATGACAAAGGCTGGCGGGGAGAAGTCCGGTTGGAGGCGACCCTGAACGGAATCCCGGCGGCTATGCGGGTAGCGGTTGATACTTCGATTGACAATTTTCATCGCTATGACATCTCGAGCACCGACGGGCTGCGGCTGGCGGCGCACTGCAATGGCCGGTACAGCTCGGTGGAAGGAACGATGCACGAGGTCTTCTGCAGTGCGCCCGTGGGCAACGGCATGATCACGCTGCACGGCGATACCGGGCTGCCTGGAGGGCACCGGGTCGACCTTGCCTTGAACCTGGAAAGTGTCCCCGTGAGTGCGGTGGCGCAACTGGCTCGACGGGCCAAGAAAAACCTCCCGGTGGATCTGGTGTCCGCGGGCATTGTGCAAGGCAATTTTACGGTGAAGGAAGAAGGAGCATCACCTCGGGGACCGGAGTTTCAGGGTCGGGGCGAGATTACCAACCTTCGCCTGCAGTCGGCGACCACCAAGGTGGAATTTGCTTCAGCGAGTGTGCCGTTTGTGCTGAGCTCGAAGCGTGTAGGCCCTCATTCTATATTGAAGGGTAAAGCTGGTCACCTGTTGGAGGCTGAAGTTTTGCCCGCTCCAGACGAGCCGCATATTGAGTATGGCCCAGTTCCCGTGGCTTTAGGACGGCCTATGCCGGCGCAAGCGCGGGGCTGGGTAGCGCGGTCGGGTTATGGCCTTTCGATTCGCGGAGACGGGGAAGTCTCACACACTTTGCGGTTGGCCAGTCTGCTCGGGCTGCCCGCAATAAAGGCCGTGGTCGAGGGCGAGGCTGATATGAAGTTACAGATCGCCGGCTCGTGGGCAGGAAACATTTCTGGGAGTTCTTCCGGCTTTTCTTTGCCGCGGGTGAACGGGACGGCACAGCTGCATGATGTGCATGCCACGCTGCGAGGAGTGAATCGGCCGGTTGAAATCTCCTCGGCGGAATTGCAGCTTCTGTCCGATGAAGTGCGGGTGGAGAAGTTGAGGGCGAAGGCCGGAGATGCTGACTGGACGGGGTCAGTGGTCTTGCCCCGCGGTTGTGGAATTCCTGGGACGTGCCTGGTCCGATTCAATTTGAACGCTGAAGAAGTTTCGCTCAGCGAACTCTCGAAGTGGCTGGGCGCGCAACCGAACCAGCGCCGGTGGTACCAGATGCTGAGGTCTGAGGAACGGACGGCTCCGATGTTTCTGGAAAACCTGCGGGCATCGGGGAAAGTAAGCGTCGGCACCTTCCGGATTCATAACATCGTTGCGGAGCGAGTTTCGGCTGCGCTTGATCTCGAACGCGGGAAACTGAAGATTTCTGAGTTGCGCGGGGATGTGCTGGGGGGAAAGCATCGCGGCGATTGGCAGGCGGACTTCAGCGCGGAATCTCCCACCTATACCGGGAACGGAATTCTGACTGGAATTTCGCTGGGGCAGATCGCTGAAGCGATGCGCGATCCCTGGATTACGGGAACTGCTGGGGGGACTTATCAGCTTTCGGCATCGGGTGCCGATTCGACTGCGTTTTGGAAATCGGCCGAGGGTGAGCTGCAGTTCGACCTGAGGGAGGGCGTTCTGGCTCACATTTCTCTAGCGCGAGATGAGGGACCGCTGCGGGTTGGGCGCTGGCAGGGAATGATGCGGCTGCAGGGTGCGAAGATCGAGATTGAGAAGGGTGAGTTGGTTTCTTCTGCAGGCGCTTATGAGGTCAGCGGCTCTGCGTCGCTGGGGCGGATGCTGGACCTCAAACTGACGCGTGGTACGGATGTGAAGCCAGAGCGTGTGGGTTCGCAGGTTTATAGCATCACGGGCACCTTGGCGGAACCGCGCGTGACGCTTACTACCCCGGAGACGCAGGCTCGACTGAAGCCCTAAGCGGCTTCGCTCAGGGGCTTAGAGCCCAATTCTTTTTCCATGCCTAACAGCACGACTGAAGTCGTGCCGTTTCCGAGTGCTTCCCTCGCGCTGATTTCCGCACATTTTGCGCGCTACGGTACGTATCCTGCGCCGCGTAGAACTTTTCCCGGCAAGGCTCCTGTCATTTTTCCCTGTTCGATCACGGGCACGCCGTTCACGAGAACATAGTCCATGCCCTGGGAAAGCTGATTGGGATTATCGAAGGTGGCTAGATCGCGCACGGTTGCAGGATCGAAGATGACTACGTCAGCCCACATGTTGGCCTTGAGGACGCCGCGATCGGTGAGGCGAAGGCGCTGGGCTGGCAGGGCAGACATCTTGCGAATGGCGTCTTCGAGCGTCAACGCTTTATCTTCGCGGACATACTTGCGCAGGATGCGCGGAAAAGTTCCATAGGCGCGGGGATGAGGATGCTCCTGGCCGAGAATGCCCTCGGGCGAGGTTCCGGAAGAATCGTTGTCGATGGCAACCCAGGGCTGCTGCAGCGCGAGCGTGACATCGGGTTGTGACATGCCGAAGACGGCGACGTCGGAGTCGGGATCTTCAATGAGAAAATCGAACAGGGCATCCATCGGATCTTTGTTCCAGAGTTTCGCAACCTCGGAGAGGCGCTTGCCTTGCAGGGGAAGAAGCTTGGGATTGTGCACTACGCCGATCATGATGGCGTCGGGTCCGGGAATTTCATCCCATTCGTTGTCCCAGTCTTTGGAGGGAGTGAGCATGTCTTTGCGGATGCGTTCGCGGGTTACGGGATCTTTCAAGCGCTCTACCATTTTTGCGTCACCGCCATCGTGAGCCCAGGCCGGAACGAAAGCCGAGAAACTGTTGAACCATGCGGTGTAGGCGTAAGTGTCCGCGGTGACATCGGCGCCGGCGGCCCGGGCGGCGTTTATTTTGGCGACGACCTCTGGCATGCGTCCCCAGTTATTTTTTCCGGCAACCTTGATGTGCCAGATTTCCACGGGCACGTGTGCTTCGCGGCCAATGCGCAGGGCTTCGTCGATGGATTCGAGTACGGAATCGCTTTCGTTGCGCATGTGGGTGGAATAGATGCCGCCGAACTTGCCGCCCTCGGCGGCGAGAGCGATCAGTTCATTCGTTTTTGCGTAAGGTGCGGGGGCGTATTCGAGCGCCGTTGAAACGCCGACCGTGCCGTCTTTCATGGCTTCGCGCACCAGCGCTTTCATTTGCTCGAGTTGCTCGGGAGTGGGTTGCTTGTCATCGTCGCCTAGGACCATGCGGCGGACCTGCGTGGCTCCGACATAGCTGGCCAGGTTGATGCCCATGCCCTGCTTTTCGAGACGCGCGAAATACTGACGGAAAGCTTGCCAGTCGGGAGTGATTTTGTAGTGCTCGTAGGCGGGTCGATCAAGTTGTATGATGGCGTCGTTGAGCGGGGCGATGGAACCGCCCTCGCCGGTGATCTCGGTAGTGATGCCCTGGTAGATTTTCGAGGGCAGGCGCGGTTCGACTAGGATTGAGAGTTCGGATTGGCCGAGCATGTCGATGAAACCGGGAGCGACAACTTTGCCGGCGGCGTCGATGGTGCGTTTGCGGGGTGCGGCCGTGAGGTTGCCGATGGCGGCGACTTTTCCGTCGCGGATGCCGACATCGCCGGAATACCAGGGCGAACCGGTGCCGTCGATGACGTGGCCGTTCGTGATGACGAGGTCAAAGGCGGCTGGTGCCGCTTGTGCCGACAATGTGCGGACCGCCGCGAAGAGTAGTGAAACTAAGAATAGAAGATAAACTCTGTGAAGCTTCATCGATTCCCTTTTCGTATCGTTGACTCGGCGGCTAAAGCCGGTTAAGAAGGAGCGACCCTTATCGCAGCGCTGAAGCGCTACGCCACCAAAATCATGCTCAGCCGCCGCTCAAAATCACCTTGAACCGACGCTCAAGAAACCGGTGCACGACGCCTTGCGATCGCGCCCAGAGTAATCCAGGTCCCAAGGGCCAGCCATTCGTATACGGTGAAATGACCGGGGATTGCCGGGACGATCTTCATCAGCATCATCGCGATAGCCACGAGCAATCCAAAGCCGGCAACCGACCATTCGACTGGCGACAGAATCGAGTGCCCGGGCAGTTTTCCTGAGCTGCCCATGCGAATGTAGGCCGCGCATGTGGCGGCCCATCCGATGGCGCAGGCGACTGAGCCGACCTCGGTGACCGGCACGAGAATCGCGTCGCCTAAAAGCATACATGCCGCGGTGACCAGTCCGATGCAGAGAACTGCGGTTGAGGGCGTTTGATGTTCGGGATGGATGCGGCCGGCTCGAGGATCGAGGAGGCCGCGGCGTCCCAGAGCAAACAGTAGGCGACTGGCGGCTACAAAATTTCCGTTGAAGCACTTGAACAGCGACAGCAGCGCCGCGGCGAGGATTATGTTCACGATCCAGCGCGAGCCCACTGCGCGCTGGAAAGCTACGGCGGTCATGAACTTGTCGTAGGTCAATTCGTGCCATGGGGCAACGAATGCAACTGCGGCGATGATGACTGTATAGAAAAGAATACCGACGAGGATGGCCATCCAGATGGCTTTGAGAAATCCTGGTGTGCGAAATTCGGGCGTGGATTCTTCGGCGGCCTTGGTTACGGATTCGAATCCGGTCATGAAATAGGGGACGATCTGCAACACCAGCAGGACGGAAACCAGGGGCGTGTGAGTGAAGAGTGGAGGCAAGTGGTGCAGAGAACCCTGGCTCACGCCGAGCGCGACGAAAACAATAAACAGGGCCAGAGTGCCGAAGG
>Ga0307478_10000952_pt1 | contig 27054 bp, 16 predicted proteins | sample atmos_gasesECM4C_2_FD_203713 | JGI IMG/M metagenome (GOLD analysis project Ga0307478, IMG submission 203713) | Hardwood forest soil microbial communities from Morgan-Monroe State Forest, Indiana, United States - atmos_gasesECM4C_05 | ecosystem: Environmental > Terrestrial > Soil > Temperate...
TATGCGTGTTTCCTGCCACATCCCGCCATTGAGAGACGGCGAACGACGGCGGCGTGTTAATCGGGGTTGAGCCGCACATCGGATTCGAACACGAAGAAACCGGGGAACTGTCCCATAGAATCTGCGCTTGGTAGCCTGCCGAGCGGGAAATCGTCAAGCTGAAAACTCCAGGGCTGGGAGTCGAACAGCTTGCCGGACACGTGCCCGTCACCACCGTCGCTCCTGACAACCAATCGACGGTCTGTGTGTAGGCGATGGCTCCACTACAATAGTAGCCGCTGGTGGCCGTATCGAGCGTGTTGCATTCTACCGGTGGAAAAGAAACCGGGCTCGGCGACCACAAGCCACCCGTACCAGTGGGCTGGAATTCGTCCCAGGCAAACCAGTAGCCGCGATTCACGTGGGCTAGCAGCAATAGCGCAAACCAGCGCGGCACATAGGCCGCCTGTAGGTTGGGGTCGCTCACGGTATCGTTTTTTCCCCAACTGCCCTCGCCCGTGAAATAGGGTTTCGCGGCATCCGCGGGCGACAGTATTGCCTTTTCCGCGGCAATGTATTGCATGATCTCTTCTGGAACTGCGTTGTGATTGAAGTACGAGTGCCCACTGATTACATCGGTCGCGTTCGCGCCCAACGGATTGGCCCGGCTCCAGGTGCATTCGCTGCCCGCCGGTGGGTTAGCATCGCAATACAAGTAGTTCTCCAGCGTCACGACGCCGTCATCCAATGACCCGCCGCCGGCATCGCCTTCCATAATGCGGGCCGTTGGATCGATTCCAATCTGCGCATAATTTGCCGTGCCGCAAGTCAGACCCAATCCGCTGATAGGATCACTCGTCTGCCCCTCCACGATGCATCGCATGTCCTGTGTCATGCGCAACATCTGTGCAAACGTACCTCGGTAGCTGCAAGGGCTTCCGTCAGTGCTCTGTGGAGTAACACAAGTCGTCCCGGGAACACCAACAGTATCGGAACGATGGAACTCGCTCCAAATTTCGTAATTCGTAATGTGCGCGTGGGTCGACAAGTAGTCTGCGGCAGACACGTGACTGACGAGGGCGGTGACAAAGGACCTCCATGCCAGATCCGTGCCACTGCCATCTTTATTAAGGTCTGTGGGAGGATCGCACTGTCCCGGAGGTTGTCCAAATACATTTGCCATGTCACAGAGTAGGTCCGTGGGGTTCGACGAAATCCAATTCGGCGTGGCTCCAACCGAAATATACACATCATTGATGCCCTTGATGTTCAGGGCAGCGAGCAACTCGTCAAGACCGGTAAAGTTGAAAGTATTGCTCGCCGGATTCATGTCGGCCCATTGGGTCCTGCAAGTGCTCCAAATCCGAAACGTACCCGCACGGGCATCGAACAAAGGGTAGTCGAGCGGTGCTGGGTCACACGCTGCAGTGTGGGACTGGTGCATTCCAAAGAACACCTCAGCGGGCTGCGAGGGCACGGCGACTACCGGGCCCGAGCCGCCACTCGGCGGCTGCGATGTGTCACTACTAGAACTCCCACCTCCGCAACCGCCTAACAGGGAACATAGCAGAATTGCAAACAGGCAGCCTGCATATCGGAAAACAGTACGCATTTGCCCTCCTCGACTATCGGACAGTACTCCAGGTGGTGTTGATCAAAATTAACCCGCGAGCCTAAGAAAAGTTGCGCAAGCAGATTCTGAGGAAACAGTGAAGGCTATAATAATCAACACGTTACTACTCCACGTAAGCAATGTGGAGACCGCTATTCAACTTGGGTTTCGACTGCGGACCATTCGTCAAACCGCTCTTTTCGAATCCCTCGGCGCTGACCTGCACTGTGAGGTGCTGTCGAAGACGCGCAGCTTTGCCATCGATGCCAATCGCGAATCCTGCAGAAGGTCAAAAATGGTTTTTTCTTGAATCAATGAGACAAAGGCCTCTAATTCGATAGAGCCGTTTGTCCTACCCGGAGCGGAGCGCACAAAAATACATCCGTTCGACTCTTGACAATCAATCCGACCCACGGCACTCTGTTAGGCGACCCTCGGGGCGACTCCTCCCGCCCTGGTTCCTTGCGCCGACTAGGGAAAGAACGATGAGATTAACTTCCAGGATTACTTTTGCGCTCCTTTTCTTAGCTGCCATTTTCCCGGTTCTGGGTCGAGGCGAAACCGCGACCAAGAAGGTTCGCCTTACAGTCGGCCAAAGCTACTGCACCGGGCACACCCCCTGCGTTCTGACCGCGCATAACGACAACAATCGGGACGGTGTGAATCAGAATGAAAGCGTATTGAAAGCTTCCACACTGAGTTCGACCAATCACCCGGTACCGAAATGGCTGGCTACAACCGATGGTGAGCTGTATGCTCAGCCGCTTTACATCCATCAGTTGTCGATTAGCGGTAGCCCGAAGAATGTGGTGTATGCGGTTACCGAAAACAATAGTGTGTACGCTTTCGACTCGGATAGCAACAGCGCTTCGGGAACAATTTTAACCCAGGTGAACCTTAACAATGCGAGTGATCTCGCGCCGGGGTCAACTGAGATCGCTGTGCCCTACACTGATCTGCCTGGAGCTTGCACTCTGGTCGCTCCCGAGGTTGGAATCAATGGGACCCCGGTCATTGACGTGTCGGTCACTCCTCCGGTGATGTACGTGGTATCGAAACATGAAGATGTGGACAGTCAGGGCGTGAAGACGTACCGCCACAAACTGCATGGCCTCTACGTGGATACTCTGCAGGAAATTCCGGGTAGCCCGGTCATCATTGACTCCACCTTCGAATCAACTTACGCGCCCGGATTGAATCCACTCGACCATCTGCAAAGACCGGGGCTAGCACTTATCCCGTCGACCAATGGTGCTTCCAAGATTTGGGTTTCGTGGGGATCGAATTGCGATAAAGTCCCGTATTTCGGGTTTGCGATCGAGTTCACCTACAACTATGACGCGTCTAATTTCTCCGATGCTTACACCGTAGTGAATACGGCTTCATCCTGCCAGGCGCAGCCCTGTCAGAACGGTATCTGGATGTCGGGCGCGGCGCCGGCAGTGGATTCAAACGGCAACCTTTACTTGGCGTCTGGCAACGGGGCCGATGAGAACCAGGGCGATGGAGAGTACAGCAATAGCATTTTGCGCATCAACGACAGCGGTTTGCAGGATTTCTACACACCGCCGGATTACCACGCCCTCAACGTAGGAAAACTGGTTGTTGCCTGCACCAATCCTCATCCCACGAGTTGTCCCAGTCCATGCGCGTTCGATAGCACGGGTCAGTATTGTCAGGTTACGCTGGATCGTAATGACTGGGACTTGGGTGCCGGCGGAGTTTTGTTGCTGTCTCCATCATTCAAACTGACGAATCCCGAGATTTTGGCATCCGGTAAGCAAGGAATGATCTATGTTGCCTACGCCAATAATCTGGGGCACATAGATGCCCAATCCGTAAACTCGACTGAGTATGCTTGCACCATATCAAACGCGCCCGCCTCGGGCGCGGTTGCCCAGTGCTTCCAGGGTTTCCCAACGTCGACAAATCCTACTCACAATAACAGTGGATTGCGTGCCTCGCCCGCGTTTCTTGCGGGCAATTCAGGAAGTGAATACAACTTCCTCTACGCTGCGGGCGTGGATGACGTACTCAAAGTTTTCTTGTTTGAGAATCATGGTGGAGTGGGCAGGTTTCTTACCACACCCGGGACTGCGATTTCACCTCATGTTTTCGAATCAGGCGCGTCTCCCGTGGTGACCTGGAACAACAATGCAGGGGGCACGATCAAGGACGGAATTGTGTGGGTTCTCGACACTACTGGCGCTGGGAATGTGGGGGGACCTCCGGCCAAGCCCGCAGTCCTCTACGCTTACCGGGCTATTCCTACCAGTGAACATCCCACCACCGCGCTGGGCAAGGAACTTTGGGATACTTCGGCGTACGATTCGACAAACCCGGGGAATCCTGGATCGATCAAGTTCGCTGTGCCAATGATTGTGGATGGCAAGATTTTCATGGGGGGCGGCGCACCAGGCTACCAAGTAGGAAGCGCCAACTGTCCGGTGCCCAGCGTCACAGTTCAGCCAACAGCGTGCGGCGGTCTCGCGATGTTTCAATAGGTCTTGACCGCAAGCGTCGGGGTCATGTTTTCGAAGTACCATCAGGAGGAAGGATGAAATACGCTAAATATCTATTTGTGCTGATCTGGCTTGGGGCTGCAGCGTGGGCCCAGAACGAGATTGGGATCCCCTTGCCTCCGCCCAACCCCAGGGTTCCATATCCGAACCCGATTAAGCATGTGGTACTGATCATTCAGGAGAACCGTACTCCAGACAATCTCTTTCACACTGTGCTGACTTATCCGGGTATTATTCCAGGCAAATATGACTTGGCGTCCAGCGGCTTGGCCCTGGTCAACGGACAGGACCAGGTTGTGCAGTTAACCTCAACGCCCCTGGGTATCGACTATGACTTATCGCACAGCCATGTTGCTTTTGAAAGCATGTGGGACAACGGAGCCATGGACGGCGCCAACTTGGTTGTGGACAATTGCGGTCCACACGCGACCGATTGCAAGGACCACGGCGAAGGGCAGTTTCTTGGGTATAGGTACGTTCAGGCTTCCGACATTGATCCCTATCTGCAGATGGTGGCGCAATACGGCTGGGCAAATTACATGTTCCAGACCAATCAAGGGCCGAGTTTCGATGCTCATCAAATTCTTTTCTCGGGAACTTCGGCGCAAACTGCTGATGACGATGCCAGTGGTGTTCTGGTTGCCGGGAATCCTGGCCAACCAACGGGTGGGAAGTACGTCGGCATGTACGATACCGGATGCCTTTCTCCTGAGGGTGAAGTGGGCGTTTTGATCTCACCGCAGAGCGCGCCGCTTACCTACGACTTCTACAATGATCCGCTAGGCACTTTCTGTTTCACCCATGCGTCGATGGCGGACTTACTGGATGCGGCCCAAATCTCCTGGAAATACTACGCGCAAGGGTCAACCGACAACCCCTATCCCAATGATCCCTCGAAAACGGGATATAACCCTGCGGGCTACATATTCACCGCTCCAAATTCTTTTTACGATATCTGCGAGCCGGATTACACGCAGAATCCACCTGTTTGTACCTCGTCTGAGTACACCACTAATATCGATCTCACTCCCGCCGATGTGCTGACCGACGTCGCCAATTGCAATCTCGCTTCCGAAGCCTGGGTAACTCCGACCGACCTTGATGCCGATCACGCCGGCACTGTGAATGACACGGGCGGACCATCCTGGGTAGCCTCGGTCGTGAACGCCATCGGCAATGCCACAACCTGCGACCAAGGTGCGGGTTATTGGTCGGATACGGTAATCTTTGTAACCTGGGATGACTGGGGTGGTTGGTTCGACCATGTGGCTCCGACCATCCTGTCGGGCCCGCAAGGCGATGACGAAATAGGATTCCGTGTGCCGTTCCTTGTCCTTTCAGCCTACACGCCCCAAGGGTACGTTTCCAATTTGCGCTATGAATTCGGCAGCGTTCTGCGATTCATGGAGGGTGTCTACAATATTCCTGAAGGCTCCCTGGGATTCTCGGACGCACGCGCGGATACTGATTTGAGCGGTTTTTTCGATTTCTCAATGAAGCCGCGACCCTTCAAAACGATCCAAGCTCCATTGGACGCGAAACACTTTTTGGAAGAGCCGCCGTCGCACAATCCTATCGATTCGGAATGAGGTAGGGCCGCAACCTGCATAAGCTACGCCATTGGCAAAATTGGGGAATCACAGTTCAGCCGACGGCATGCGCGGTCCTGCTGTGTATCAATAGATCTCAAGATCAGGCGGCGGGATTTAGGTTGCGGAACCGATCTACTGGAAAGAAAACGTTGAAGTTCTTAAAGCATGTATTTGCGATGGTCTGGCTTGGGGCTGCGGCGTTAGCCCAGGGCGGGATTGCGATCCCTTTGCCTCCGCCCAATCCGAAAATTTCCTACCCAAACCCGATTAAGCATGTAGTCCTCATCATTCAGGAGAATCGCACTCCCGACAATTTGTTTCACGCTTTACTGACTTACCCGGGAGTCATTCCCGGCAGATACGACTTGGCATCGAGCGGCTTGGCCCTCGTCAATGGACAGGACCAGGTTGTACAGCTAACGTCAGCGCCCCTCGGACTCGACTATGATTTATCACACAGCCATGTCGCTTTTGAAAGCATGTGGGACAACGGAGCCATGGACGGGGCCAATTTGATTGTGGACAATTGCGGTCCACACGCGACCGATTGTACGAACCATGGGATTGGCCAGTTTTTGGGCTATAGGTACGTTCAGGCTTCGGACATCGATCCCTATCTGCAAATGGCGACCCAATACGGCTGGGCAAATTATATGTTCCAGACCAATCAGGGGCCGAGCTTCGCGGCTCATCAGATTCTTTTCTCAGGAACTTCGGCGCAAACCAGTGACGACGATGCCACCGGCATTTTCTTCGCCGAGGTTCCCGGCGCACCGCCTGGCGGAAATTACTATGGATTGTACGACTCGGGGTGCCTGGGGCCTGAGGGCGAAGTGAACGCCTTGATCTCTCCAGCGAGCGCGCCCAAAACGTACACCATCACTAATGATCCGCTGGGCACTTTCTGTTTCGACCACGCGTCGATGGCGGACTTACTGGATGCGGCCCAACTCTCCTGGAAATACTACGCCCAGGAATCAAGCAACAATCCCTATCCTAATGATCCGTCGAAGACCGGATACAATCCCGCAGGCTACATGTTCACTGCGCCGAACTCCATTTACGATATCTGTTTGCCGGACTACACGCAGAATCCGCCAGTGTGTACGGGGCCTGAATACACGGCCAATATCGACCTCACTCCTGCCGACGTGCTGACCGACATCGCCAATTGCAATCTCGCTTCCGAGGCCTGGGTAACTCCGACCGCGCTTAATGCTGATCACTCCGGTACCGTGAATGACACCGGCGGGCCATCCTGGGTTGCATCGGTCGTGAACGCCATCGGCAATAACAAGACCTGCGAACAAGGCGCGGGTTATTGGTCGGATACGGTCATTCTGGTGATGTGGGATGATTGGGGTGGTTGGTTCGACCATGTGGCTCCGGCTATCCTGCCCGGCCCGCAAGGCGATTACGAACTAGGATTCCGCGTGCCATTCCTGGTTATCTCGCCCTACACGCCCCCGGGTTACGTCTCCAATTTGCACTACGAATTCGGCAGCATTCTGCGCTTCATGCAGGGTGTTTTCAATATTCCCGAAGGCTCCCTGGGATTCTCGGACGCACGCGCAAACACGGATTTGAGCGGTTTTTTCAATTTCAAAATGGCGCCCCGACCCTTCAAAACCATCCAAGCTCCGTTGGACGCAAAGCACTTTTTGGAAGAACCACCATCGTCCGAGCCTATCGACTCAGACTGAGAAAAGCCCAACCCGGACATCTTCGTAGAGAAGGCACGGCGTTACGATGTTTCCTGCACTTTCGAACCAGCATCCACTCTCCGGGTCGATCGGTCTTAGCAGGCGGGCGATAATCCCTGCCTGAAATGGGTTTTAGAGTGGGTGGTAGAAGAATTACAATGCCGAAGTGCGCGATGGAAAACTGTGGAGTCGTAATGGGGACCAGGATGGGGGCGGAATGTCGAAGGTTTTGCTGATTGGTGCAAATGGGCAGTTAGGCAGCGATCTCAAGAGGGTCTTTGCGGCGGCCGGTGACGAGGTGGTCGCGTTAACCCATGCGCAAGTGGACGTCTGCAATTCTGCGGGGGTCGCGGCGGTGGTTGCGGAAGTTCAGCCGCAAGTCGTGCTTAACACCTCCGCATTCCATAAAGTCGAGGAGTGCGAAAAGAAACCAGAGTTGGCGTTCGAGGTGAACGGATCGGCTGCGATGAATCTGGCGCAAGTTTGCCAGAAAGCGGGCGCGACCCTAGTGCACTTCAGCACTGACTATGTTTTTGGCGGATACCCCCACAATACTCCCTTCGAAGAGACAGATCGTCCTGCTCCGCAAAATGTCTACGGCATCTCGAAGCTGGCGGGAGAGTATCTAATTGCTTCTAACACGGACCGCTATTTCGTGGTCCGAGTGTGCGGATTGTATGGGATTGCGGGCAGCAGCGGTAAAGGCGGAAATTTCGTCGAGAACATGCTGAAGAAGGCGCTTGCCGGCGAACCGGTTCGGGTGGTCGAGGATCAGGTTCTTACCCCCACCTACACCGTCGATCTCGCCAAAGCTGTACGCCAGTTGATCCAGACGGGAAAATTCGGGTTGTATCACCTCAGCTCCGAAGGACAATGCTCATGGTACGAATTTACCCGCCACATCTTCGAGTGCGCGGGGGTTAAGGCGAACCTAACCGGCTGCAAGACTGGTGATTTTCCCAGCCCAGTGAAGCGTCCGGCATATTCCGTCCTGAGCAAAGCAAAGCTTCATAAGCTGGGCTTATCGATTCCACCGTGGCAAGACGCGCTGCCGAGATATTTGAAAGAGAGAGCGCAACGAGACTCGTCGGCGGCGCCAGCGGTACAGGTCACCGCTTAAGGGTCGGCCTTAAGCTGGACTGGCAGGCTTTCCGTTACCCATGAAGTCGGCATTTTGTCCTTCGTCTCTTGACTCCTTGCAGTAATCTAGAATCGCTGCCTAGAATAGCGGCCCGGGTTGATTGATCATTCCGGTGGAGGAATTATGAAGCGTTCAATCGCCCACCAATTCGCTTGCTGCTGTTCGTTTCTTGTCTTTCTGACAGCATCCCTCGGAGCGCAAACTAATGTGCTGACTTTGCGAAACGATATTTCGCGCGACGGCTTGAATTCCAACGAGACCGTCCTGAACCAGGACAATGTCAATCGTACGAAGTTCGGAAAGATCTGTTCGGCGGTGGTGGATGGTCAAGTGTTCGGTCAGCCGTTGGTGGTATTTGCAAAAGGCGGGAATATTGTCTACGTGGTGACCATGAACGATAGCGTGTATGCGATCAACGGAAACGATTGCAGCCAGGTCAATCACGCATCGCTGATCCCACCGAACGAGGAAGCGGTGCAATGCGCGGACCTGACCGGCACCTGTTCGGTGATTGTTCCGCTCATTGGCGCTTTGGCAACTCCGGTCATCGATCTCAGCACGCGCACGATTTATGTGACCACGGAAACCGAGTCCACCGCCAGTTCATGCCAAAGCAACCACGCGGAGTCCTGTTTCATTCATCGATTGCATGCCCTGGACCTGGCAACTTTGGCTGAGAAGTTCAATGGCCCGGTCGCGATTTCTGGAAAGTACGGCAATGCGAGTTTTACCGCGAAGGAGCACATTCAGAGACCGGGACTGCTCCTGTTGCCTGGCGTTTTTCCGAACGGAGACAATGCGGTCTACATCAGTTTTTCTGCCATCGCTGGATTTGGCGAACCGGGAAAAAGTATCCCGCAAGGCTGGGTGTTCGGTTATGACGCTACAAATCTTGCGGCCGCGCCGTTGGCCTGGAGCAGCACGCCCAACGGCGAGGGTGGTGGCCTATGGCAGAGCGGCGGCGGTCTGGCGGCTGGGATCGATTCGCCGAACGGGCAGACCTTCGTCTACGTTGCCACCGGAGACGGAACGTTTGATGTCAATACTGGAGGTTCAGACTATGGGGATAGTTTCGTTAAGCTGACGACATCGCTCGCCAATGTACCTAACGGCTATTTCACACCTTTTAATCAGGCATGCCTGAATCCCGCTGACGAGGATTTCGGTTCGGGCGGGGTGATGTTGACACCAAACATAACCTCTGATTTTTATGCGGTCACCGCTTCGAAAACGGGAACTATTTTTGTGATGAATCGGGCTAATCCGGGCGGATTCACCCCACCGAAAAATCAGACTTGTCCAGCCAGTGGTACCAATGCGAACCAGGAGTATTTCCAAGGGGCAATGCAGCAGTACTTTACCACGCCTGCGTACTGGAACCTGCACCTTTACTACATCCCGATGAAATCTCCGCTGAGCCGGTACCAACTCAACCTCAGTTGCAATCCCGGCCCGATTTGCACCACAGGCTTTGACACCTCTGCGGTCACGTTTGGCTATGCTGCCAATCCGGCGATCTCCTCGTCAGGAAATACCACCGGAACTGCTATCGTGTGGGCACAAAGTGGAAACGGTTGGCCACCCTCGGGAGGCGGTCCTGCGCCAGCGGTACTTTATGCCCTTGACGCAGAGCACATAGATCCTCCCAGCACCGTTCCTGTGCTGTGGGACAGCGCGCAATGTCCAACGAGGGACGCGCCCGGCAATGCAACGAAATTTGTCGTGCCCACGATCGCGAACGGAATGGTCTACCTGGGAACGATGGATCCGACTGACTCCACCAACACCCGCGGTCAGGTAGACGTCTTCGGACTGACAAACGCTACCTGCAAGTAGTGGTTTTCCGGGCTAAGATTTTTCGGCGTTGCTATTGCGCCCCTGTCATCTCAAACGCCACGCCACATCCGCCCAAGGGAGACTTCGGGCAGGAGGTGGGATCGCCGCCCCACTGGGTGGTTCCGTAGAGATTGCCAAGATCGTCCAGGATCAACGGAGAGGCCACCAAACCGCCGTCCGTCTTCCCTGTGAAGCTATACAGGAGTTTGTATTGGAAGCCGTCAGAGAGAGGAATTACTTCGTAAACAGTTCCGTCTCCCGAAGCGCCGCCTTTGTAGGTTGTGCCAAACACATGACCGGCGGAGTTGATCACCACACCGGAATAGGGGCTAGCGCCGTCGCCAGAATCGCCAAAACCATGCACGCTAGTTTCCGCGAAACCGCCGTCTTGTGGAAAGAACCTGAAAAGCGTTCCCAGGCCGCCGTGAGTGCCTCCAAGGAGGGACGTACCCCACATGTTTCCTTCGGCATCGAACACCAGGGTGCCATAGCAGATGGATCCATCCGGGCGTCCGTCATTGATTCTGCCCCAGGGATGGATTGCCCTTTCAGTCCACGTGCCATTCGCAGGCATCAGCTCAAAAAGTAAGCCGCCTCCGTAGGTGAAACCAGCGGTAGTCTGCCCATACAAATTGCCATTCCCATCCGGAGTGAGACCCGCGACCGGGAAATAGCCATCGTTGGTGTTTGAGAAATTGTGCATGACGCTGTATACCCCTGCCGCGCTAACCTCGTACGCGGTGCCGCAGGGAGAGGTCTTACCAGATAAGGGGCAGGCCGTGACATTGCCACCGTAAATTGTCGTGCCGTAGAGGTTGCCTCCCGATATGACGGGCGTGGCTACCGGATAAGCGCCGTCGGTTCCGGCCCCGAAACTGTGAACGATGGTCTCGGTCCAACCACCACCCTGTACCGGCGTCAGCCTGTAAATCGTACCCCTACCGTGCGCGCCGCCGAGCAAGGTCGTTCCGTACAGATTACCAGTAGAATCGAACACCACGCCGCTGTAGGGAGTGGCTCCGTCTTTGGTCTTAGTGCCGAACTCGTAAAGCACAGTTTCCGTCCAGTCTCCAGTGAGACCGAGAGTAAGCTCGTAGACGGTTCCCGAACCCTTTCCGCCTGACTGCGTCGTTCCGTATAGATTTCCGGCGCTATCAAAGGTCAGACCAGCAAAGACCGAAGATCCATTACTGCCCATGAAATCGTTCAGGACGGTGTCGGTTACCTGGGCAGCAGCCGGAGCTGCCGCCAATAGAGTGCCTACCACCAATAGCGCCAAACGCAAGGGCAGAGAAGTGCGGACGTTAACTTGCATGTTGTCTCCTTGAAAGCAGTTTTCTGATAATAACCCGCAAACGGCCCAGGGGACACCAGGTGTGGCCGACTGCATACAACGGTGTAACTCGCGAACTTACTTATTCCAAAGTCCAACTACAAAATTCGAAAACCACAATCTCCTAATTGGCTGCCAGTCCTAATCCAGTCACGGTCGTGTTGTGGGGATTGCCGGCGGCATTGTCTGGAATCATTACCTGGGCCACACGCGGGCCAACCCCGGACGGCGTAAAAGTGATTTTGATGGTGCAGGTCGCGTTCGGTGTCAGGGTAGTGGGGCAGCTGTTCGTCTCGGCATAGTCAGATGCATTCAAGCCACGGATCGTAATAGTCCCGAGCGTCATATTGGCGGTGCCAATGTTGGTCAAGACGAGGAAGCGTGGTGTGCTAGTTGTGCCCACCGTCTGCTTGTTGAACGTATAACAAGGGCTGGAAAGGCTTACGTTCGGCGCTGCGGGCGGGTTACCCAAAAGGCCGAAAACATCAAGCGTGTTCTGCGTGCCCACATAAACTTTGCCGTTGGCAACTACAGGCACCTGGAATTTGTTGGCGCAGCCTCCGGTATCTCGAGCTGCATTTTGCGCGCTGTTATAAAAGTTGTTGGCAAGGTTGGTGGCGTCATAAGCGTAGAGAATCGCGGGCAACTGGCCCGGGGTGAGGCCCAGGGCCTCCTGACGCAGCGTGGCCCAGACGATGCCGTTGGTGGTGCCATTGCCCGAGGTCGAAGGGGTCGCACCAATGGGAAAGACATTTGCGCTTTGCGAAACAGGAGCAGTCGAAAGCTCGTCCTTGGTAATCGTGTACATCTTCAGATAATCACCCACTCCATTGGGAGCGCTTTGGCCTGCGTAGTAGATTGCGGCCTTTGTACCCTCGCGCCAGTAGGCAGGGCTGCTCCAATAGCCAATCGGGGAGCCGGAAATCTCTTGTATAACATTGTCTGCCCCTGAATTGTATTTCCCCATGTTGTCGCGATCGACAACATAAATAGGGGAGGCACCGGAAGGATCGCAAGGATCGCCGCCCTTGCCTGACTCGATGAGTTCATCCGGATACGTGCCGCCTTGATTCGGTATTATCACTGGCCCGGAGGCCGATACGTCAAAGTCATTTGCGTAACGGCATGACTGGTCCATCGGAGTGAAATAGTCAATGATGTTCAGATTGCCGTCCAGCTTTAGCAATGAATCCCCATAGTCCCCGCCGCCAGTGTTGGCGTCAAAAGGCCCATCGCCTGTGGAAGCATAGATATATCCTTTGCTATCGGCAGCCAGTCCGTTCCCGCTCTGCCAAACTCCACCGCGGATGCCGTTAGGTGTGGTGTTGATAATCACATTTTGTTGCAAGCTCGTGGCGTCATAGGCCATGATCCAGCCGTGCGCCGCCCCTGACCAGCCTATGTATACTGTCTTCTTGCCGGTGATGCTGTTGGGCTCCAGAAGCAAGCCGGGGCGCTGAACGTCTGCCAAAGGATTGAATGTAATCACGCCGTTCACACTCCCGGCGCCGCTACCGGGCACCGAACCCTGAATCAGGGTCGGTCCGCCAAACTTTTCTGCTCCCGTGGTGATATCGAGCGCGTGCAGATTTTGATAAGCCGTCTGCGTATTATTGTTCCAAGTGCGGGCGATCAGATACATGGTCCCCGTTGTGATATCGATCACAGGAGTACCGGTGACGCCGTAATACGGATAAACTGCGCAGCTGATCTGTTCGCCGCCATCACTCTCGCAGGGAACTGGGCCAATGCCGTTTGTCGGATCGGTAAAGTTGACCTGCCAAAGTTGGACGCCGGTGTTGGCGTCAAACGCAAACACGCTGTCCATTTCCGTCGCTACATACACCACAGTGTGCGTGCCTTGCCCGGGAATCTTAACGCCGTACACCCAAAGCGGCTGGGCATAGACCTGACCGTCGACGCTTACCGAGAACAGCTTGCCAAACTTGGTGGAGTTGACATTGGTCGGAGTGAGGATTGTTTCGTAGGTGTTATTTCCCGCTCGAGTGTTGTAGTACTGCTGCGTGAACACTCCCAACGCACTTTGACCCACAGCGGGTGTCAGAGAGGCGAGGGTCAGAAAAAGGATCGCGGCGGGGGAGACAAGACGCACTTTCATAAATCGAACCTCTCCACGGGAGTGAGCTGGCTACTTGGGGGAACCGTCACTGACGGTACGAGCCACGATTGTGGCCTTTGTGCAGACGCTTGTCAAGATGCAATAACCTGCACTCGGAGGGAAAAACTCTTCCCTAGCCGAATGGAGTAAGGGGGCCAGGCCGGATTGAGCGACCCCGGGTTCAAGCGCCTCGCCAGGATGCTAGAAACAGGTCTCAGCGACCGTCTGCAGCGACGTGACGTTAAGACGGTCGATTTTGGCGTCCTTGATCAGAATGCCCTTTACTGCCATCTTCTGCCCCTTATGGCTTGAGGGGTTGAATACGCCTACACCCAGCAGTTGATCCTGCCCCTTGCCCAGCGGTTTGACAGCCGCAGCCTTTAAGGCTACCGACGATGTTGGCTGGATCTTGGACACGGCAGGTTCACTGGTGTTGATCAGCATCCATGTTCCAGAGCGGCTTTGCTCCAAACAGCCAACCACCTCGGCGATCTGAAGAGCGTTCTGGGGCGGACCCTCGCTGTCGATGGAATACTGTATGAAAGGAGTAAACATTTCATCCCAGCTCTGGTTCGCTTCTCGGAAATACACTTCCTTATCCGGCCCAAGGTTGAGCGGAGTATCCGAAGCGCCGTGGTGATGCATCAGGTGCATGTTCTTCAGTGAATTATCGTAGTGGGCGGTGACCACCAGCTTGCTGCCTGCGGGCAGCTCGAGCGGCTTATCGAGTTCATAGGCCACCTGCCAATGAAAATCGTATTGCGGCACGCTCAACACACTCTGCTCGCGTCCATCGGGATAGACGACGGTGTACTGGAAATCCTTGCCCCGTAGATGCGCATGCGGTTGCAGTTGGTAAATCGTCACCGGATCGGTATAGGCCGTGATCCCGATCACTTCATAGTTCTCCGCGTATGGCGGAATCGGAGGAATTGCCACACTCGTGCCCTCGGCCTTAGCGCCCGGAGTATCCGTCAGCAACTCTTTGCCTTCGGCGATGATGGTCTCTCCCGACGCAGGCACGCGGAATATCTGATGCTTCGGTGGGTCCGGTTGGAACCAGAAGGCAAGCTTCGACTGATCGCTCTCCGGCTCGCCCGTGGTCTGGTAGTGGATGTTGAAGTTGAGGTACATATTCTTGCCCCCCTTCAACACCTTGGCGCTGCCGTCCCGGTAGGTCTCGAGAGTCGTGCCCGGTGTGTACACTCCGAGCATGTCGTACTCCGCGGAATTTACGGGATCGACAACCGCGGGTCGAGTGGCGATGGAACCGCTCGGAAGGCCGAGTTGGCGGGCGACGCGCGCGAACCGGTCAAGGTCGTCCGGTGTCACTCCGTTGTCTAACGCGACCTCGGTAATCGCCATATGGTGGACGACCTCGGGATTGCCGGGCCGCACCTGGAGGGCAACGATCCACTTGTCTTCTGTAAATGGGACCTTGGCCATGTATCTAACGTAGGGAATTTCACCCTTAGGCGGGAGATGAAACTCCCGCAAAGGAATTACCAGGTCGGGAGCGCGTCCATTCGGGTACAGCCAGCCTTGCGGGAAATTTGGCAGCGGTGGCAGATCGGCATCGTTTCCTTTAGGCGCGCCAGCATTGACCCATGCGACCAGCGTGTCGATCTCCTGCTGGCTGAGTCGGGGATCGTTGCGGAACTTCATGCTGCGGCTGGGATCGGCCGGCCACGGCGGCATCTCGCGCTTCACAACCTGTTGCTTGATCGACTCGGCCCAGGGCCTCGCACCCTCGTACGATACGAGCGATACCGTCGAACCTATCTCACCCGGACGATGACAGTTGGCGCAGTGGTTAAAAAGAATCGGAGCCACGTCCTTGCTGAAGGTGGGCGCCGCGACACCGGCCGCAGTGCCGATCGCCAGGGACGCAGGCACAAACGCGGCGGCTGCGCCGGCTATCCAGAGCAACTGCCTGATTTGTCTCGGTATCGTCAAAGCGACAGCCCAATCGGAAATGCTACAAACTCTTTCACGGGGTTGATCTAGCCTTTGGGGGGAACATTTCGGCTGCAAGTATAAAGACGATTGTGGCCCGCCTCCAGAAAGCTGTCAAGATGCAAGGAGCCGCATCTCAGGGAACAAGTCGTGTGCTAGGATTCTGATAAATCCCCCCACTGGATCTCTCGATCTTAAGGAGCTATCGATGCGTGGATTCCTGCCGGTTGGTGTGTTGATCGCTGCAATGGCATGGGCACAAATGAATTCGGCGGCGCCTGCGGCTGCCCCCAAGGTTCCGGCTGCCGGGGCTGCCGCCAACGTCGCACCCGATGCTGCCGTCTTCACCATTAAAGGGCTATGTACCGAGCCAGCACCCGAATCTGCGACTCATCCCGACAACTCCGGCTGCCAGACGGTCGTGACCCGCGCTCAATTCGAGGAACTGGTTGAAATGCTGCGCGTGGAAAAAGATCCACAAGCTACGCGCGCATTGATGACTGCGTTTCCGCAAACCTTGATTATGGCGCATGAAGCGGAGCGCCGCGGCTTGGAGAAAGAACCGCATGTCCAGGTGAGACTCAGATTTGCCCGGTTGCAGATTCTGTCGCAGGAACTGATTCAACAGCTCAAGGAAGAAGCGGGGCAAGTTCCGGAAAAAGATATCGAAGATTACTACCACCAGAAAGCGGACGACTTCGAACAATTCAGTGTGGAGCGCATCGTCATCCCCAACCGGGCACAGCCGAAACCGGCCACAAAAGGCGCAAAGTCGCAGACTCTGGATGAAAGCGGCATGAGCAAGCTGGCGCAGGCTCTACGCGTCCGGGCCGCGGCGGGAGAGGATTTCGCCAAACTGCAAAAAGAAGCTTACGATGCGGCCGGGTTGAGCGGGAATACCGCGCCTAATCCTCGCATGGAGAAGATGCGGTCGCACGGATTGCCGCCGGGGCACCTTTCAGTGTTCAGTCTGAACCCCGGCGAGGTGTCGCCGGTAATCAGCGATGAAACCGGCCATTACATTTACAAGCTGGTGTCGAAAGAAGTCGAGCCTTTGGAGGCGGTCAAGCTAGAAATCACGAAGACACTGCGCAGGCAGCGGCTCGAAGCGATGGTGCACCAGGTTGAGCAACCGTTCACCACTGATGTCAATCACGCGTACTTTGGAGCGGAAGGGAAGCCGGTTCATAATTAAGAAACATGGGGGCGCCTCTTACTGAAGTATCTTGCCGATCAAACCGAACGACAGTGTTGCGCACGTCTGCGGGTTCGTGAAATTGCACCAATTCTCCCAAGTGTAAGGGTAAGAGTCCGACTCGGAATTGATGTACATCTGACCGGTTGGCTGGAGGGCTCCCCGAAAATTATTGGTCTCAAGAGTCGTATTTGATACGGAGTACTCGGCCGACCCGCAATTGTGACCCTTCTCCACACACTGCGGCGTAATGTTAAACCAAATTACAGCCCCTCCCACGGAAACCGGGGGGCTTACTTCCACTGCGAACGTATACTCAGGGCCGTTCCCAAATCGGCCCGTCGCTTGGACGTGGGCGACGCCTTGACCGGAGGCGATAAGAGTCCCACCGCTGCCTTCACTGACGCCGGTGCGAATCTCCCAGGGCGTCTCGACAGGATCCAGTTCGTTTACACCGTTACGTACGATCTGAAATAAAATTCCTTCGATCAGCACATCGTGGTTTCCAGGAATCGACACCGCGCCATAAGTCTTGACGTTGTCGTAATGGACGGTGTTCTCATCTGGAAAGTCTGCCGCGTTGGGGCCCGTCGGATCAAGGTCGCCGCCGTAGAACAGACAGGGCTTGCAGAGTGCCGGCGGACCGGATTGGGCCAAGGCACCGGGCGACAACACACTAACAAATGCGAGGAAAAAGAACACTGCAAGAGTAGATTTCATGGAGGCCCTCCCACGCGGGGAAGCTTAACACAAGGGGCATCCAGTAGGCATGAACCTAGGCTAGCTGGTCCCAGCTAACATCGAGTGTTTTGCCCAATTTCTTCCAGGTGCTGACGGACCCGGACTTGCGGCTGGTCTCGATGGCCGCGATAAGCGCGCGCGACACTTTTGACTTCTTTGCCAGCTGTTCCTGGGTAAGCTGCCGATATTCACGCCAAATGCGGAGCGCGGGTTCTCCCCGCAGTCTGCGCTCAGTGATCTCCAATGGGATGAGTTCGTCATTGCCGTCCGCAAGACGCGCTTTGGCGGCATCGTAGGCCCGCACGTCGGCAAGCATTTCCAGAATCATCGGACCGTCGCCCCCGCCATCTTTTGCTGCCGCTGCATCCATTTCCATGCGGTTGAGACGCTATCGCGCAAAGAGCGCTTGGTCTTCCATCCCAGGATTTGCTGCGCCTTCTTTGGATCGGCCACCAGGGCAGGCGGATCGCCCGCACGCCGGGGTACGATCTTATGCGGAACTTTCTTTCCCGTCACTTCTTCGACCATGGACATGACTTCTTTCACCGAGGAACCTTCGCCAGTGCCCAGGTTCACCGTGAACGATGGGTTTCCTGCGATCAGGTGCTGCAAGGCTTTGACGTGGGCTTCGGCGAGATCGACGACGTTGGTGTAATCGCGAATGCAGGTGCCGTCGGGTGTGGGATAGTCGGTGCCGTAGAGTTGAAGCTCGCCGCCGAGTCCCGCGGCCGCGCGCAAGCATAAGGGAATGAGGTGAGGTTCGGGCTCATGACATTCGCCGATTTCACCACTTTCGTCGGCGCCGGCTGCGTTGAAGTAGCGTAGAGCGGAGAAGCGCAATCCGTAGGCGGTGTCATAGGACTCGAGCATTTCCTCGAAGAACACTTTGGAAATTCCGTAGGGATTGACGGGCAGGCGCGGAGTTTCCTCCGTGATGGGCATCTTGGTAGGAGAGCCATACACCGAGCAGGTGGAAGAGAAGATGACGTATTTGATGCCGGCGTCCAGCACCGTGTTTAAGAGCGAAATGCCGCCTTCCACATTGTTACGGAAATACTTCCTTGGATTGACCATGGATTCGCCAACGTAGTGGTTGGCGGCAAAGTGCATGATCGCATCCGTTCCCTTCAGTGCGCCGGTAAGTTTCTTGGAGTCGTGCACGTCGCCCACCACCATTTCAAATCCCTTGGTGAGATATTCGAAGCCGGTGGAGAGATTGTCGTAGATCAGCACTTCGAGGCCGGCGTTTCGCAAAACCCGAGCCGTGTGGCTTCCAATATATCCCGCTCCGCCAACCACTAGAATCTTCACTGAAGAACTCCTCTTTTAATGGGATCAACGGCGATGTCCATCCAACGAAAGGCAAAACTCCGTCACCACACGATGTGGGGACGGAGTTTATGGTAACAGACCGATCAGATTGAGGAAATCCGGCGTGCCGCGCAGCTATATGTATTCATGCAGGGTTAGCAGCCGGACCCTTTTTTGCAAGTGAAGACACGGGTTGCCCAGGTGCAGCCGGTGACTCCCGAGCCGCTGCAATTCGAAGTTTGGTTGCCGTTCATGTACTCGTCCGTGGCCCAGAAGGTGAGATCGTCGTTGGGATCCGAGGCAACGCTCACATACTCGCCCCAGAAGGTATCGGTTTCATCCTGTCCGGTGGTTCCGCTCTTGGAGAGGATCAGTTCCACGGGCCCAAGCTTGCCTTTCGTTGAGGTAAGGAACACGGGCGACGGATCGTAGTTGAAAGAACTGATGCCCGCTATGCCGGCGACGGTGAAGGTGATGCCAATGTTCCCATTGTGATCCATAGCCACGCTCGGCATGTAGGCTGAGAGATGGTAGGTGTTGTCAGTAACGTCGCCTTTCGCGGCGATGGTGGGGCTGGTGCCCGCAAGGATCTGGTAATAACGAACTCCGGTACGCTCAGTAGTCGCATCTTCCTGGATGGTGTGAGCGACAGCTAGATACTCGCCCCCGCCGGTCCCCGTAAAATAACGGTATGCCAAACGGTACATGAGGCGATCGCCTACGCTATCGCTATAGCCTCCGTAAGGTTCCTGAACACAAACGGTGTTCCAGGGGCGTTGCGGCGTGTAGCAAGCTGGAGTGAAGGGATCGTTTAACGGGATCAAGGTCGGTCCCGCGCCACTAGTGAACGCAGACCATGTCCAGTAAGCCAGTTCATTCGACGTACAGGGCGTGCTGGTGCACTGATTGTTGGTTCCAGGATTGCTCGGATTCACCTGGGCGAGGAAATATTCTCCCTTCGTAGTACTGGGAATGGAAGTGCTTCCTTCGAAGTCCGCCGGCAGAAGCGTGTGGATCAGGCTGGCATTGGTGGTTGGGACATAGCTGGGAATGTATGTGTAGCACGCCGGAGCATTGGACGAGAGTCCGGCAAGGATGTCGGCTTTATCGAGCTTGCAGACCATGAAGCCAACGATGTTGACGTCATTGGTTTCCGGATCTTCCAGATCCCAAGCTACGTAAAATCCATCGGACCAGGTGCCAAACCTCTGGTAATCGGGAAAGTAGGTCTGGCCGTTCTTGTTTTTGGGGATCGACGGATTCAGTTCGTAAGCGTACACGTTCCAAAGACTTTCATTGTTAGAGCCTTCCAGGTTGTCGGCGGGAACGCCGCCAGCGGCGGCGCTGACTCCGATGCAGTAGTAATAGGTGCCAGCGTTGCCGGGGTTGAAGGTGTTCGCCAGAACAAACACGCTGTCAATGCGGTCATAAGTGGCAATGGCGTCGGCTGTGCCTGCTCCACAATAGTTTTTTCCACCGGGAGCAAACAAACCGGTAAGGGGCTGAGGGACGGCTCCGCTGTTTGCCGAATGGCTGATGATGCCGTTGCCAGTTTTTCGATCGAAAGCCTGTACCAGACCACCGGCTATTTCCAGATACTGCCCGACGCCGCTGGAATTGGTGGGGCCGACCGCGCCCACCGGATCTGCCTGGGAGCGTGGCGTGCCTCCGTCAGCCAAAATGGTCTTTGCGTCGAGACCCTCAAATTGGCCTGACCATGAGCCCGCCGCGGGAGCTGAGGTAAAGAAGCCAACCTTCGATGTTCCACCTGGACAGGTGCTGGCGAGATTGTTACCCGCACACCAGACCTGCACTGGGGGCGCCACGACCGGGCAAGTTCCAGTGGGCAGAGAGCCGCTACAGTTGTTCTGCGCAAAAGAGGCCACGCTGCTCAATGCGAGCAGCACCGGCAACATTCGGTACATTTTGGCTTTCATCTTTAAATCACCCCGCAGCTTGAATAATTTCTCTAGTCACAATTCTTCGAGGGGCAGAATGCCCTTCTTAACGCAAGTGCTTTGCCACTTATATGCACTCCAGCGCAACCTTGTTACCCGCACAATCAACAACTTAGGGATCGTGTGCGTTGGTGCACCGAGACTCCGATGTGCATCCATTTGCAACCTAACACCCAGACCCTTTCTTGCAAGTGAAAACCCGAGTCGCCCAAGTGCAACCGCTGCCGATCTTTGCCGTGCAGTTGCCAGTTTGAGTGCCGTCCATGTATTCGTCCACTGCCCAGAATGTTAAATCATCGTCGGGATCGGAACTGACGCTTACATATTCTCCCCAGAAGTCGTCGGTTTCGTCCTGTCCACTGGCGCCGCTGTCGTTCAAAATAGCGACTGGCGGGTTCAGATTTCCTTTGGCGGAGACGGTTATAAAAAACGGCGAGGGATCGTAGTCCATCGCACTCCCGCGTTTGGTGTTCCCGGTTACGGTAAAAGTGATCCCAATGTCGCCGTGGCTGTCCATGGCGACGCTGGGCATGGATGCGAACCAATGATACGTCGTATCCTGAATCTCTCCCAGGCGCGCAATGGAAGGACTACTTCCCGCGGCAATAAGGTAATAGCGTATGCCAGTGCGCTGAGTAGTAGCGTTCTCCTGTACCGTCTGGGCAACTGCCAGATATTCTCCGCCGCCGCCGGCAGTGAGGTAACGGTAAGCGAGGCGATAATTGAGCCGGTCGCCCAAGCCGTCGATCAGCCCACCATAAGGTTCTGGGACACAGACCGTATTGTAAGGGCGCTTAGGATCGTAGCATCCAGGAGTGAACGGGGTCGCCGCAAAACTGATATAGGTCGGACCGGCCCCGCCGGTAAATCCGGACCAAGTCCAGAAAGCCAACTGATCGGAAGTGCAAGGAGCTGCGGTGCACTGACTGTTGGTTCCAGGATTGCTGGGATTCACCTGGGCAAGAAAATATTCCCCCGCCGTGTTATTAGGAATCGGATTGTTGCCCTCGAAGTCGGCCGGCAGCAGAGTATGGATCAGACTTCCAGCGGTTCCGTTTGCACCAACCACATAAGAAGGGATGTAGGTATAGCACACTGGTGGATTGGATGAGAGGCCCGCAACGATGTTGGCTTTGTCGAGCTTGCAAACTTCAAAGCCCACGATATCGTAATTTTGAGTGGTATCTTCCAAATCCCATGCGACGTAGAAACCGTCAGACCAGGTTCCGAAGCGTTGATAATCGGGAAAGTAGATATGTCCCGCCGCGTTGTGCGGGATCGCGGGGTTCAGAGAATAGGCGTACACATTCCAATGGCTTTGATTGTTCGAGCCTTGCAGATTACTGGCGGGCACAGCACCGCTGGGGGCGCTGACGCCGATGCAGTAGTAGTACGTCGTCTGGCCGCCCGGATTGAAAATGTTAGCCAGGACAAATACGCCATCGATGCGGTCGTACGTGGCGATGCCGTCCACCGAACCGTTGGCACAATAGTTTTTCCCGCCAGGGCTGAACACGCTTGACATTAGTTGAGGACTCGCTCCGCCACCCGCCTGCTTACTGAGAATTCCGTTCCCCGTGCTGCGGTCAAAAGCCTGAACGTAGTTGGCGGAAAACTCCAGGTACTGGCCAACGCCACTGGAATTTGTGGGCCCCACGCCTCCATTGGGATCAGGCTGCGGCCTGGGACTCGCGCCGGAACTCCGAATGCTGGCCGCGTCCAAGCCTTCGAATTGATTTGACCACGAACCCGCAGCCGGCGACGAAGTGGAAAAGCCGACCCATGAAGTACCGCCCGCGCAGGTACTGTTGGGGTTGTTTCCCGCACACCAGGCTTGTACCGGGGATGGGGCTGCGCAGGTTCCGGTGGGGGGAACGACGGTGCAGTCATTTTGGGCGGACGAAGCCGAGATGCCGAGCAGCATAAAAAGCAAGAGCGAAGCCGCGCCGCAGAGGTGCAGCGTTCTCTCATCGCTTGGCCGTCGAATTAGCATACGCGCAGTCGTCCCTCTTCTCGAACCAGGGGGAGTTCACTTTGCTCGCGCCGGCCACCTAACTCGGATAGCGCTCACAATCTAGCACGGTCTAGCCAGAAAAAGACAGGAATAAGGGGACAAGACTACCAAGCCCAATTGTCTACAGTAGTCGTGGCCGCGAGGGTTGTGCGAGAGGCAGGAAGTAATGAGAGGAAGGTCTCTAGTAGCCCGTGTTTGCCGTGTATTTTTGAGGGCCTAGGAATCCCAGGTTTACAGACTGCCGTCGCCATCATACTGGCAGGGGTCCCAAACGTTGGGGTCTCGCAACTCCTCCGTCAAGCCTTTGGACGTAGCCATATAAAAATACAACCACGCGGGAAGGCGCCGGCGTCGTGGAGCAAGGCCGTCGATTACGGCCTGCTTGTCGGGACGCAGGCTGAAGGCTTCAAGCATGTGAACGCCTTCTTGCTGGCAGCGGCCGACTGCCCACGAGAGCATGCGCGCCAGGAGTTGATGATTGCCGTTCAGTACCTGGAAGTCGATCAGACGGACTCTTTTCAGGTGGATGTCAGGCTTATCTTGCCGAAGGAAAATCGCGTAAGCCAGTAGACGAGAGTTCTCTTCGACGGTCGCGATCCACACGCGTTTGTCGGCCAACGCGTACTTGAAATGCCATTGCAGACTCTCGATGGATCGTGCGGTCAAGAGCCGCTCGGGATAAGAGCGCTTCAGTTCCTCCCAGAATACGTCGAAGCGTTCGTCGAAGTGCGAGCAGGTTCCAACTTCACCGCTTTGACGTCGCGTCCAGGAATAAGCTCCGGCCAAACTATCTCGCGCGGACAAGGCTGCAGCTGCGGGGTAGGACAAGAACGACGGCCACCCTTTTTTCTCGCAGGTGCTGGCCAGAAAACCCTGATAGTCGGTGATCCAAAATGCAGACTGATCCCACTTGCCCGCCGGTGTGCCCCGAGTCCGAAACATGCCGTTAAATTTCGCAGAAAATTCGTTGGCAGTACTGATCACAAAAAGATCGACGGCGCGAACCTTGGCGCAACGCCGGAGGAAGAAACCCGCGATCCCGCGGTAGGGAAGATCCATGGTCATGGCATGGACAGTAGAGGCAATGATTTCGCGGCCTTTGAAATGGCAGAAAAAGGGAACGTTTCCCATGTATCCGACAATTTCCTGCCGGTCATTTTCGGCCACCCAGCCCATGGGCCAGTCGCCCACGCGTTTACAGACAGGATTTTCGGTCCAAAGATGTTCCCACTCGGGGCGTCGCTTCGGTCGTAGGCCGTTGCGAGTTTCCACGGCGGCGATGCCTGCGTAGTCGTCGAAGACAGCGGGACGAATCTTTGCGCTAGCGGCTGCTGCTGGAGCGTTGGTCAGCGTGTCCACTCTTCAAAGTCTCTCGTGATTGGATCCTGACTCGATGAGGGGCGATCGAGTTGCTTTGCCCCCGCGCCGGGAGACACGTTGCGAGTCTAATAGAGTCAGCCGCTTTGTGTCGAGCATCAACGCATTTTTCGAAAATGCTATGAACGATCTAGCGACATTGGGGAAAAGCGTTTTCCTCGCTGGTTGTAAGTGCTTGAAACAAAAACTCATGTATTCTCATCCTGAGATGCGTTATGCTTTTTACGCAACACTTTGGAAGTACCGGACAGCGTGCGTACGAAAAGAGAACTTTGTGGGTGGCTGCACAACTTTCCCGGGGGCAAAGGGTTTCAATTCACATAGGCGACTGTCGCTGTGCGATGGTCGCCGAGCGATGACACGATTTGTTAACGGAGGAACACAATGTTGAACATTTCCCCTAAGCTACTCAAACGCGTTTTCTTGTCCATGGCCCTCGCCGCAATTGTGTGTGCGGGAATGGCGTTGGCGCAAGACACTCCTCCATCACCCTCTTCCGACGCTCAGATGGTGAATCCGAGCAGTTCGGAAACGAAAACGATGGATCATTATCTCAACAACCATCCCGAGGTTGCCAAGCAACTGCATGACAACCCTTCGCTAATTAACAATCCTCAATGGCTGGCCCAACACCCGAACGTGCAGAATTACATGAACAGCCATCCGTCGATGAAAACCGACGCTGCAACCCACCCCGGAGAATTTGTCAACCACACCGAGCGTCACGATTTGGCGGCCGACCACAAGGCGCTTAACGGAACCGATGCTTTCATGAAGAACCACCCAAAGGTTGCCGACGAACTGAAGGCCAATCCTAAGCTGGTCGATGACCCAAATTATCTGGCCAAGCATCCGGAACTCGACAACTATTTAGCCAAGCACCCCGAGGTTCGCCAAGAGGCCCAGGCTCATCCCGATGCTTTTGCCAAGGCGGCGGAAGATAACAGCAAATACAACGATGAGCGAGCCCACCGTGCCTCGACGGCCCCCTTGCCGGCCGCGCGGACGGCTGCCGCGCGAAAGTAGTACGGCGAGAATTTGAATTGCTAGATTGTGATGTCCATTCGATAACCGCCGGAATGAGCGACTTTCCATCGCTCTTCCGGCTCTGATCGAATGGACATTTTTTCCTTCCTGTTGGAATCAGGTCTTGCGGGTGCCGGCCATGATGAATCTGTAAGAGACGCCATCTCCTGTGTCTTCGCAGTTTGCGGTAACTTCTGCACGGCTAAACCATCGTTGGCGGCTGGTACCTCTGGCCATTGGGCTATGGTGTTAAAGATGCAATAACTTACAGAGTCTCCGCTCTGTGGTACAAGTACCGCTTTCCCATACGAGCGGTCCGGTTCTTCGCAGCAAGCTCGTTCTTAGGGAACCTGTTCACCCGCTTCACCCGGTGTCACCCTGACCTTGGAAAGTTTTGCTTCGGCGTGTCACAGCCACGGCAAGACGGAATGTACATCGGGGAAAAAATGATACCTTTTCGTACCAGTCGGACCATTCGAGCTAGCGCAATCATTCCATTAGTATTGTGCGTTCTTGCTGCTGTCGGCTGCAACGGGATTTCGTCCGCATCTGGGGGAAAAGGCGGCGCTGCGCCACCGCCACCTGCGAGCACTTACAGCATTTCTGGGACGATAACCCCCGCAGCGGGGGCCTCTGGCGCCACGCTTACCTTGAGTGGTACGGCCAAGGGAAATGCCACGGCTGACGCTGCCGGCAACTACACATTCTCCGGACTGGCGAATGGCACGTACACCATCACGCCCGCCAAGACCGGTTTTGTCTTCAGCCCTTCAAAGCAGACCATTACCGTGAGTAGCGCTAACGTGACCGGCATGGATTTCGGTAATGCCCCTTCGCAGTTGTGGAGCATTCAGGGCACAATTACGCCTGCGGGAGGCGGTAGCAATGCAACCGTCTCTTTGAGTGGCGCAAGTAATGGGACCACCACCGCGGACGATTCTGGTAACTACGTGTTCAGTGGCCTGGCAAGCGGCTCGTACACAGTGACGCCGGCTAAGACTGGAATCGTCTTCACGCCTTACACTCAGAATGCCGTGGTTAGCTCGGCCAATGTCAATGGAGTTAATTTCGTTGGCACATCAGGATGCAGTGGCGGCCACGGGGTTGCCAACTTCTACGTTGCCACGAACGGCAACGATTCCTGGTCAGGTACGCTCGACTGCCCCAACCTCAGTAGCACGGATGGTCCCTTTGCTTCGCTTGCCCGAGCGCAGATCGCGGTTGAGAGCGTCCTGCAAAACCACCCCACTTCTGCAACGGTGGTGATGGTGCGAGAGGGTACGTACTATCTTCCGTTGAGTCCCACGAACCCGGGAACCTTGAACTTCACCGCGAGTGATTCCGGTACGGCAGCAGCCTCGGTCACCTGGGAGAATTATCCGGATGAAGTTCCGGTGGTGAATGGAGGCATACCGGTTTCCGGCTGGACTCAAGTGTCAGGTACGCTGTGGCAAGTGCAACTGGCGGCCAACCCACTGCCCTTCGAGTATCTGTTTTACAACGGTGTGCGGCGGCTGCGTTCGCGATTGGAATCCGCGGCAGCCGGGACCGGCTACTACATGAGTGGCGGGTCCTGTATCTCCAGCCAGAACCAGCAAATTGTCAGCACTTCGCAGTGCAATCTGGGAACGTTCTTACG
>Ga0307478_10000953_pt1 | contig 27036 bp, 47 predicted proteins | sample atmos_gasesECM4C_2_FD_203713 | JGI IMG/M metagenome (GOLD analysis project Ga0307478, IMG submission 203713) | Hardwood forest soil microbial communities from Morgan-Monroe State Forest, Indiana, United States - atmos_gasesECM4C_05 | ecosystem: Environmental > Terrestrial > Soil > Temperate...
CGCCGCATGGCCTGATGCCCGGCGAGTTCGTGTGCAGCTCGCTGGCCTGGTGGCAGTACGACCACGTCGGCTGGGCCCACCCGGACCCTGCGCCGGGCCAGGGCGAGACCTGCGAGCCGGCCGCCTGGTGGACCTGGGCTGACCAGGAGCTGTGGGCAAACCCCTGACTGATGTCAAGTTGTTACCTCTCCCTCCCGCGGAACTCAGGACCGCGGGAGCCCGGATTCTGCTGTTCCTGCGCCCCGCGTTCCGGGCTTCTGCGCGCCAGTTACCCGGGCCGGCAGGGGACACGGCGGTGATCCGGGCCGGATCGCGCCCCTGAGCTGCAGCGAGCCGCGTTTGCCCTGGCCAGGCTCGCCCGGCAGGCTAGGTGCATGACAGGAGACACGACCCTTCCCAGCTACGCCGGCCGCTTGGAGCAGATCACCCGGCGCACAGCACGAGCGGAACTCGAAGACCTCGCGGGATATGCGGAGGAGATCACCGGCTGGGCCAACGAGCTCGACACGAAGCTGGCCGACTTCGCCGCCGAGGTGGAGCTGTACTACGACCCGGAAACCCCGCGCCGGGAACGCTCCGAGATCCGGGACCGGATGCTGGAAAGGGCCGAGGAGGCCGCTGCCGCGCTCCATGCCATCTTTCAGTACGGGAAGCCGTCGCTGGTTCCGCCGCCAGGCCACTGACCGGGTAATTTACCGGCTTCCTGGTGGGTGCGGAAAACGGCGCGTTATCGTGACGTGATGACCCAGATCCAGCCGCAGCCTGCCGCCGACGATGATGCGCTGACCCGGCCGATCGCGGAGCTGGCCCAGGCCGGCTTGTCCACCCGCCAGATCGCTGCCCGGGTGCCCCTGTCCCAGTCGGCGGTCGCCCGGCGGCTGCGGAAGATCGCCGAGCAGAACCTGGCCCGGCGGCACAAGTTCTGGCGGACCGCCTGGCTCGTCCTGCTGACCGCTTCCGCGGTGGCCGTCGCGGCGGCCCTCGTGTCGATCGCCGTCACCCTGGCAGGTACCAGCCCGTCACCGTGACGCGCCCGGCCGCGCCTCACCCGGCGGGCTGAGTCGCCTTGAGCCGACTCAGCCGGAAGCTGTTGCCCGCTGACGCGCCCCGTGCGAGGCTCCCTGGCAATTAGCCACTGCCAGGAGGCTGCTATGCCCGTGCGTTCCCGCGTGCCCGCGCATGCGCGAAAACCCCGGATCCCCGCGGGGGCTGTCCTGACCGGGCCGCCGCTGCTGGCCGTGGTCCTGGTCGTCATGGTGCTCACCGCCGGAGCCCCGGCGCAATCCTCCGGGCGGCACGCGATGCCCGCGGCCCGGGACGTCGCTGTCACCGGGACCGCCGTGATCACCAGCTCACAGGTCACCGCCGGAAACACAGACACCAGCCTGGCGGATCAGGAGCACGCGCTGCGCACGCAGGCCGCGGCCCTGGCGTGGGTAACGGTCCGTCCCGGCAGCAGCCTGTCGCAGATCGCCGCGGCCCGGTGCGGCCCGGCCCGGGACTGGACCGGGCTGTATAAAGCCAACCGGGCTGCGATCGGCCGCGACCCCGACGAGCTGCAACCCGGCACCCGGCTGGACGTCAGCTGCTCCTACGTGCCCGGCTTGCTGCGGGCAGCCGACCCGCCGGTGTACCAGGCAGCCGTCGCCGCGCTCGCGGGCGCCCCCAGCTCTACTTCGCTGACCAGCTCTTATTCCGCCCCGCAGGAACAAAACCCCAGCTCAGGGCAAAACAGCTACGAGGCCGGCTCTACGAGCTCCGGCAGCGGCTTCCAGGCATGCGTGATCAGCAGGGAAAGCGGCGGCAACGCCCAGGTCATGAACGCCTCAGACCACTACGGGCTCTATCAGTTCTCGGCCTCGACCTGGGCCGCGTACGGCGGCAACCCGGCCGACTTCGGCGATGCCAGCGTGGCCGAGCAGAACCAGGTCTTCGACAACGCCATGGCGACCCCGGGCGGAGCCGGCAACTGGTCGAGCTACGACGGGTGCTGACATGCCCGCCATCAGGCGGCCGGGCCGTGTAACCGCCCGCGCGGCCACCGTTCTTGTTCTCCTGCTGACAGCCGCGGCCTGGCTGGCCGCCGCTCCGGCCGCGCATGCTGCCGCGCTGTCAGCCGGGATGCGGATCCTGGACCGGGCCGAGACGCGCACCGGGGACTGGTACGCCTACGGTGCGGCCGGGCCGTCGGCGTTCGACTGCTCGGGGCTCGTGTACTGGTCGGCGACCGCGGCCGGCGAGCATGGCTGGCCGCGCGACACGTACGGCATCGCCGCGCAGATCGGCACCCGGTTCAGCATCACCAGCCGCCCGGTTCGCGGTGACCTGGCGCTGTGGGGGCCGGCCAGCGCGCCCTACCACGTCGAGATCGTGGGCGGCCCGGGCCAGACGTTCGGCGCGCAGAGCACCGGGACCCGGGTGGGCTGGCACAGCGATGCCTGGTTCCGGCCGTCGTTCTACCTGCACGTGAATTACTGATCCGCCGGCGCCCGCCTGGCGTGCCGGATCCAGGTGCCGGGAGTTATGCTCAGGATGCGGCCGGCCACGCTGGCCGGTGGTCCGCCAGGAATTCCCGGTGGCACGGGCTCGGACCAGCCCGGGGCATCCGGGTCTTGCAGGCGCACAGCAGGACACCCGGCTGGCTGCCCGCGCAGGCGTGCTCGTCATCTCAGGCCAGCGCGGGGCCGGCCGTCTGCGGCCCTGTTTCAGAGAAGCGGCTCTACGGCTGCGCGGCCTTCCGGGGTCAGGTCGTAGTACCGGCGCCGGGCACCGCTGTCCCGCTGCTCAGCAGGGTTCAGCCGGTCTTCCCAGGTGCTCGTCACCCACCCTGCCTCCTCCAGCCGGGCCAGCAGCGGGTATACCGTGCCGGTGCGCATAGAGGTGGCCTGAGCTATCGCCAGGCCGTAGGTACGGCCGCCGGCCAGCACGAGCAGTATCGCCCTTGTCGGCATGGTCATCCGGGAGAGTGGCCTCACGTGCCGTACCTTACGTGATATACCGGATTACGTATATAACCGGTGTGCATGTTATCTCAGGCCAGCGCGGGGCCGGCCGTCTGCGGGCTCGACGGTCATCAGCGTGACCGCCCCGGTCATCGCCAGCAAGTCGGCTACCGGCTTGCTCGGATGCCGCAGCGTGAGGCCGCCCCGGTTCCGCAGCCGCAGGGCCAGCCCGGCCAGGACGTGCCGGGCGGCCGAGTCAATGAACGACAGCCCGGACACGTCCACGGTGAGCCCGGCAACCCCCTCCGGCAGGTGGCCGTACAGCGCCGTCACCAGATCCTCTATCTGGGTGGCGTCCGCCTGGCCGGACAGGACGACCACCGGACCGCGTTCCCCCGGAACGGTGGTGACGGTCAGCGCTCTGGCGTCCATCGGATCCCCTAGGAACTTTTCCTGGTATGCCCATGGTCCATTGGGAAACAGGCCGCCGTCAGCCGGATCCGGTGATTGCCGCCGGCGAAACGCCGGACACGGCCCCGGCCCGGACTCTACGATGTCGCAATGACCGCCGACCTCGCCGGGTTGTACGCGGAGCACCAGCCCGCCGCACTGCGTCTCGCGCGGGCACTGGCCCCAGCCTCTGAAGCCGAGGACCTGGTGGCCGGATCGTTCGCGAACATAGCAGAGCTGATGAACCGGCAGGGCCACGCTGCACCCCGGGAGTTCAAGCCTTACCTGATGACCACCGTCCGCCATCAGGCCGCCAGCGCTGCCCGCGGCCGGCACCGCCTGGTCCTGATCGCCGACCCTGAGCCGCCAGCGGCACCCGGCGCAGACGAGCTGGCCGCCAGGCGGGACGAGGCCGGGCGCGCCCGCCGCGCGTTCGCCAGCCTGGACAGGCGCTGGCAGGACGTGCTGTGGGCCGTCGAGGTGGAAGGCAGGCGCCCCGCAGAGCTGGCGGGCCGGTTCGGCCTGTCGCCCAACGGGGTGGCGCAGCTGGCCGTCCGCGCCCGCGAGGGCCTGCGCCAGGCGTACCTGGCCGGGCACGCCGGGGACATCCCGGGAGACTGCCGCCCGTTCGCTGACCTGCTGCCCGCGGGCACCCGGGGCCGCCTCGGCCCCCGCCAGCAGGCCAGGCTCAGCCGGCACCTGCGCGGCTGCGCCCGGTGCTCCGCGCTGTCCGGCGAGCTGACCGCGCTGAACGAGAACCTGGGCACGCTGATCGGGCCGGGAGCCCTGGCCGCCGGGAGCGTGGCCGCCGGACGGCGGCTGCTGGGGTCACTGCTGCACCAGCCCGCGGCCGTCACGTTCAGCTCTATCGCTGTCGCCGCCGCGGCACTGACCGCCACGGTCCCGCTGACCGTGACAAGCACGGTACCTGCACCCGTCCAGGCCCGGGTGCAGACCGTGGCCCGGGCCGGGGACCACCCGCTCTCCCCGGCCCGTCCTTACGTCCCGAAACACGCCAGGAACCGCCACCCGGGCGGGAGCCCCGGATCCGGCTCCGCCGTTCCCCCGGGCGGCCAGGCGGTGCCCCAGGCCGGGCAGGCAGCCTCCCGGGCCGTCTCCGGCGTGACCGCGACTGCCGCTCCGGTCGCGTCCGCGGCCGGGCAGGCCGTCACCAGCGCAGGCCAGCAGCTGGGCACCGCGGTATCCGGCGTGACCGGGACGGCTGGCCAGGCCGCGGGCTCGGTAATCCCGGCTGCCGCCCCGGCCGGCCAGCTCGTGACGCAGGCCGGAAGCGACCTGGGATCTGACGTGACGACGGTCACCGGGCAGGCCGGGCAGCTCGCCCAGGGCGCGGTATCCGGGCCGCCCGGGCAGCTCGTCACCCAGGCCGGCCAGGACCTGGGCGCCGACGTGACGACGGTGACGGGACAGGCCGGGCAGCTGGTCTCCGGTACGGGTACCGCGGTGTCCGGGATAGCCGGGAGCCTGCCGGGCGGCCTGTGAGCCCGGGACAGATCGCCCGGACGGCAGCTTTCGCGGTCCTGCTGGCCGGGCTGGTTGTCCTGCTCATCCTGACCTGGGCTTACTGGCCGGTGATAGCCTGATCCCCCGTCGGCGTGGCTACCGTATTGTCACCATATGATCACGCGGGGTCTTGTACGGCGAGCCGGGGCATGCTGTGATGGGCGGATGACTACGCCCAACGCCCGCCGCAGCCGGCTAGCCGCGATCCTGGCCGCCATCCTGCTGCCCCTCGGCCTGATCGCCGGGCTGACCGCAACCGCCCGGCCGGCAGCCGGGAGTACGCCCCTGACCCAGGACTACGGGGGTCCGTATCACCTGGCGGCGACATTCCACGTCCCGGTCAACGCCGACGCCATCGCCAATGGCTGGTGCTACGACGGCGCGGTCGTGGACCCGCAGACGCATCTGCTCTACCTGGCCGACGCGGCCGGCAAGCAGGTCACCGTCATCAGCCCGAAGACCGGGTACGTCGGCGGTATCGGCACAGGCCTGTTCACTGGCGACGGCCAGTGTCACGAATTTGACTACGACCAGCAGGGCCCGAACGGCACCGCCATTTACGGCGGCGACATCTTCGCCGGGAACGGCAACTCCCATGTCCTCGGCTTCTCGCTGAAGACAGGGAAGCTGATCGCCGACGTGAACACGGGGGGAACCTTCCGGGCTGATGAGATGACCGTTGCGTCGTCAGGCGGGCAGCACTACCTGGTGGTTAACAACCCAGCGGAGTCACCCTCGCCCTACATGTCGTTCATCGCTCTGGACAAACCCGGCTACCCAGTCGCTGCCAAGTTCGTGTTCACACAGGCGACCGGGGGTCTTGAGCAGCCCCGGTTCTGGGACGGGCACCTGTACGTCAGCGTTCCGCAGACAACGCAGTCGCCGGCTGGCGGCGAGGTGGACGAACTCGACATCTCGAACCTGGCGCATATCAGGATCATCCGCCGTTTCCCCTTTACCTCGTGCCAGCCAGCCGGGCTCGCTATCAGGGCGGACGGGCTCGCGGCTGTCGGCTGCGGCGGCCCGGCGGCAACGAGCCAGAAAATTCTTAACCTCAATACCGGCCAGGCGACGCCCGTCAATGGCGTCCCGGGTGTGGACATCGTTGATGTCAGCGGCCCGGATTTCCTCTACGTGTCTTACGGGATCGCCGAGTTCGTGATCGCCGACGCTTCAGGAGCCATCCTCCAGACGTTCCCCGCGACGCCGGACAGCCACACGGTCGCTGTCGATCCGGAGACCGGGGATGCGTGGGTTCCGCAAGATACTTCTCAAGGTAAGGGCGTCGTTAACCTGTACAGCCCGGGTAACGGGGGCTCTGGCGGGTAGCGAGACTCCCTGGGCGTACTGGCCGCTGATTGCCTGGCCAGTCAGCCCGGCGGTGCGGGCGGCCCGATGCCGAGGTCTGCGGGTGACAGGATGGCAACCCGGTGCGGGGTGAACCCGGGCGGCACCTGCTCTATAACCTGGCTCGTCTCGGCCAGGGTGCACGGCGTGATCACCTGCATCGCGCACTGCCGCCCCGGGTGCTCCTCGCAGTCCCCGGAGTACAGGACGATCGCCCAGTCCCGCCGCTCGCCCGCAGGTCCTGAGCGGGCCCCGGGGCAGTTGACGGTCAGGCCGCTGATAGGGGAATGAAAATGCTGGCCGTGCGGTTCCGTGCTGCCGCAGACCGGGGGTTCGTAAGCCTGCCGGTCAGTACCGTCATGGCCGGGACTGCTCATGCGGCGGCCAGGTCTATCCACACGTCATATTCCTCCGGTTCGAAATGGCCGCCGTATTTCTCCACGCGAACGGCCGCGGTGACCGGGCCTTTCCAGCCGTACGTGATGTCCAGGCCGTTTTCCCAGGTTGCCCGGTGCCGGTCTTCCCGGCGGTCACCGACGATGACGTCGCCCATGTCCAGGGTGAGCCGGTAGCCGGGGGTGACCTCGAAGGTGCCCGCCAGCAGCTCATGCCCGTCAGGGACCAGGGTGTCCGCGTTGGCCGGGCAGTGCTGGCAGCCGAAGGACACGCCCTCACCCGGGTCGATGTCCAGGAACCACCAGTGCCCGCCGCGTTCGGCGCATGAGGCGATGGCCCACCGGTTCCACGCCTCGCTGGTCAGCCAGGCGCGCTGCGCCGCGGGCAGGTTCTCCCAGCGGTGTGCTTCCCGCCATTCCGCGTCCGTCCAGCTGGTTACCTGCCAGTCCGTGCTGAACCAGTCGATCCGGGTCATCAGCTCTCCCCGGTCATGCGGAGGTAACGCGCTCCGCGGCGGCCGTCCGGCAGGGCGAACGTCTCGGTGTCTCCGGCGTAGAAGACCTCCAGGGCGTCAGCGTACGCCTGGACGACGCGGCCCGCCCAGCCCGGTGACCCGGCGGCGAGGTGGTCATCGAAGACCTGAACCGGGTCACCCGGTCCCAGGCCCGCCAGGGCTGCGGTCGCGCTTTGTTCTGGCTGCATGTCAGTGTTCCTTTGCTGCAGGGAAGGTGTACCCGGCGATGTCTTCGGGGGCGTCCGCCGGCTGGCCGGTGCGGGCGGTGTACTCGGCCGCAGCCCAGGTGACGGTCTGCCCGGCCAGGCTGACGCCCTCCTGCGTGAGGCAGCGGACCGCCTGCACCCACCCTGGCGTGCCGCCGTGCCGGCCCAGGTACGGGCAGTCGAACCGCAGGCCCTTCGCGTGATCTTCCCACAGGCCCGGGTCCGTGTACTTGCGGATGAACTCGGCCTCGGCCTTATCGCGGGCTGCCTTCTCCCACTGGGCGCCGATCGCGTCGACCAGCGCGCCGGCCCGGCTGCTGAGAACGCGGCTGGCCTGGCTGGCTTCCTCCCGCTCCGCGGCGGCGGCATGGTACGCGCTGATAGCGTCCTGGTCCTCCCAGGCCAGCGCCACCGGGCGGCCCCGCATGCTTTCCCACGGCAGGTGCGTGCCGGTGTAATGGCGGGGGCGCAGGGTCGTGTTGTGCTGCTCGGTGATCACCTTCCCGCCCGTAGTGCGCCGCCAGGTGACGGTCAGCCGGGCAACCGGCACCCCGTAGTCCCGGTCTTCCTCGTCGGGGTCGCGGCCGAGGAGCCACCACAGCTCGAAAAGACCCGGCTGGTCATGGGTGACCGCCATTGCCCGGCCGCCGACCGGGTCCCGGGGTTCGCTGCCCCGGTACAGTCCCGGGCACGGGCCGTCAGCTGCTTCCCGGCCAGCCGCCAGGGCACCGTCGATGATCTCTCGGATCTCCGGGTCGGTGAGGTGCCCGGCGCGGGTAGCGGCCTGGTCGCGGTCCGCCCACGCGGGGCCGGCCCAGATGATCCGCCACCGGGCGGTCCGGGACGGTTCCAGCAGGACCCAGTCGGCGGCTTTGTGGCCGGCCAGGGTCTTGGTCCAGGTGTGCAGCCGGACCCACACGTTGCCTGGCTCGCCGGGGATGCCGCGAGGCTGCGGCTCGGCGGCGACCCAGGACCCGTCCTTTTTCCGGGCGATCAGCATGGGGGCGGCCACGGTCGCGCGGAGCTGCGCGGCGGTCTGCGCCTCGGCGGGGTCGGTGACGGCGGCCAGGCGGCGGCCGTACTCGGCGCTGATCGCGTCCAGGGCCCGCCCCTCCACGTGCGGGTCGCCGGTGACCAGCGGCCGGTGCCAGCGGTTCGCCAGCTTCCACCAGTCCGTGAGCTCCCCGGCTGCCCTGACGGCGTCCTCATAGCCGGCGTCGTGATCGGCCATGAGGCGGCCGGTGATCAGTTTCCGGAATGGCTCCTCAGCCTGCGCTTCGGCCTGCTTAGCGGCGATGACCGCGCGCAGGACCGGGAACATGACCAGGTAGGCGTGCCGTTCGGTGCGGGACCGCATGTAGTCCTCGCATTCGGCGATGCTCACCAGGTCCAGGGGGATGATGAACCGGTCCGACGCCGGGTCGATCCGGCATGACGCCCGCACCTGAGCCGGGGCCGACTCGTAGCCGCCGTAGTAGATGTCGCGGCGCCACACGTCGTCGGTGCGGTCGTAGAGGAACACCAGGTCCGTGCCGTCGCGGCGCTCGATCGTGTACACCTGACCGGTGACCGGCTCCGACGCGGTACGCGGGTGGATCCGGGAGTGCCCGAGCCGGTCCGGGTTTTTATCATCGGCGTCGCGCCACGCCTGGCAGGCGAAGTTCCCCGCGATCCGCATCCCGGGGCGCAGCTGCGCGGTCCGGTCCGCGAGCCAGTCGTAGAACGGCTGCCGTCCGGCGCCCAGGGCCATCTCGTCGTCGGCGAGCAGGCGGATGTGCCCGGCCTCATAAGCCCCGGGGTGCAGCAGCGACAGGTCCGGGGCGGGGAGCGGGGCGAACACGGCGGTCCGGTCAATCAGCCCCTGCAAGATCAGGGCGATCCGCATGAAGTGCCGTTCCCGGGCGCCGGCCGCCTTCTCGGCCCGGTCCCACTCCTGCGTGCCCGGCCGCAGCGCGATGGTCTCATCCTCGCCGGTGTCCCAGTTGTGCCGGGTCGCGGTGAACAAAGCGGTGAACTCATCACGGGCGGGCGTGAGCCTTTTCCCGGCGTCGAACCCGTCCGCGGCGTACCGGTACAGGCAGGTCCCGTTGCGGATCAGCAGGTAGGTGAAATGGTTGGCCGCGTTCCGGGCCTGGGTGGTCCACGGGTCGCCGTAGTCTTTCGAGGACCGGCGCGGCATGATCGCGACGACGCCCCGCTCGTAGGGGATCAGCTGCTCGGCGCGGGCCGGGTCAGCGGTGATCCACTTATCGAACCGGGCGATGTTAGCGTGGTCCATCCCGCCGTCCTCGGCGAACAGGGCGGCTTCCTCGTCCATGGCCAGGACGCTCTGCTGCACGCAGATGGGGGTGCCGGCCGGTGCTGGCTCGCCGTCGGCGAGGGTGACGATTTCCTCCCCGACCCCCAGGTACAGGCTGACCGTCCAGATGCCTTCCTTCATCAGATCGACCCGCTGCAGGAGGGGTGCCAGGGCGGCGGTGTGCTCGGCTAGCAGTGCCTCGGCGGCCCGCCGCTGCTGCTCGATGAGGTCTTTCGCGTGCTTGCGGACGGCTTCCAGCTCCGCTAGCGTGCGGGCCGCCTGGGTCCGGGCGGCGATCATCGCGGCCCGGACCTGCTCCGCGTCAGCGCCCCGGGCCGGGACCAGGTCCGTGCCGTGATCTGCGGCCTGCTCGGCGGCCAGCGCGCCCAGGCGTTCCACCTCGGCCAGCACGTCAGCGAGCTCGCCGTCCATCACGCGCCGTCGTCAGTCCCGCTCGCGTGAGCGTAGAAGAACCCGGACCAGAAGTGCGCCCGGTTCCGGTCATGCTCACTGAGCGTCGAGTTATAAATGTCCAGCTGAGCCCGGGCCACGGCATCGCGGCCGGAAGGATCGAAGCTGACGATGATTGCCGTGCCGTTCATGACGAAAACCTGGCCATCGTCGGCCTGGGTAACGAACATCTCACGCGCCAGCTCGGGATCCCGGTCCGCGTGCGCGTGGAAGTAACCGGCCCAGAAACAGGCGAAGCACCGGTCCTCACCGCCCAGCCCGCTGCCGCGGATGACGTCCAGGGCCGTCGCGACCGCGTTACCGTCGGCCGGGTCGAACGCCACGATCAGGCGCTCAGAGCCATCCTCGAACAGGCGGACAATGCCGTCAGACTGCTGCATGACGTGGGTCATGCCCGGAAGCCGTGCCATATCAGCCCTCCTCGCTGTTGCCGGCGGTCAGGCTGCCTCTGGCGTTCTCCGCAGGCGTCTGGGCCGCCAGCAGCTCGCGCGCCAGCACGACCACGGCAGCCTGGGGCGGGACCGGTTTGCCGTCGTGCCCGAACACGGCGGTCACGCCGCTCGCGGCCTCAACGGACAGCCAGCGACCCCATTCGCCCTCCTCGTAGCCGAGCTGAACGGTGACCAGGCCGCCGAGATGGATTGAGGTCACGTTCTTGCGTGAGCTCTCGGCCACCGGCACGTCAGCACTGCTCGCCCAGGCCCGCACGGCGGCCTCGATGTCGGACAGGCCGTCATTCCACACCTCACGCTGGCGCGCCCGCTCGGCCGCGATCCGGTGGTCCAGCTCGGCGCGCTGCGCTTCCAGTTCGGCCAGGGTGTCCGTCATGGTCAGTTCCCCTCCTGTGTGCCGGCCGCTGCGTACCAGCGGCGATGTGCTTACCACGAGTTGTAAAACCGGATGACCTGAACGTGCGGGGGGATCGCGGCGACGTCGAGCTCGTACCCTTCGCTCTCGCCCATCTCGCCGCCTTTCCACTTGCGGACAGGAAGATCCGTCTCCGCTCCAGCCGGATCGGGAGCTGCGCCGCCGAAGAATTCCTGTACTTCCGGGGGTACGGCCAGGCCAGCTGTCTTGCAGGCATCCCACACCGCTTTCATCCTGAGCCAGGTTTCATCTGGCGGGGTGAAGCCCTTCACGTACACTGACATGCTCACGGGGTCCTCCTCGTCATGTCAGGCGGATATTCCGACCGGTCGGATGATCCGCCGTCAGCGATGCCGGGCGTGCGCTCAACAATCTCGCTCCACCACACCCCGGCCCGGCCTTTCGTTTCGTCCCGGATCCACCTGCGCTGACCGGACTCATAGCCCTCCCGGTACCATCCGGCCACCGGGTCAACGGCGGCATATCCGCCGCCGACCCAGGCTGCCGCGCACTGGTCGGCCAGCACGCGGGCGCGCTCCACGTCGTGCGTGCCGAGCACCATGACGCCGCTGGTCATCTCGTCATAGTCGGCTACCGGGTACGCGATGATCTTGCGCGGCCAGTAGACGCGTCCGTCCGGGTGGGTGACCGGGGCCAGCGGGGCCGGGCTTTCCTCTGTCATTTCCTGTCTCCTGATCGCGGTATTCCGGGCGGCGGTCCCAGCCGTCTAGCAACAACCGGCTGGGCCGCCGCCAAGTCTCAGCTGTAGTCGCCCAGCTTGCCGTCCAGGACCATGAGCCGCACGTGGTCCGGGTCGAACGGGACGCAGTGCGCTTCCATGCCCTCGCCCTGGTTCTCGCGGCGCGGCTGGATGCAGGCCGGGCTCTCCGGGCCGCTGTGGTCGCACAGGCTGCCCAGGACTATCCGGGCCCGGACTCCGCGGCACCAGTCATCGGTCCAGAACTTCTCCGGGATCTCGGCGAGCACCGGATGGTTCCACGGCAGGTTCTTCTCGCCCGGGTTCTCCATGACCCGCACGACGGCCCCGTAGTAGTTCTCGGCCAGTTTCATGACGCCGAACCGGTCGGCCCGGACGGGCGGCATCTGATCGCGCGGGAACCGGGCCACGACAACAGCGGTCCCGCGCCGGGCGGTCCACTGCTGGTCTTTCTCGTCCCAGGTCCAGCCGGTGTTGCCGGGGAACTGGGCGTGCCGGGCTTCCTGGATGACGGCCATGCACCGCTCCAGCATGACGTCAGAGATCCGGCCGGTCGCCGGGTCGAGCCGGGGGAGCCGGGCGCTGAACATGGACAGGATCGCCGCCACCGCGGCCTGCTCGCCGCCAGCCGCGATCGCCCGGACGATTTCCTGGATGCGCCACCCCGCGTAGGAGCTGAAATCCTGGCCCGTCCAGCCGGCTTCCCGGAACTTCTCCTCGAACAGCTCCCCGGCTTTCGCGCGGATACCGTCCTGGCCTGCCGTGACCGTCACGGTCGTGTCTTCTGATCCTTGCCTTGCAGTCGTGTACCAGCGCCACGGTTTGCTGACGTTGGCGCGATCCCGGCGGACGGTCCCCTGGGCCAGGCCGTACCGCAAGCAAACCCACGTCCGTCCGTTAGTGATACCTAGCGCCTGGCCGACCTCGGCCGCGGTGAGACCTCCGCCGGCCGTAAGTGATGCCAGAACCTCGCGATACCAGCCGGGCGCTGTCTCCTGATCTGCCATGACCGTCATCACATGGCCCTTTCGCGGCGGCCGTCCGAGTGGATGATGTACACCCGGTCCTGGATGCCACCCGGGGCCTGGCCGCCGCTGCCGGACGCCGGCTGGGTCCGTTCCAGGTCGGCGAGCCGCTTGCGGGCGTCCGCCAGGGCGCTGCCGTAGTCCGGGTAGGAGGGCCGCAGCCCGTCGATCCGGCTGATGCCGTCTTCCACGTGCAGGTCCCCCGGGGGGTAGGACTCACCGTCAAAGGTGTCGTAACCTTCAAGCTTCCAGGTCATGGTGCTGTCTCCTGATCTTTGCCTCTGGCTAGCAAGGTGACCTCTCGTTTGCACCAGCAGCCTGCGGTGTCGCAGTATCCGTCCCGGCCGGGATGCCCGCACGGGGCTGCCTGCTCACCGGGGATCGCGTGCGGTACTGAGAACTCCGCCACCGCCTCGTGGAGGCCGTCCCCGGGCCGCAGCTGGTACCCGAACGGCCAGGTGCCCTGATCGGTGTCCAGCCGGCCCTCCCCGTCCAGGCCGTGCAGGACCTCCCGCACGATGTTCGTGCTAACCCCGGCGGCCTTGGCCAGCTCAGCTGCGGTCCGGGGCCCGGCCGCTTCGCCGAGGACCCCCATTACCGCGTCAGTGCCCGCGCTCACGGGCCGGCCGCCTGCGCTTCTGCCAGCGCCTCGCGGACCGCCTGCTCCGTGCTCACGTTCTCCCGGCCGGGCTCGTCCAGCAGCAGCCCGCCGCGCAGCCGGGTGTACGGACCCGATAGCAGCGCGCCCAGCATGTACAGCGTGCCGTCCGTGTTGCCCTGGGAGGCTGCGCGGTGCAGGTCGTCCAGCACCTCCGCCAGGTCCGGCACCGGGTCATATGCCATGATCAAGACGCTCCCGCTCCTGGGCGCGGGCCCCAGCCTGCAGAGCCTCCAGCTCCGCCGGGCTGATGCGGATCACCGGCTTCAGGATGATCGTGCCGTCGTCGTGCACGGTGACCAGGTACCGGGCGTACAGCTTGGTACCTGCCTTAGCCAGGCTGGTCCGCCCGCGGCTGTCCACCGCTATTTCTCTGGTTTCTGCCATGAAGCCAACATTACCACATTACCCAATATTGGCAAATGCCGACAACGGAAGATCCTCCGGGCCGTAGTCCCCGTGCTCAGCGGCGTGCTCCGCCATGGCGCCCGCGGCAATCCCCCATACCCATTCGGGCCAGGCCGCAGCCATCCCCGGTCCTTCGGGCACAAGGGAGGACGGCAGGCCGGACCAGCGGGCCAGCAGGCCGGCGCGCACCCCGAGGGCGGTCAGGAACTCCCGGTCATCCGGGTCGGCGGGCCCGCCGTAGGGCAGCATCCCGCCGCGGGCCGCGTACCAGTACCCGGTGCACAGCGAGCCGGGTTCCAGGTACCTGGTGGCGTCGGCCAGCGCAGCCAGGATGTCGCCGTGGCAGGCCAGCGGCTTGCAGTGGCAGCCGAGGACCCGGCCGCGCAGGCCCGGCAGCAGGGCCATCAGGTCCGGGCGGTGCACGATGTACCGGGCGAAGGCGGCGATCACCTGCCCGCGGTCGCCGTCGCGGCCGGTGACGTACGGGTTGCCCAGCGGTGTCGAACGGTCGATAAGCACGTCATACGGCCCGGCATGGCAGTTGACGACCCGGGTAGTCATGACGTCACGTCGCGGCATCCCGCGTACCCGCTAAGACTTCTGTGCGCGCAGTCTCCGCCAGCACACCCGGGAGCGACAGCAAGCTTGCAGTAACAGTGCTCGCACTTCGGTTCCTGGCTCCACGGCAGCGCTAGCCCGTCCCCCGTCCGCCGGGGAATGACGTGCAGGTGGAGATGCTGGATCGTCTGCGAGGCTGCAGCTCCGGATGAGGTGATGAAGTTGCACTCCCCGATGCCGTACTCCAGCGCCACCAGGACCGCGTAGGCCATCACGTCCGCGGCGATCGCTACGTGGCCGAGCGCGTTCTTGACGTGCGTGACGGGTACGACAAGGCGGTGCCCCTCCGTAACGGGGTGCAGCGGCTCGAAGGTCACGGCGTCAAAACGCAACGTGCGGCCATCGTAGTCACCTGCCGCGATGCGGGCACAGAACGGGCAGCGTCCGGTCATGGCGCAGCGCTCGCCGTGCACAGGCCTTCCAGGCACCGGCTGCAATTCTCCCGGTTACCGCTGTGCGCGTCGAGCAGGCTGTGGCCGCACTGCCCGCACAGGTCCGCTCGCATGGCCCGGGCAACGTCCACGGCAACCCGCTGCTCGTCGGCTACCCACCAGTGCTTCCCGTCGATGAATGCGGTGCCGTCCGCCTCGGGATGCTGATCAGGCGTCACGTCCAGCTGCTCCGTGACCCGTAGCAGCCGGCCACCGCAGAAAACCTCGTAACGAACCCTCACCGCGGGTGTCCTCCTCCCAGCCTTCCTGCGGCTGAACGCCCCACAGCTGCAGCTCCGCGGCCAGGATGCCCAGCACATTGGTAAGGTACCGCGAATGCTTCACCGCCTCGGCGTAGCCCTGCTGGCGGGCGTCGGTCATGATCCGGACGACCCGCAGCGCCGCCTTGTCCAGCCGGTCAGCAACGTCATGCTCGGTCAGCGGGTCGCTCGTGCGCAGCCGCTTGCCCGGGCTCCCGGTAAGCCCCCAGTCCTCGTCACCGTTCACCAGGATCCTCCGGGCCCGTGCAGCGGGCAGTCCTCCCAGTGACCTGCCAGGCCGGGGCCGTACGGACCGCAGTCATCGTCGGTCCAGCACCTGCACATCCGCAGTTCGCGCTGCCGTTCCTGCCACCACAGCCGGGCCCGGTTAACCATCAGCATCAGGCACCTCCGTCTCCTGCCGCCCGCGCAGCTTCTCGTACGGGATGAGCGCGGTGCCCGCGTGCAGCCGCAGCGGGTGCTTCGGCGCCCCGGACGCGGTCCGGCCCAGGCACGCCAGTGGCAGGCCTTCCAGCAGCTCCAGGACCCGGGGCGCGCGGGCGGCGGCGGCGAGATGGTGCGCGCCCCACGCGACCACGACCGGAACCTCGGTGCCGCCGTCGCGGAGCCCGGTCAGCCACCTATCGTTGTCCGGGCCTACCGGGTCGAGGCCGGCGTCCAGGGCGGCCTGGAGCGCGGCCGGGTCAGGGGACCGCAAAGCGAAACAGTTCAAGACGCAAATGCCGCCGCAGCGTTCGCGCATGGCGAACCCGGCCATCCGGCGGACCGAGTTGTCATCGGCCTTGCCGTCCGCGAGGGACGGGTTCAGCAGCACCCACGGCATGACGGGCAGCGTCCGGTCCCAGCGCCGGTTCAGGACGTACCGGTACCGGCCGTCGCTGCTGATTACCGCGTCCCGGTCGCACTCCCGGCCGAGCAGCAGGACCCCGGTCACAGCTGCCCCCGGCGGTGCCGCGATAGTCGGCCGGCCAGCCAGAAGCACGGCCAGGACACAGCCCAGACCATCAGCTCGATGCCCGCGAACAGCGGCCACAGCACCAGGCAGACCGCGAACAGGGCGCGCTCGCGCGGGCTCAGGTCCCGGATACAGTCCAGCCAGTCCTTCATGCCCGCCCCCTCCGGTACCGGGCCCGCTGGGCGAGGCTACGCCGGATAATGTCCTGGTGCACCAGGTCGGGTACCCACCAGGACAGCACCGCCTGGCTGCGCGGCGGGAGGCCCTTGACACCCAGCGACCGCACGACGTCCGGGGCGTCCCCGTGCTGGCGTCGCCGCCGGCTCACCCGCACGTCCCACACCCGGGTCCGGGTGCCTTTGCGGCCGGGCCGCCAGCTGCGCGGCATCTGCAGCATCGGCGTGCCGCACTGTGGGCAGGTGCCTGCGCCGCGGGCCACCAGGTCACACCAGCGGCAGTAGCTCTTGTTCCTGGCGATGCCGCCGCGGAACTGCTGCGGGACCGGCGGGCCGTGATAGCCGCGCGGGGTGGCCAGCGCGAGCCAGACCGCCTCCAGGTCGGTATAACCGGGCGGAGGTACAGGCTCCGCGGGCGGGAACCGGCGAGATGCGCCGGTGTTGCGCTTGGTCATGGCGGGCTCCCGGCGTTATGGTCGATCTGCGCGGCCAGCAGGGCAGCAGCCCATGCGAGATTGCCACCCTGGGCGACGTCGAAGGCCAGCCGGACAGGTTCGGTCACGCCGTCTGCAGAACCGGACCGGGCCTGCGCCAGCCGCTCGGTGACGACTTCCCGGATGCCGGCCAGCGCGCCAGCGTCATCGAGCTCGGCCAGGTCACCAGCCAGCTCGCAAGCGGTAGCGGAAGCACCTGCGAACCGGGCAGTCAGGTAGGCGATGACCCGGTGCCGGGCGCACGGTTCCAGGCTGAGCAGGCCAGCGCCGGCAACCTGGATAACGTGTGATTCCGGATCCGGATCGGGACCCGCTACCGTCTGCGCCCACAAAGCACGAGCCTCGGCAACGTCACCGCCAAGATAACTGACAAGAGCTTCCAGCCGCGGCCAGGACAGCACCCGGGTGCCTTTGAGCGCATCAGCGACGGTAGTGTGGCTGACCGGGGTGCCGGCCGCGGTCATGCCCTGGCTGACGGCGCGGGTGCTCGGCCGGCCGGCCGCAAGGTGCCACCCCCTGAGCCGCCTGGCTAGCTGCCAGCCCGGCGCCGTACCCGGGCGCTGGCCGTCAGCCACCGTGCACCCCGGGCGATTCCTCGTCTTCGGGGTCCGGGAACTCCGGCTCCTGCCAGCGCTGCATCAGCTCATGCTCCTGCTCGCGCTGCGCGGTGTACTGGCCGCCGGCCTCCCACTGCCGCCCGGCCTCCTCGATCATGCCCGTGAACCGGCGGAAGCTGTTCACGATCGCGGCGACGTCCGCGGGCCGGTCCAGCCGGAACCGGAGCATGCCGAACATGCCGGTGGCTATCACGTCCGGGCCGGACTGGGACAGCGCGGCGACCGCCGTGGCGTGGTTCCAGCGTTCCTGCCAGGTCAGGTCCGCGTAGCGACGGCTGGCCTCGTCAGCGACCGCCTTGGCGATCAGCAGCACGTGCCTGTCGTCCAGGACGGGCGCGCCGGTGATCAGCCATGCCTCCCGGGTCAGGAGCCGGGCGGTCCGCTCGCAGAGCTCCGGGTCGCACAGCCCGATATAGAGCTGCAGCACCCGGTCCGCGCGGGCCCGCCAGCCATCTTCAGTCACGGGTGCCGCAAGTGCTGACGCCGGCGCGTACCCGGCGCGGGCTGCCTCCCAGGCTTCCAGCATCAGGCCCAGCTCGCGGGAGCTGAACTGGTTATGGCTGCGCCCTGAGCTGGCCAGCCAGGCGATGAACTCCGCGTCCTGGTGCGGGCCGCCAGGCCGGGAATCCTGATAGTCAGCCGTCATAGCACGGTCACTCTCCCTCCGTCATCGAGCTTGCGGCGATCCGAGAACGCGAGGATGAACCACCAGGGCCGCGGGAACCGGACCGTCGTCTCGTAGCCCGGCGCGACCTTGTACTCCACGCTGACCCGGTACGCCCACCGCGGCTTCCTCATGACGCGCCTCCCGCGGTATCCCGGGCTATCCGGTTCTGTGCCCGCTCACCGGCGACTTCCGTCTCGTGCAGGACGAAGCAGTCCAGGCAGACCCGGACCGGGTAACAGGTGGTGCAGATCTCGCTCGTGCTGCGCGTCGCCGGCTTCGCCCGGCACCGGTCACAGGCGTCCAGCCAGCGCAGGTTGTCCGCGCTGACCTCGTACATGCCGTTGTCCAGGATGGCCAGCACGCCGCTGCCGCCCCGGAAACCGATCAGCTCGGCCACGATGAACGTGCCGCCCATGCCACCGGTCTGGTAGCTGCCGTCCGGCTGGAGCCCGGCCGGGTTCTCGTAGACCACCCGGAAGCCGGGCCGGATCAGGCCGTGGTGCGGGCCGCGGTACTCCGTCAGCTCCCGCGGGCCGTCCGGGCAGGCCGGGCTGGTGTCGTAGAACCTGCTCATATCTCCCCTGCTTCCCGGCAGCCGCGTTCCCGGCAGTTCGCCCAGAACACGGCGCCGTCCGGGTGGACCTGCTCGTGCAGCGCCTGCAGCACCCCGGCCTCGTCCTCGCCGTCGAACGGGGCATACCGCGGGCCGAACCGTGCCACGATCAGCTCGATGTCGCTGTCGCTGACCTGGACGCTCATCAGGTGGGCGCAGCCGTCGCAGCATTTCTGGCCTGGGGCGTGCCGCAGGCCCTGCTCGCGCAAGCTGACTTCGACATCCGCTTCGAAGGGCGCCTGGTTAGCCATGACTTCACGTCTCCAGGGGTTCGGCCGTGCACGTGTCATCCGCACCCGGGTAGCACTGGGTGTCTCCCGATTCCACGTGGGTAAAGATGGTCGTGCGACCGGATAGCTCGATCAGGTCAGCAGGCAGCCGGACCTCGCGCAGCTCACTGCCGCACGCGCACTCCGGACCGGGCTCGGCCGTCATGGCGACGTAATCCAGCCTGCTCATCCTGGCTCCCCGGGGAAGGTTACGTCGTCGTCAGGGATAAGGAACGCCCGGTCTCCGGGCCGCCAGTCCCCGATCGTGTCTTCCGGGACCCGGAGCGGATCGGCCCCGCCCGGGATCTCGGTGACGACGGCCCCGGCGGCCTGTTGTGCCTCGTCCTGATCCTCAGTGAGCACTGGCATGTCCATGATCAGGCGGGCAGCAATCTGCCGGTTTAGCCAGGCCTGGGCACACTGCAGCGCGTCCGTTCGCTGGGCGACGGTCAGGTCCTGGCAGCTGCGGACGCCGGGGGCGTGGTCGTGATCGCAGTGCCACAATTCCATGCCGCCGCCGGGGACGATCTCCCTGGCGACGCCGCGTACCTTCCCGCGCCGGGTCGGCGGCCGGATGCCGGACCCGGCTGTGTAGTGCGGGGTAACTTCCCTCATGGCGCAGTCCCTCCCAGCAGGTCACGCTCGAACTCGTCGTCAGTGGCTTGCTCGGCGAACTCAATGCGGCGCTCGCGCAGGCAAGCGAACACCAGCTCGCGCAGGTCCGCGAACGGCACGGTCACCGCCCATACCGGGCCATCGGGGTCCGTCCCAGGCAGGGTGTGACCCGGGTTATGAGTGACAACCGATATGTCCCCGCCGAACCCGCCGTCGTGGAAGAACCGGGTGCCGCCCGCCGCGTTATAGGTGTGGCTCATGCCCTGTCTCCTGTGCTCTGCGTCTCCTGGCGCAGCCGGGCCAGCTCCTGACGGGTGCGGTCCTGCTCGGCCAGCGTGCGGGTGGCGCATATCAGGTGCTGCCAGCAGTAGACGCCGTCCTCCGCGTCCAGTCCGGTGCCGCGCAGCGCGGTGAACCCCCACCGGGCCCGGTTCTTGCATTTGTATGTCGCGAACAAGGCCGGGTCCCCGAGCGCCTTGAACGGCATGTGCCCGTACCGGACGCCGTCGCAGGGCTGCGTCTCGTCCAGCCGGGTCACCCAGGGCAGCCGGGCGTACAGGTCAGCTGTCGTGCCCATGGCCTGTCTCCCGCTCCCAGTAAATGATGACGGCGTAGCCGCGGTACCCGGTCGCCTTGATCAGGACCGGCCCGGGCGGCGGCTCGAAGGATTCCGCTGCCGGGTCGGGGATCCCGAATTCCCGGTACGGCGCCCAGCGCACCTCGGCCGAGATCGCACGGTAAACGGCCTGTTTCGTGTCCAGGCCCTCCAGGCCGGGCTCATCGAGCCGCAGGCCGCCGCGCAGCCTGGCGTACGAGCCGGCCAGCAGGCCGGTCAGAGCCTGCACCAGGGCGGAATGATAGTGGTGGTCCGGCCCCGTGCCCGCAGCTGCCACGGCGAGAAGCCCGTCAATCAGCGCGGCCACGTCGGGGACCGGATCGTAACCGCTGCCATCCAGGGTGCCGTCCAGCATGGCTTCCAGAAGCTGCAGCTCACCATCAACCAGGTCAGTCAGGAAGGCCCGCATGGCGAAACCCGTACCCGATCGTGCCGCCTGCCGCTCCAGTTCCTGGCGGACGCGGCGGACACGCTCGTACGGCGGTTCCGTGCTCATCGCGGTTCCTCCCTGGCAGCGTTCTCGGGCAGCAGGCTGGCGATCGCGGTGGTTGCCTCCTGGAGCTGCCGCCAGTACTCGCTGAACTCGTACCCGGGCCGGAAATCGATCTTGCGCATCCCGTCGAGCAGCCCGGCCAGGGTAACGACGTGGATCCGGAGATCGCCAGCCGTGACCGTCGCGCCTGCTTCCCCCCGGGCAGCCGGTGTCTTGATGTGCCGGACGATCATGCCGGCGATAAACCCGTCGGTCCAGACCCCGGCCAGCTGGCTGAGCTCACCGCGGACCCCGGCGTCTGAGGAGCGGACCGCCCGCTGGATAGCGGCGTAGAGGACCGAACCGTGGTCAAGATACCGGTCGAGGATGTCCGGGACAGACTGGCCGGAGTCAGCCATGTCGTCCATGTCGGCCAGGGCCTGCGCGATAAGCCGGAAGTCCGGGTGCTCCGGCCGGACCGCGGAAACGCTCATCACGGGCCGACCGGGTAACCGTCCTGGCTGACCTGGCCCGGGCCGCCATCCGGCGCGGATGCGGGCTGCGGGCCGGGAGCCAGGGTGCCGTAGGGCGCGGGAACCATCCCGCCGTAGGGCGGCAGGTCGCCGTCGCCGAACGCGAAGCTGACCAGGTGGCCGAGCGGCGTGTCCGGGTCGGTCTTGTCCGGGACTAGCGCGTAGGCCCGGAGGACCCCGATCAGCAGGCCGACGTCGTCGGCACTGACGGCGTGGCCGTTCGCGGTCTCGTCCGGCTCAGGCTCGGCCCCGGCGCCGGCCAGGGAATCCAGCAGCCGCAGCTGGGCCAGGGCTTGCTCATATTTCAGCGCGCTGGCCATGAACCCGCCGTCCGGCACGGTGCTGCCGTCTTCGAGGGCCTTCATGTGCCCGGCGGCCTCGTCCAGGACTAGCTGGAGCGACCGCTTGGCGGCAGTCAGGTTGCGGGTCCGGGCGGACCTGATCTTCCTGGCGTCAGGTGCGGCAGTCTTCGGTGCGGTGCTTGCCATGTCTGGCTCTCCTGTACCTTTATTGTCTCTTACTGTCTACAGCGTACCGGATGGCCGCCCTTGTTCCCGGCGTGTCCCCGGGCGGCGCCGGGATCACGGCTTCCGTCTCCTCCTGGCCCACAGCCAGGGCCAGATGAACCCCCTGAACACACCTGGCCAGGTGAAGTAATCGGCCCGGAAGAACGAGCAGAACAGCCACCAGGCCACGCCGGCGAGGTAGAAGACGAGCACGCCGTACAGCAGGTCAAGGGGATGACGGAGGATCATGACGGGCTCCCCTGAGCCTCGCGCAGGTAAGCCGCGTGCAGCCGGAGCGTTTTCGCGGCTTCCTGCCCGTCGCGCCCGGTATCCGCGATGACCGCGGCGGCTTGCTCAAGCAGGGCCGGGCCAGTATCCGGGGGGCCGGCCGCGTCGTGCAGCTGACGGACCGCGGTGACGAACTCGGCGTGCAGCGGGCGCAGGGGAGGGTTCTTGACCGCCCACGCTTTCAGGTCGCGCATCAGGAAGTCCATCTTGACCAGCGGCGGGGTGGTGTTCATCAGCTCGGCAGCGTGATCGTAGCGGCCCATGTCAGTCTCCTGTTCCCTGTTTTCTGTTGCCACGGAGGTTCCAGCTCGCCCGGGCCCGGATCAGTACCTTGCGCCAGCGCGGCTGGTTGAACGGCCATTTCTCCCAGGACCGGCGGGTCACCCGGCGGCACCGGCCGCACCGGTCATAAGACTCCGGGCGGCCGTCGGGATGATGCCGGAACCAGGAGTACTCCACGGTGTACCCCGGGTGGCGGCACGTGCGCAGCCCCAGCCGGTACGGCGCGGCGATCCTCCAGCGGCGGATGCGGCGCCTGGCTTTCACGATCATGGCCTGTCTCCTGTTCTTTTCCGCAGCTGCGAACGCGCCCGCGGCATTCACCGTGACAGCCGCAGCAGGGTACGTTCCTTCGACGGCTTCAGGAACGGCTTATCCGTCGGGCCCTTAGCGAACGTATGCACCAGCGAGATCCGGATCGCCTGCTCGTTAGCCAGGCACACCGCGCAGATGTCGTGGTCGTCGTCGGTGACGTACCCGGTCCGCCCGGCCGGCGTGGCCTTGTGCGTACGGCGGCGGCCTTTCTCGTCAGTCCCGTCGTCGTAACGGTCGATGTGCCGGTAGAACTCGTCCACCCACCACCTGCCGCGCCAGTCGGGCTTGCCCGGGAAATGCGGCCCGGTCTCGCCGATGTACTCGTACTGGCGCAGCGCGATGATGTGCAGCTCGTCGTACGTCAGCGACCTGGCCGCGCGCCGGGCGACGGCGGGGGTTACCGCCCGGACCGGACGCGACTTCGGCAGGGTTTCCCCCAGGTATCTCCACAGGGTGTGGATAAGCCCGAACGCCCCGGCCAGGCTGGAATGGTTCTCGCTGACCCGGGCCCCCATGCCGAAGGGCATCGTCACGATATGGAACGGGATGAGGCGCCCGATCCGGGTGGTCACCCGGGCAGCCCGGGACGGGACGGGCTCCCACCGGCCGAACGCCACGTCGTCCTCGATCAGCAGCCACAGCACGATCCGGGCCGCGTCCAGCGCGGCGGTACGGCCGCCGGTGAACCTGCCCTGGGTAATGACGGTCATCTTCTCCCACGACACGGCCCGGACAGGCAGCCAGTAGCCCGCGGTCTCCCGGATCAGCCAGGGCTGGTCCAGCCACGCGAACCCTTCCGGGCGCGGCAGCTCGCCTTCGTCCAGCGGCAGCGCGCTGCCCGGGTCCTGATCCCAGTCCGCCCGCATCTTCGCGCACATCTCCGCGGTGACCTGGCAGCCCGTCGACTCGGCCACGCCGCGGGAAATGATCCGGGCCAGCTGCATGCCCTCGGGCCGGCCGGCGGGGCCGTTCTCCAGGTTGACCGGCCAGTACATCTGCCCGGCCCGGTAGTCCTCCCGGACCGCGTCCCGCATCAGGCGGGCCAGGTAGTCAGCCAGGTCCGGGGCCGGGTGCCCGTAATGGTGAGCCAGCCAGGAACGCATGTCCATCACGTACTCGCCGGTCCAGCTGGTCCGCAGGCTGACCCGCCTGGCGGCTGCCTCGTCCCGGACCAGGGCGTGATCCGACGGGCCGGCGATCAGCGGCTGGCTCCGGCGGTCCAGTTCCGCGACCAGCTCGTGGTAGCGGCGGATCTCGTCCGGGCTGCCGGTCAGCAGCCGTCCGCCGTCCTCGTCGCCCGGGTCGAGGTCTTCGATGACCAGCGTCGGCTCGCCGCGGTCCGCGAGGGAATTCAGGTCGTCAGTGACGATGAGCTGCGGGCCAGGGGCACGCCGCCAGACCTTCTCCCCGGGCCTGGCGGTACCGGGTGGCAGGTCGATGCCGGCCAGCTCATACCCGGCCGGCTGCTCCGCCGCGATCATGTCGCCGGGCTGCAACCCGTACGGCAGCTCGCCCTCGCTGCCGCTCTTGACCACCTGGACCGGGGTCGTCGCTGGCTCAGGGCCGAACGTGTACGTGCCCGGCCCGGCGCCGGCCTGGTGCAGGGCCTTGGCGATCTCGCCGGCTGATTCGCCGAGCTCGTCTTTGCCCAGCCCGCGGCTCAGCCGTGCGGTCAAGCCAGGCACGGCACCTTCCAGCCGGGCCAGGGCATCGGGCGGCAGGTGCGGTTCCGGCAGGGTTCCCCGGCTGCGGCCGGGTCCTTCCCGGTCCCGGGCTGCGAGCAGCAGGCCCTCGTTCGCGCCCGGGGCCAGGTGCGACGGGATCACCGCGTTGCCGTGACGCCGGAGCCCGGCCGGGACTGCAGCCGGGTCGGGCCAGCCGCGCTCTCCCGCGATCAGGCGGCCTGCCTGCTGGCTGCGCCGCTCCGCGGGATCCAGGACCGGGCCGCCGGCGATAGCGGTCCGGGACTCCCCGAGCGGGGCGGGCTTGCCGATGTCGATCATGCCCGGGCCGAGCATGCTGGAGTCGCCGAAGATGAGGGATACCGCCCGGGGGTCCGCGGCCATTTCCTCGCGGGTGAGCTCCCGCAGCGCGCGGTAAACCCGGGCACCAGCCTCGATGACCGTCCCGTCCGCGGTCCGGCCAGGCTGGTTCAGCGTGCCGATCAGCTCCCCGGCGCTCTCCGGGGGCTCTGCGCCGCCAGTGGCGATGATAATCGGGACCTGGTCGTCGTCCCCCATCCCGGCCATCCATTCCGGCAGCTGCGGATCCGGCGCCGTGTACCCGATCAGCTGCTGCTGGCTTTGCGCCCACTGGCGTGCAGCATCCCGCTCCCCCACGGAGCCGAGCTCGCTGCCCGCCCCGGCGGCCTGGTTGCCCCGGGGCTTGAGTCCCTGGCGGCCTTTCCTGCGTTTCTTTCCTGATGCCATCGCTGTCTCCTGCTGCCTGTCTCCTGTTACGGCGTGCCAGGCCAGTACTGCTGGCAGTCCGGGCCGCGGGTCTGCTCGCAGGCCTGCTGGAACTGCTGGCTGACCCCGTTGAAGTAGTCCTGATAGGCATGGCCGAGCTGGACCGGGGCCCGCGCCACCGCGGTCGCCAGCACGATGATGACCAGGAGACCCAGGCCGGCACCCGCGACGGAGACCACGCCGACCACGATCAGGGGGTGCCGGGCCGGGCTGAATTCCCGCAGGCCGCCGGCCAGCCACCGGACCAGGCTGGCCGGGGCGCGAGCCAGCCGCCAGGTGAACCGGAACCCGGCCCGGATCTTGCTCATGGCCGCTCCTCCGGACTGGCCGCGGTACCCTGCCGGTGCCCGCACTGACGGCACGCCCATCCGGACGGGGCCAGGCGCATGGGCCAGGCGCAGTGGTAGGGCAGCGGCCCGCGGTGGCCAGTGTGGTGCTGCGCCGTCACGGCGTGCTGGTGGAAGGTCCCGCCCGTGTCCAGGCGGACTTTCAGCGACGCGTACTCCCGGGCCGCGGCCCAGTACAGCGGGGTCAGGCTGGCCCGGGTGCCGCGCGGGCCGCCGCACGCCGTCATGGCCGCGTCCATCCCGGCGGCCAGGCGGGCCAGGTGCGCGTACGGGTCGCTGCCTTCGGCGCAGAGCGGGCGCAGGTCCGTGTCGGTCCCGGTGGTCTTGCCGTCCGGCCCGGCCCAGGCCCACTCGTCGCCGGCCGCCACCTGGCGTACCGGGTCGCCGCACAGCCAGCAGTTGCCCTGCTGCGCGGTGACGGCAACGATGGCCGCCTGGGTCGCCTCGTCCAGGATCATGACCCGGGTTCCGGTCATAGCGGCCTGCCTTCCTGTTCGCGCCGGTACTCGCGCCGGACTACGGCGGGGATCCGGGTGTCGCCCGGCCGGTGGTCGTGGGGAGTGTCCCCGCCGGGGTGCTTGTGGGCGAAGAACGGGCCGCGTGTGTGCGCGTGCTCGTGCTTTCCCGGGGCATCGGCCAGGACCTGCTCCCAGGTGGCCCAGCCGTCGCGCAGCCTCTGGTCGTGCGCGACCGGGTCACCGGTGACGGGGGCTTCCAGCAGTGGCTTTTCGTATGACAGGACCACGCCGTCCCCGGTCCGGTGGTACGGATGAGTGCAGCCTGCCTGCGACCATCCCAGCTGCGTAACGCCGCAGGCCGGGCACCCGTCCAGGACCTCAGCCCGGACGCCGCTACCCGCGAACCCGGCGGGTAGCGGCGTCCGGGCCAGGACTGTGGCCAGGGTCTCGGTCATGCCCTTCCGCGCGCCGAGGCCTCTTACGAATACCTCGTGCGCGAACACCGCCTGAGCCGTGTCCAGCAGCCCCCGGTCGGTCACTTCGTCCCCAAGGCCGGCAGCGGCCATCGCGGCGATCATGCCCCGGCGCCCGTCCGGCTGGGCGTTGTACGCGGTCACCGCGTCCTCCAGCATCTGCTCGCTGACGGGGCCCGGCTGGGGCTGGTACTCCGGGTACGGGGTGAACTCCGCCGGCATAGGGGCAGCCGGGGGCAGCCCGAAGTGCTCCCGGGTGATGCGTTCACCCTGGGCGGCTGACCGCTTCAGCACAGCGATAGCCAGCTCGGCATCACCGCCGTCGAGCCAGACACCGGCACGGTCGCCGCCAGGCGCGGCTTCGGCCGGGACGCCCAGGCGGGTCAGCTCGCCGGCCAGCTGCCTGCTGCGGGCCCGGGCTGCTTCCCGGGCAGCGGCCTCGGCCTGGAGCGGGGTCCGGGAAGCAGCCCGCTGGGTGCTTCCCCTGGTGACCGGGGTGCGGTATTCCCGGAACCGCGAGGTGCCGCCGCCGGGCAGCTCCGCGCCGCGGGGGTACGCGGTCAGGCTGCCTTCGGCGGCCAGCTGGTCCAAGGCCCGGCGGATGAGGTGCTTGAGCCAGTCCGCGGAGTTGTAGCCCAGCTGCCCGGCGATCGCGTACTGGGCGGCCGGCAGGTCAAAGTCCCGGAACCCGGCGGCGTACTTGCGGACGGCTTCCAGGAC
>Ga0307478_10000955_pt1 | contig 27020 bp, 24 predicted proteins | sample atmos_gasesECM4C_2_FD_203713 | JGI IMG/M metagenome (GOLD analysis project Ga0307478, IMG submission 203713) | Hardwood forest soil microbial communities from Morgan-Monroe State Forest, Indiana, United States - atmos_gasesECM4C_05 | ecosystem: Environmental > Terrestrial > Soil > Temperate...
TCTGAGTTGCTGACGAGGGAACCCGTCCAACTCGGGATGGGATGCGGTGAAGACACCGACAAGGCATTCGCCGACATGAAGTGGAATCGCCACTTCGGAGAGTGTGGAGTCCTCGCAAGCGATGTAATAATCGTCCTTGCGCACGTCGGGGGCATAACGCATCTGGCCGGTTGACGCGACGTAGCCGACCATGCCTTCCTTGCCAATCTTCAAGCAATGGCCTTTGTGGTTGACCGTGCAGCCATGCACGCCGGCGAGTACCATTTCCCCGCGTTCTTCGTCGTGCAGGTAGATGCCGGCTTCCACGCAGCCGAAGGAACGGGCCACGTCATTGACAATGTTGTCGATGAGTTGGTCGAGGTCGAGGATCGACGTGATCTTCTGCGCCGCTTTCTGCAGTTTTTGCAGATCGTCCACTTGATCGATGTGGAGTGGGCGTACGGGAACAGCGGCGACGGCTCCAGGAATCGCGGCCATGGAATTCAGCCCCTCTTAGTTCGCGCGTGGGCACAAACCACACACGTTCTTTGCCCTATAGGATGCCATGCAGGATATCTAAGATTCTTTCTTGGAGTGTGAGGCTTTCCTTCCAGTAGCAGGTGCGCGGAGTTCCTTGATCTCTTCCATCCGCTCGCGGATGCGCTTCTCGATGCCTTCATTGGTCGGCCGGTAGTAGACTCGGTCCCGCAAATTGTCGGGCAGGCATTGCATGTTAGCGACTTTGCCTTCGACATCGTGCGCGTATTGATAATCCTTGCCGTAACCCAGGCCTTTCATGAGCCCCGTAGGAGCGTTGCGAAGGTGCAGGGGCACGGGTTCAGCGGCGGTTTGTTCGATATCCTGCTGCACGGCTCCGTATGCGGTGTAAAGCGCGTTCGACTTAGGCGCGACCGAGAGATAGACGACGGCCTGGGCCAGGGCGAGGTTGCCCTCGGGCATGCCGATGAAATCCACGGCATCGCGCGCGGCCATGCATAACGAAAGCGCATTCGGATCGGCCAGGCCGATGTCTTCGACCGCCATACGCACCACGCGGCGCGCGATGTAGAGCGGATCCTCGCCCGCTTCGATCATGCGTCCGAGCCAGTAGAGCGCGGCGTCGGGATCGCTGTTACGCACGGACTTGTGCAGGGCTGAAATCAGGTTGTAATGCTCTTCGCCGGCCTTGTCGTAGAGCAGAGTGCGCTTCTGCAGCGCGTCGCGAACTATGTCGTCGGTGATTTCCGGAGGCTGGCTGCCGGACTGTTGCGCCAGCCCCGCTGCTACTTCCAGCACGTTGTAGGCGCTGCGGGCGTCGCCGCTGGTGTAGCTGGCGATTCTCTTGAGGACATCGTCGGAGGCGTGCAACTTCATTGCGCCCAGGCCGCGCTCCTCGTCCGTGATGGCTCGCTTCAGCAACTGGACGATCTGATCTTCGGTCAAGGGCTGCAACACGTAGACCCGAGTGCGCGAAAGCAACGCGGAGTTGATCTCGAAGGACGGATTCTCGGTGGTGGCGCCGATCAGGCGGATGTTGCCTTTTTCCACGTGGGGCAGAAAGGCATCCTGCTGGGCTTTGTTGAACCGGTGAATCTCATCGATGAAGACGATGGTGCGCGTGCCGTATTGACGGGCGCGTTCGGCGTCAGCCATGACTTGCTTGATCTCTTTGATCCCGGCGAGGACGGCGGAGAACTCGATGAATTCCGCCTTGGTCATTCGCGCGATGATTTTAGCGAGCGTGGTCTTGCCCGTGCCCGGCGGTCCCCAGAAGATGAGGGAACCGGTATCGTCGCGATCGATCTGCGTGCGCAGCGGCTTGCCGGGACCGATCAGATGTTCCTGGCCGGCGAATTCCTCGAGCGTGCGCGGACGCATGCGATCCGCCAACGGCCGAGTGCGGTCGGTGGCGCTGTCGGCGCTCGGGGTGGGTTGGAAAAGTCCCATAAGAACAAGCTCTTAGCCCTTAGCTTTTGGCCTTTAGCTAAAAGCCAAGAGCTAATGGCTAAGAGCTTTCTTTCCTTTGCCTCGCGGCTTCGTACAACACAATGCTCGCGGCTACGCCGGCATTTAGAGATTCCACCTGCGCCGTGTGCGGAATGGCAATCACCTCATCAATTTTGGACATCACTTCGCGCGGCAGACCGGCCCCTTCGTTGCCGAAGAAGATTGCTGCCGCGCTTTTCAAATCTGCCTGATCCAATTGCGTTCCTTTGTGCGAGGAGGTCGCAATCAGACGCACGCCTTTTGCTCGTAGCTTCTCTGAAACTTCCTCCAGCCTTGACCTTGCCGATTTTCCGTGCCCACGATTTATGGGCAGGCGAAATGCCGATCCCGCCGAGGCGCGAATCACTTTTGAGTTGAACGGACTGACTGTGCCTTCGCCCAAAACGACCCCCGCGCTGCCAAATGCTTCGGAGGAGCGCAGAATCGTCCCCAGGTTGCCCGGGTCCTGCAGTCCAGCTAACACAACGATCGGTCCTACCTGCAGCCGTTCTGTCTCGACGACATCGTCGAGCGAAAATTCCTTCAGGCGCACGAGCGCGGCCACGCCCTGAGGCGACTCGCTGGGCACGAGGCTGTCGAATAACTTGTCGGGAAGCAGCAAGGTTTCGACCTGGGAGCCAAGTTGCGGCAGCAGTCGCTCGGCCCGATCCTGCGCCGACTCACGGAAGAAGACGGCGCTGAAGCGCAGGCCGCTGCGGATGGCCTCTTCCAGAATGCGCAGGCCTTCGATGGCGCAATCTCCGGCTTCGGTGAGCTCGGCACGCGAAAACCCCTGGCGCAGTTGCTTGACCAGGGGGTTGTGGCGTCCCTCAATGCGGCGGAGCCTGTGCTGCGCACTGAGCGCGGTTTCTGACAGCTTTTTCATCCAGATATTGCCTGCGATCGTCACTGAATGATACGCCGCCCACCCTTCTTGCGGCCCCTTGCCGTATTATGGTAGGTTCCACGGACAAAATATTCCGAGCGGAATCATGCGGGAAGGGAGCGCTGTGCGCGCTGAAATTCTAAAGATCAGCAGTGAGGTTCCGGAGATTTCACTGGTAAAGTACGCCGCCGATCAGATTCGGGCCGGCGAAGTGCTGGGCATGCCGACGGACACGTTCTACGGCTTGGCCGCCGATCCGTTCAACCTGCGCGCCGTCGACCGCGTGTACGACATCAAGACCCGCTCGCGCCACAAGCCTTTGTCGCTCCTGATCGAAAGCGTGGATCAGGCGGAAGAGTTGGCCAAGTCGCTCTCCGAGGAGTTTTATGCTCTGGCGCGGCAATACTGGCCGGGGCCGCTCACCATCATTGTAAAAGCCGGCTCACGTCTGCCCCTGAAGGTCACCGCCAATACCGGCAACGTGGCTCTGCGGGTGCCGAATGCCAAGATTCCGCGGGCGGTTGTGTTGGCCGCAGCCATTCCCATCACGGCTACGTCGGCCAATCTGAGCGGAGCTTCGGAATGCACCAGCGCGGAGCAGGTGCGCGACCAGCTTCAGGGCCGCATCAGCATTATCGTGGACGGCGGAACTTCCCCGCGTGACGTAGCTTCTACCATCATCGACCTTACCGACGAAGGGGCGCGCTGGCGCGTCATCCGCGAGGGCGCGATCCCTGCCGACGAGATTTCCACTTTCTTTGCTAAAGGATGAACGACGATTCTGTGAACCGGCATCCGCGACGCCGATGGCTGCTGTGGCTTGGGGCGCTGGCGGCGGTGGCCACGTTCCTAGCCGTGACCACGATCGGCATTGTGCATGAAGGATCGCTGCAGGAACCGCACACTGCAGATGCCATCGTCGTGTTCGGTGCGGCGGAATATGCCGGGCGTCCCTCGCCGGTGTTGCGCGCGCGGCTCGATCATGCCTTCGATCTTTTTCGGAAGGGAATCGCTCCTGTCGTCATCACGACTGGGGGTGCCGCGTCCGATCCGAAGTTCAGTGAAGGCGGAGTAGGCCGCGATTATTTGCAGCATCGGGGAATTCCAGAGCGCAGTCTGATCGCCGAGACGCAAGGCTCTGATACCGCTCAATCTGCGGTGCGGGTGGCTGTGATCATGCGGGCCAACGGACTGCGTAGTTGCGTGGCCGTCAGTGACGCGTATCACGTGTTCCGCATCAAGCGATTGCTGGAGCACGAGGGTATCGGTCCGGTCTATGTTGCGCCGCGTCCCGACTCGAAGCCGCATGGCGCCATACAGCGCGCCTACGCGGTGACGCGGGAAGCGAGCAGCTATCTGCTGTGGAAGCTAGGCTTGACGTAAAAGCGAACTTCAGACCCTTAGACTCTAGACCAACGCCTCGGTGTCTTCCAGTTGAGGCCTGAGGTCTGACGTCCGAGGTCCGTTCTTCCTACCAGCCGCTTCTCTGCCGCAGACTGGTGATGTGGGCGACGTGATGACGACCATGCCATGCGTAGAGCGCGAGGTTCTTCTCGAGGCTCACCAACCCCAGTTCGGGATGGCGGAAGCTGCGCTTCCAGTCTTCCGGCTTGAGGGAACGCAGCAGGCGAACCCAGCGATTGTGCAACGACTCGAGCAGCGTCAGTGAAACGTCCACGGGAGTAGCCGGCGTGTCAGGCAACCGCGCCCAGAGGTCCTCGGCGTAGGGCTTGATCGTCGGTTCCGGTTCAGTGAGGGCAAGTTTGAAGCGCACGTAGGCGTTGAGATGGCTGTCCGGGACGTGGTGCGCGACCTGGCGCACGGTCCAGCCATCTGGGCGATAGGGTGTGTCGAGTTGCTGGTCCGAGAGCCCTTTCACGGCTGCCCGTAGGTTGGCGGGAGCTTGGGAGATATCGTCGATGAACTTTTTTCTCTGCTCTTCGGTCGGTGGTCCGTCGAAGTGAAACTTGCCGACGGGGTAGCGCAGGTCGGTCATTCTTGTCTCCCAATCGAGAGTGTTGCTTCACTGATGATTTACGGAACGGAGAAGGTTCAGCTAGACAGGGTCTCGGTTCGGGCGGTAGCGGGGGAATCCATTATGTAACTACAACCCCTAGGGCTTCCGGGAAGCTGACCCCATGGCCTCCGGCTTCTGATTTCGATTCCCTGTGCCCTAAAATTTGTGCAACCAAAAGGCCGTTTGTAGGCTAAACTCCCAATTCTGGGCAGTTTAGGGAGCGGTTCCGTACCATTGTGGGTGCTGATTGCATTTCTTCGAGCGGGGGGGATTATGGCAGCGTCAGTCTGGTCTGGACACTTAACTTTCGGCCTTATCTCCATGCCGGTGCGCTTGTTCTCGGGCGCGCGCAGTAGTGGCATCTCTTTCAACATGCTGCATCGCACCGACAAAGTGCGGGTGAAACAGCAGTACATTTGTCCGGTCGAAAACATCGTGGTCGATCGCAGCGACATCGTCAAAGGCTACGAATTCCGCAAGGACGAATACATCATCATCGAACCGGAAGAGATCAAGAAGATCGAGCCGCAGACTGCCAAGACCATGGAGATCCTGGAGTTTGTCAAGGCGGGCGACGTGGACCCCGTATATTTCGAGTCTTCGTATTACATGTTGCCGGAAGAGGCCGGGCGGCGTCCTTACGCGCTGCTCACCAAAGCTCTGGAAGAGAGCGAGTATGTTGCCATCGCCAAGATTACGATGCATAACCGCGAGTACACGGTGTTTCTGCGTCCCCATGAAGGCGGACTGATGCTGCACACGATGTACTACGCCGAAGAAGTGAAGAAGGTGGAAGGCTTCGGCGCGCCGGATGTGGAATTGAAGGAAGCCGAGGTAAAAGTGGCGCACCAACTCATTGAGGCGCTGGCGGATGAATGGGATCCGGAGAAGTACAAAGACAGCTTCCAGGAAAATCTAAAGAAACTGATCGAGACCAAACTCGAGGGCGGAGAAGTTGCAGCGGTTGAGAAGCCGAAGAAGCTGGCTCCGGTGATCGACTTGATGGCCGCCCTCAAGCAGAGCCTGGCGCAAATGGAGGGCAAGAAAAAGCCCGCAGCCACGGCCAAGTCCGAGGAGCCGGCCGCCGCGGCGGGCGGCAAATCCCGGCGCGGACGGTAAGGCGGGCGTCGGCCTTCGGGCTTCGGCCACCGCCCACTCTTCGCCGCCGCTCTCTCGCTTCCTCTCCTTCCCGCGTGACAACTTGTTCGCTATTCTCGCGACCGTCCAACTTGCCCAGTCGTTCGCGCATCCCAGAAAACGTGTTTGGCTAAAGCCCGAAGCCCGAGAGCTAGCACTGGCCCACTGGCACAGATCGTGGCCAGCCATTAGAATGTTTAATTCCTTGTAGAACCGGAAATTTTCCTTTTGGGGTGCCGATGAGTCTTCGACGCGTGGGCCGATTGGTAGCCACGGTGCTTCCCACCCTGCTGTGGCTGTCGTGCGGCCAGGTCTACCGTCCAGTGGTCCTGCCGTGCACGGTGGTTGGGATACCTGGATGCCCCGTGGAAACGCCTCCAATTCCGTCCGGTTTCCACTCTGTCTTCGCCCTTAGCGCCAATGCGCCTAACCACCCGGCCGGGGCCCTGCAGATTGACGTTTCGGGAGACTCCATCCTCGCGGAAACTCCCACCTCTGACGAGAGTGAGGACAACCTCGGCGACGTCCCTACCAATGCAGCCATTCTTCCCAATGATTCAAGAGTATTCGTCACGAGTGCGGGCAGCATTCTCCCCGGCGGACTCGATATACTTTCGTCCTTTTCCACCGCGCCCGACTCCCCCTTCGGAGGTGGATTTGGTCCGGTAACGACCGTCGGGTTGCCGACAGGATCGCAACCGGTCTTCGTGAATACCGTCCAGAACAACGCGGTATATGTGGCAAACTTCGGCACGAATTCGGTCAGCGCCGTGAATACAAGTTCGAATCTTGTGACGAATACGGCCTCGGTCGGGCTCAATCCCGTGGCGCTGGCCGAGACTCCAAACGGCTTCAAGATCTACGTCGCGAACCAGGGCACCAACCAAACAAACAGTTCAGTCAGCAGTTTGAACGTCGCGGATCTGTCGTTGAATACGGTGACGGGTTTCTCCGGGATTAACCCTGTCTGGGTGGTGGCTCGCAGTGACAGCCAGAAGGTTTATGTGCTAACGCAGGGGGACGGGAAGCTGATCACGATCGATACGGCCACCGACATAGCGACGACGCCTGATTGCTCTGCGACTCCCACGCTTTGTGTTGGCGCTGGAGCCAACTTCATTTTTTTCGATCCCCATCTGAACCGTCTTTATGTAACGAATCCTTCGACTAGCATGGTCTACGTTTTTTCCGACACAGGCGGAGCCAACGACACGCCTGTTCAACTGGCGGCGATCTCATTCGCCCTCGGCTCAACGCCGTGTCCCTCGGGATGCGCGCCCACTTCCGTGACCGCTCTGGCCGATGGCACCCGGTTTTATGTCGCTAGCTACCAGACAGCGTCGTCTTGTCCGGACCCAGTGATTGGTTCGCCTTCCGCCTGCGTGATCCCCGGCCTCACGATATTCGACGCCAATAGTCTCGCCTTAAAGTATCCGAAGGCGCCGACTCTGACACTACTGACCTACCCGTTCATAGCGAGTCAATATGCCGTTCCACCCGTCGCCTCCTGCGTTTCGCCCGTGCTGCCGGCTCTCTACGCTCCGGGCGCTAGCCGCTTCCGGGTCTTCACGACGGCCGCGGCGGATAGCAGCCACGTCTATGTGAGCATGTGTGATGCTGGATTCATCGCCGACGTCAACGCCAGCGACAGCAATACCAACGGCACAGGGGGTGGCGCCATTCCGGCCGATACATTGGTCACCGACCTGCCCGCGGCTTTCGGCGTCTGTACGCAAACGAGCTGCGGTCACGCCGCGACGATCACGGCATTCTCGATCGCATCAAACATTGTTACCTTCCAGGCCGCGAACCAATTTTCTCCAGGACAGAGCGTTTCGATCTCGGGCCTCACGACGGGGACTTACCTGAACGGAGTGACGTTGACGGTGCTCGCGACCGGGCTTTCAGGCTCACAATTCGAGGGCTATTTCGCTTCCGCCGACGTATCCCAGACCAGCGATTCCGGGGCAGCGGTCCCCTTAGTGCCGACGCAAAGTCCGATTTTCCTCCTGACCGGGCAGTAAGGGAAGGTAGGGACTCCGAGGAAGAAGCTCAAGCGGAAAAACTACGCCTTTACCGTTACTTCCTCTTTAGCCGCGTAGTGCGAGTCGACATACTCATCGAGGATCCCGATGAACTCGGCGACGATCCGGTCCCCCTTAAGTGTGGTGAACAGGCGTCCATCCACGTAGACCGGGGCCTTGGGCTCCTCGAATGTTCCCGGCAGGGAAATCCCAATGTTAGCGTGCTTCGATTCGCCAGGGCCGTTGACCACACAGCCCATGACCGCGAGCTTCATTTCCTCGACGCCCACGTAACGGCCTTTCCAGGTAGGCATTTGCTCACGGAGGTAGCTCTGAATCTGCTCCGCCATTTCCTGAAAGAAGGTGCTGGTTGTGCGTCCGCAGCCGGGGCAGGCGGTGACCTGCGGGGTGAAGCTGCGAATGCCCATGGATTGCAGAATCTGCTGTGCCACGCGAACTTCTTCTGTACGGTCGCCGCCGGGCGCTGGAGTCAGCGAGACGCGGATGGTGTCGCCGATGCCTTCCTGCAGCACCACTCCCATGGCAGCGCTGGATGCGACTACACCCTTCGCTCCCATGCCTGCTTCGGTCAGGCCGAGATGCAGAGGATAGTTGCAGCGCGCAGCCAGCGCGCGGTAGACGTCGATCAAATCCTGCACGCCGCTGACTTTCGCGCTCAAGATGATCTGGTCGGGGCGCAGGCCGAATTTCTGCGCCAAGTCGGCAGAGGTCAGCGCGCTGACTACCATCGCCTCCATTGTGACTTCCCGGGCATCCTTGGGTTCGGCAAGAGCTGAGTTCTCATCCATCATGCGGGTAAGCAGCGTCTGATCGAGCGAACCCCAATTCACGCCGATGCGCACCGGCTTCTGATACTTCACCGCCACTTCGATCATGGTGCGGAAATTCGAGTCGCCGGTGCGTCCAATGCTGGCGTTTCCGGGATTGATGCGGTACTTGGCGAGGTCGCGGGCGCACTCGGGATACTTGGTGAGCAGCACATGTCCGTTGTAGTGGAAGTCGCCGATGATGGGCACGCGCAAGCCCTGCTTGTCGAGCTCCTCGACGATCCGGGGAACGGCTGCCGCGGCCTCTTCGTTGTTGACGGTGACGCGCACCAGTTCCGACCCGGCGCGAGCCAGCGCGGCGCACTGCTGGACGGTCGAGGGCACATCGGCCGTGTCGGTATTGGTCATCGATTGCACCACAATCGGTGCATCCGAACCGACGCGCACGCCTCCGACGACGACGGTCACGGTTTTCCTGCGTGGAATCATAGCCATGGAAGCATCTATTTTACCATGCGGAATCAGGACTTGGGATGTTGGTCGCAGGAGTAACCAAGCCTTGAACCTGGACCTTGGACCTGGATCTGGGGCCTGGACAAAGAGGTTTGCAACCGTATGCTTCGATGGCTCAACATATAGAAAACGGAATGGAGGCTTCAATGCAGCATCACCGAATCAAGGCGACTTCGATTGCGCAGAAGCCAAGTGCCGTGCCACGCGCAGGTCCGCCCGCACCACAATGGCCCAGCTTCCAGGGAACCTCTCAGTTCGTAGGCGCCAGTCCAAGCGGACGCCTGACCGTGTACGTGGACCCCACGCTTGGCGCTCCGGGCCTGCAAAATGCCCAAGACCTGGTAAACGCTGGCGATGGGATAGCCAATGCGAACGACGCCATCTTTGGCACGACCGGGGGTGCGGTGAACGTGATCATTTATGCCATCGGCGGGGCAACCGATGGGACTGGCGGCGCGGACCACGGCGGTTGTGATTACAGCACAGGAAACGCGATCGAAGTCTGTGCGTCGTTCGGCAACTCGGCGCGAGTGTCGGCGCTATTTGAGGCCGAGTTGAGCGAGTGCTCCATGGGCGGAAATCTGTGCGGCGTCAGCACCGGAGAAGCTCTATCGCGCTGGTGTGCGGCACAAATTGGAAATAACGCGCTCTCTGATTTCGCAACTGCTCCGCAGTGGGCGCAAGACGGAATGCCGGACTATGTGGACAAGACGGATCCAACCGATCAAGATGCAGACAGCATCGGCTGCGGAATGGCGTTCCTGTCTTGGATGATGAGCCAGGGCTATAGCCTCGCCAAGATCGCCCAGGCAATGGTGCCATTAGGCGCCTCTGGCACGTTGGCTCAACTCTATGCCAACCTGACGTCGTCGCCTGCCAGCAATGCGTGGACCGCATTCCTGGCTGCGGTCCAAGCGCTGCCAAACGGAGTGACCACCGATGACCCATTCGGCAGCGGAGGCTAAGCTCAAGGCGGCCGAGTCGACCCCCCGGGGAAAAAACTCCGGCTGGGCAGAAGCGCTGCTTGATACGCCGGCCTGCGTCTCTATTTATTCGCGCCGGGACGTTCTGATACGCTTCTCGCATCTATGCGCCTTTACCAGACCGTGTTACCTCTAGTGGCACTAGCGGGTTCCGTCTTCGCCCAGGACCTCAAACCAGTTGCTGACCGCCTCGCCGCCCAGAACGCTCTTTTCGAAGAGCAATACGAGACCGATCTTCGTAACTTTCCTGAGCGCGCCACGGCCTACGGCGACTACCGCTACAACGACAAGCTCGCCGAGTACTCACTCGACGCGATTGCCCAGCGCCACAAAACCGATGAGGCCTTCCTCGCCCGGCTTGAAGCCATCCCGAGTACGGGTTTCTCCGATCAGGATCAGCTCTCGCACGACCTCCTCGTTCGTGTTCTCCAGCAGCGCATCGCCGACTTCGACCTCAAAGAGTACGAGATGCCGATCAACCAGCAGAATGGCATCCATACCGGCCTCGCGGATCTGCCGCTTTCCGCCCCGTTCGACTCCGTCAAGCACTACGAGGACTATGTCGCGCGTCTCCACCAGATTCCCCGCGTGCTCGCTCAGACCACCGAAGTCCTTCGCGCCGGTATGAAGGACAAGCTCATGCCCGTCCGATTCCTCATTGAGAAACTTCCGGTGCAGTGTCAGGGAATCATCGACGCTGACCCGTTTCTGCTCCCGACAAAGAAATATCCCGCAGGCATCTCGCTCGAGGATCAGAAGCGCTTGACCGAGGAGATCATGGACGCCATCAATACCGATGTCATTCCCGCCTACAAGACGTTTGCCGCCTTCCTCCGTACGGAATACGCCCCCGAAGGTCGCACGACGCTCTCCATCACTTCTCTGGCAGATGGGGAGAAGCGCTACCAAAACGACATCTACGCCCGCACTACCACTCACATGACCGCCGACGAGATACACCAGCTCGGCCTGCGCGAGATCGACCGCATCCAGGCGGAGATGACGGCGATTGCGAAGAAAGAAGGTTTCGCCGATCTTGCATCGTTCCGGGCTTCTCTCAAAACCAATCCCAAATACATTCCGACGTCCGCGGATCAGATCCTCGACGATTTCCGCCGCTACATCGCCCAGATGGAGCCTAAGCTCCCGGAGCTTTTCACTCTTCTTCAAAAGTCGCCGGTTACCGTCGAAGCCATACCCGCCTTTCAGTCCGCGGCGGCAACTCATTACGTCACAGGTACGCCGGATGGCAAGCGCCCCGGCCGCGTCGTCGTCGCCACCTCGAACTTTGCTGAGCGCTCGCTGATCGACGATGAGGCGATTGCCTACCACGAAGGCGTCCCCGGACATCACATGCAGCTATCAGTGCAGCAGCAACTCACCGGGCTGCCCAAGTTCCGCCTGCATGGTCTTGGCTTCAACGCGTACATCGAAGGCTGGGCTCTGTACGCCGAGGAACTGGGCAAAGAGGTCGGCTTTTACCAGGATCCTGTCTCCGACTACGGACGCCTCTCCTCCGAGCTCTTCCGGGCGGTGCGTCTGGTCGTCGATACGGGAATTCACTCGAAGGGATGGACACGCGACCAGGTCGTAGACTTTTTCCGCAAGTCCGGCGCGGTCGACGAGCCCACCATCCAGTCCGAGACCGACCGGTACATTGCGTGGCCGGCGCAAGCCCTCAGTTACAAGCTCGGCCAGCTCAAGATTCGCGAACTGCGCGAGCGCGCCCGGAAAGAATTGGGTCCCAAGTTCGACATCCGCAAATTCCACGACGAGATGCTCGACGGCGGAACACTCCCTCTCGATCTTCTCGAGGCCCGCACCGACAAATGGATCGCCCAACAAAAAACAAAGTGACGGAAACCGCCCGGTGAGTTCCAGAAGTCAGGGGATAGGATCCGCTCTCTGGCGGGCGGTTCGAGAACCGGCTCAGCACGTCGTCAAGTTCAAGGGAGGTTACGGCAGCCGGTCCATAAGTCCCGGCAGCGTCTTCATCAGGTCGTTGTAGATGACCATGACGGCGAACAGCACCAGGAACACGAATGCCGCCTGATAGACGCGTTCTTTGATGCGCAGGCTGACGTCGCGCCGCATGAGCCCTTCAATGAAGAGGAACAGGATGACGCCACCGTCCATAATGGGGATCGGCAGCAGGTTAAAGATGCCGAGGTTGAGGCTGATTCCGGCCGTTAACTCCAGCAACGGCGTCCATCCCTTTTGCTGCGCCGCGTAACCCGCGTCCTGCGCGATGCCGATAGGCCCGGAGACGGCTCTGAGCGAGACCTTTCCTTGCACAATCTTCTTTGCGAGTTCCAGAATGAGCAACGAGTATTTCTTGTTCTGCTCCAGCGAGCGACTCAACGCCTCGGTAAACGGCAGCGTGGTTACCTTGGTCTCGCTTCTTGCGACAAATCCCAGGCGATATCTCTGCTCCTTCGGGTCTTCAGTCTTTCCCAGCACGGGGACGAGACCCTGGAAACTGAGAGTCTGGCCACCGCGAACCACGGTTAGATCAACGGGACTCGCCTTGGTCTGCTGGAGGCCATCAATCATTGCTTCGAGGGAAACCAGCGGCTTGCCATCCAGAGCCACGATTTTGTCGTCGGCCTTCAACCCGGCTTTGGCAGCGGGTGTATTGGGTTCAACCTGGCCGACGATGACAGGATCCTCTGGAAACCATCCGGCGGAACCGACCTCAGACGTGGTTACGGCCTGGGGGACGATGGTCTTCTGGAAGGTTTGATCTCCGCGGCGGACGCTGACAGTGAGCGGCTGGTTGGGGCTGAGCCATACCCGCGGCTGCAACTGTTCCCAAGTGGGGTTCTCAATGCCATCGACTTTCACGATGCGGTCACCGGGCCGCAAACCGGCCTGGGCCGCGGGAGAGTCGTGCTTTACTCCCTCGATCACCGCCGGCTGGTCGAGAAAAACCGCATACTCGTAGTGCACCATGTAAACCGCGGTGAGCAAAAAGATGGCGAGCAGAATATTCATTGCCGGCCCGGCAATCGCTATAAGGAAACGATGCCAGCGGGGGTGAGACATGAACTCGGCCGGGTCGCCGGTGCGCTCGTCCATGGGATTCTCGCCGCTCATCTTTACGTAACCGCCGAGCGGGATGGCGTTGATGCGATAGTCGGTGTCGCCTTTGCGAAACCCGACCAGCCGCTTGCCGAATCCAATGGCGAACTGCTCCACCCGGACGCCCAGCAACTTGGCCACGGCATAGTGGCCGAACTCGTGAATCAGAATCATGAAGCCAAGAACCACAGCGACCGCAGCGATGGCGATAAGAAAGTCAGACATAAAAGAAATAAGTAACCAGCTCTCCCGTTAGATTCAGAAACTAGACCACAGATGTTGCCCGTGGGTACGCGGTTTTCTTACTTAGTCCCAAAATCCTCTTTTGAGCATATCGGCGGGCTTCGGCGTCGGCTTCAAGCACGCTTGCAATGGACTCCAATGCCCCAGAATTAGATGCTGAAACCGCGTCTTCGATGACACTGGGAATCTTGTCAAAAGGAATGCTGCCCTCGAGAAACGCAGCGACCGCAACTTCATCCGCGGCGTTAAGCGCGACCGTCTTAGCCCCACCCGCCTCTGCCGCTTCGTACGCTATACGAAGACAAGGGAATTTACTCATGTCTGGAGGGCCGAAGTCCAGATGACGCAAGTTACCGACGGGAAAGCGCAGATCCGACTGAATCCGCTCAGGATATGTTAAGGCATACAGAATCGGCAGCCGCATGTCAGTCACCGAAAACTGAGCCAATATGCTGCCATCGATGAACTCAACCATGGAGTGAATGGTCGACTGTGGATGCACCAGGACTTCAATCTTTGCCGGAGGCAGGTGAAACAACCTGCACGCCTCAATCACCTCGAAGCCTTTGTTCATCAATGTCGCCGAGTCGATGGTGATGCGCTTGCCCATTTTCCACGTTGGATGATTAAGCGCCTGCTCCACCGTGATGGAACTGAACTCCGAGCGCGGCGTGTTCAGAAATGGTCCGCCGGAGGCCGTCAGCCAGATTCTTTCCACTTCCTCTATCCGCCCGCCTCGCAGACATTGGTGCACGGCGTTGTGCTCACTATCGATAGGCAGCAGCGGTTTGCCCTGGCGGCGCGCCTCAGCGGTAATCAGCTCACCCGCCGCGACCAGGCATTCCTTATTGGCCACGCCGACGGTCTTCCCAGCTTTCACCGCCTCGTAAGTGGCCTCCAGCCCAGCCACGCCCACGATGGCACTTACCACAAAATCGGCCTCAGGATGAGTTGCGACCTTGACCGTTCCGGCCGCTCCGTGAACGACCTCGATTTCGCTCAGGCCCGTTTGCTTCAGACGCCCGCGCAGCACGTCGGCATCGGGCTCTGTCGCGATCGAGATTACGCGGGGCCGCCAGCGCCGCGCCTGCTCGAAGGCCGCCTCCAGATTAGCGCCCGCAGCCAGCGCGACGATCTGAAAGCGCTCCGGATAACTCTCAGCGACGCTCAGCGTGCTGCGGCCTATCGAGCCGGTCGATCCGAGTATGGCAATCCGTTTCATGGCAAATAGATTCTTCGGCGAGCCAAGCACCCCTATTTTACGCGTTACCAGGGCCGTGCGGGTGGGAAGAGTGCTGCCGCGTAGAACCATAGTACCGGCGCGGCAAAGAGCAGGGCATCGATGCGGTCCAGCATGCCGCCGTGGCCGGGAAGAATGGTGCCTGAGTCCTTCACTCCGGCCCCGCGCTTGATCAGCGATTCCACCAGATCTCCAAGCTGAGCCGCGATGTTCAACACAACCGTCAGCAGGATAATCGGCCACAGCTCAAGGTTCTCCCCGAACAGGCCGTCGCGGCGCTCGATCAGTCTCAGGCTCAACAAAAACGAACTGATCTGGCGGGCATGACTGAAGAGCAGGCTTCCGACCAACAGGCTTGCGGCTAGCGAGGCCGCAGCACCTTCCCAGGTTTTTTTCGGACTGATGCGCGGCGCCATCAGATGCCGTCCCAGGGAGCGGCCCACGAAGTAAGCGAAAATGTCTCCCGCCCAAACCACCAGCAGCAGATACAACAGCCAGAACGCTCCGGCCCACTGCTGGCGAAGCTGCACCAGCATGGCCATGGGCAGGGCAATGTAGGCAAAGGCAAAAGCCGAGGCCGCCGCCGCCGGATACGCGCCGCTCATCTGTACCCGCCGCATGCTAATCGTCAGAAAGAGAAAGGGAGCAATGGCACAGGCGAATCCCAGCCCAAGGACAAATTTCAACCCGGAGACTTGCGGCGTTTCCCCGATCGCACTGGCCGTCAGCAGCAGAAAAAATAATCCCACGAAGATATAGGTCGGCAGGCGCAGCGGTTGCACGCCATAGGATTCGGTCAGCTTGAGAAATTCCTGGACCGTGATCAGCGCCACGGCCGCGGCCACCGCGGCCAGCACCGGCACCGGCGCGCGGAGCACCAGCAACATCACAATCGGAATCAGGACGACCGCGGTCGCGATGCGCTTCAGCAAGGAAAGTTTGTCACCTTAACCAAATCCTTGTCATTCCGAGCCGCTTGCGGCCGCGGAACACGGCGAAAGCGAGTCGAGGAATCTGCTGTTTATGTCCATGCAATCGGACGCTGACTCTATTTGTGAACTTTCGCCGGCTCAGGGTGCGGATGCGTCTCGCCGTGATTCAGCCCGCCGTAGCGCCGTTCCCGCTTCTGATACTCGGCGACGGCTTCCAGCAGATGCACGCCCCGGAAATCGGGCCACAACGTTGGCGTCACATAGATCTCGGCATAGGCCAGCTGCCAGAGCAAGAAATTGCTCAGCCGCATCTCGCCCGAGGTGCGCACCACCAGATCGGGATCGGGCAGGTTTCGCGTATAAAGATGACGTCCCACCGTGTCTTCGTCAATGTGCAAATGTTCGAGGCCGCCGTTCTGCGAAGCGGCGCTCACCATGGAGCGGAACGCGTCCACCATTTCGCTGCGCGCGCTGTAGTTCAGCGCCAGCGTCAGCACCGTTCCGGTATTTTGAGAGGTACTCTGGCGCGCCCATTCCATGCGCTCCTGCACATCTTCGGGCAGTTGCTGCTGACGGCCGATATATTCCAGCCGGATATTGTTTTCGTTCAGCGTAGGCACTTCCGCTTTCAGGTAGCGGCTCAGCAGGCCCATCAGGAAATCGACTTCGCTCTTGGGACGCTTCTTCCAGTTCTCTTCCGAGAAAGCATAAAGCGTAAGCGCATGAATGCCGATGCGCGCCGCTGTCTCCACAGTCGAGCGTACCGCCGCCACTCCGGCGCGGTGCCCGGCCACTCGCGGCATGTGGCGTCGTTTCGCCCAGCGCCCGTTGCCGTCCATGATAATGGCGATGTGTTTTGGGAGCCGCCCCGCATCAAGATGCCGGTAGACTTCGGCTTCTTTGCGATCCAGCCCGGCGGGAGCTTTTGCCTGCAAGGCCTATCCCCTTCTGAATGTTGACGCTACCACAGTGGGGAAGGGCTTGCAATTAATAGGGACGGTACGATCTCAATCGTGCACCAATTTGAGCAATCGTCACGAACAGAATCGCGATCAAGTCTTAATTGTCTATCTTTGCTTCTTCCGGCACGATCTTCAACTCCAGCTTCTCGGTAAGCCGCAGCACCGTGAGCAAGCAAGTAGCGCCCGCGCGAATGTCAGCCAACAGGCGGTGCAGATCGTCCACGCCAGCGACCGGCTTGCCTTCCAGAGCGACGATGATGTCGCCATCCCGCAGCCCTGCCCGCTTCGCCGGACTATTCTCTTCGACCGACAGCACCAGCGCGCCCGATTCTTTCGCCAGATCATAAAAGCGCACTACGCGCCGATGCACCGGCACGGTCTGCGCCGAGACGCCAATGTAACTTCGCCGGATACGTCCATCGCGCAGCAGGCGGCTGGCCACGAACTTCGCCGTGTTGATCCCGATGGCGAAACAAATCCCCTGCGCCGGTAAAATGGTCGCCGTGTTCACTCCGACCACTCGCCCCGCGGAGTCCACCAGCGGTCCGCCGGAGTTGCCCGGATTAAGCGCAGCGTCGGTCTGGATGACATCGTCTATCAGCCGCCCGGAATATGACCGCAGCGAACGGCCCAGCGCGCTCACCACTCCTGCAGTAACCGTTGACTGAAACCCGTAAGGGTTGCCGATCGCGACAACAAGTTGTCCCACGCGAAGCTGCTGCGAATCGCCGAGGGCAGCCGCGGTGAGTCCAGGTTCGTCCACACGAACGACGGCAAGGTCGCTCGCCGGATCGTCCCCAATCGCGCTTGCCGGCATCCGGCGTCCGTCCGCCAGCGTAACCTCGATGCGCTTAGCATCATGCACGACGTGGCTGTTGGTCAGGATCAGTCCATCCGGTGTGAATACAAACCCCGAGCCTCCGCCCCGCCGTTCGCGCGGCTCGCCGGAGCGCGTACGTCCGGCAGCCTGATGCACTTCAATGTTCACGACCGAAGGGCTGACGCGTCCGACCGTGCCTATGACCGCGCGCGAGTAAGCATCGAGCAGGGAATCGTCCGGCAGGGTGGAAGCCGCGCCCGGCGCCGGCCCTCGCGTAGAATCCTCGTTCCATCCATTCGCTTCAGGTTGATTTAGAGAGGCAGGGTGGGCCGACAAAGCAGAAAAAACACTCCCAACTTCTTCCAGATCCATGCTGGATAGATGTCGCTCAATCTATTTCGGATTCACGGGGCGCAAATCAAGAAAAAAGCCGGGACCAAGGCTGGTCCCGGCATTGAGTTGGCTGGTTGCCCGGATAAAGTCGTGCAAAACAACAGCCGGGCTTCGCCCGGCGGACAGCCGAGGCGGCTGTCCCCACATAAAATCTTCCGCTACGCGGTCCTTCTCGGCCGCACCGTCAAGTCCCGCAACTGGGTCAGGACGCTCGACATCTGCATCCCGTTCAGTTGTGAAACAAACGGCAGGATCTCCGCGATGAACTGATCCTTCATCAGTTCGCTGATTTCGTCCTGGCGGCTCTTTTCGCCGCCACTGAGCAGTTCCGGCACGGTTACCTCCAATGCTCGCGCCAGCCGTTCAAGGGACGACAGCGTAGGCGTGGCCTTCTCGTTTTCAATCTTGGAAACGTACGTCCGCGGCACTGACATGCGTCCCGCCAGTTGCCGCTGGCTCAGCCCGCTCCGCAAACGCAGCGAGCGGATCGACGTTGCCAGGTTCAGGTGCCCACGGCCGGTACCGGGCATGGGCATCATCACGGGCGGCGCCATCACCACCGGCTCGGGCTCAGGTTCCTCGTCCAGGGACGAGTGGCAGCGCCGGCAATTGTTATTGACCGTACGGAATTGAACCAGCAGGCAATGATCGCAACGGACGACTTCCCTGGAATCTACTGGGGCAAGAGTCGTGGCCATCGGATTGTGGGAGTGCCAGAGCAGGCTACTCCTTACCACTAACAATGGAACCTGATAATTTGGGGGAGTGGTTCCGACTGCAGGGATAATCTGCGGCACAAGCCCTGTGGAAGTCAAGGTTAAAATGCATAAAGCCGCGAATCTTGCCGGCGAAAACCGAAACTAAGCGGCGAAATCCCGCAGAAACAGGGGCAGAAGGATGATTGACCGAGAGACCGCGTGGTGTTTACTAACTGAGTTCACCCAGTCGGAAAGTTTGCGCAAGCACGCGCTGGCGGTTGAGGCCTGTATGCGTGCCTGCTCCCATAGACTCGGAACTGGAAACTCGGAGGCGTCAGCACTTGGGTTATCCGAAGAAGACCTGTGGGGCATCGTCGGACTCATTCACGATTTCGACTACGAAAAGTTTCCCAGCCTTGAAGACCATCCCTATAAAGGCAACCAGATTCTCAGGGAGCGCGGATGGCCTCAGGTGATCACCCGAGCCGTCATGTCCCACGCCGAGTACACCGGCGTCACGCGCGACACGCCCATGGAGAAAGCTCTGTTCGCCTGCGACGAACTCGCCGGATTCATCACCGCCGTAGCCCTGATCAAGCCCGGAAAGTCGCTGGCCGAGGTGGACGCAAAGTCAGTGCGAAAAAGAATGAAGGATAAAGCCTTCGCCCGCAAAGTGAACCGCGACGACATCGTCAACGGCGCCGCCGCCCTGGGCGTGGACCTGGATGAACACATAGCCTTCTGCATCGAGGCGCTGCAGGGAATCGCAGGCCAATTGGGACTGGACGGCAGTGCCTCGAAGACGGCATAGGCAGGTTTATGCGGGGACAGCCGCCCTCAGCTGTCCGGCCGGGCAAAGCCCGGTCAGGCCTTTGCCTCACTGGCCGCTTCTTGGTCCCAAACGAATTAATTCATAACGCTCGGGCGGGACCGACCCGATGGCGAAAGGCAGAGGGCCCAAGTCGGAGGAGTAAAAGCCAGTGCCTAATTCGCGCTGGATCGTCGTGATACCGAGGTGCATCGGAATTTGAATCGCAACGCGCGAACTCACGTACTCTGGGCGCACTTCGAACAGCCTGTCATTCCCAGCGACGGCCAAGAAATCTCCAGGGTGCTGCGGTGGGTCATCGACCACTACCGCACGCGCCCCGAATGACTCCATGTAGTACTGGAAACCCCAATGTCCCATGAACCATATCGTGCCCGGTTGGTTCCTGGTCCTCTGCTCGACGAGCGTTGCCGCGGTTCGCGCCGAATTTGCCAGCTCCGTATCGGCCCATGTGAGCCAGAGAGATACTGCGCCCGCCACCGCTAGCGGTAAGACCAACATCGCAGGACGCCAGCGCGTCGAGGTTGCCGGTTGCTCGCCGAGACGCCGCGCTAGCAGAATGCCGGCAGCCGGAATCAGCGGCAGTACCGAACGGGCGTTGATAGCCCAGTTCAAGAAGCCTGTAAAAACAAATGTTCCGACGATCCAGAGCATCAGCAAGAGAGAGTCGGCGTCTTTCCATTTCCATGCGTCGGCGGCCGCCAGCGCCATTACCGAGAATCCTGCAGCAATAAAAAGTGTCAGCTGAACGCCTACCGGAAGCCAGTGCTGATAGAAGTCGAAGGGCCAAAGCATTTCGCCGAGCCCGATTCGGCCACGGCTAATGAGAAAACCGGCAATTCCACTCGCCACGCAAACTACAAGAAGTCTCTTGCGCGGCCAGATCATCGGAGCGAAGGTTAACGCGGGCAGCGTGCATCCACCCACAAAGCTCAGATCCACCAGCGCTTTGGCCAGCGCGGAGGATTGTCTCGCTTGCCGCACTCCCGCCGACATATGCGCTGCTTCCGAAATCATGCGCAGCCCGTAGACTGCCTTCGTCCAGCGCTGGTATCCGCTGAGCGCCAGAATGGGCAGCAACAGATACCAAGCCCAGCTTCCTAAGCGACGCTCGCGGGCCAACGAATACGCCGCGAGCAGCGGAATTAAAGCGATCCCAAAATACTTCGTCAAAGCGCACAAAGTGATAAGGAGGGCCGAAACTGCCAGATATCGCGGCTTCTCCGGCTGAAGCCCTTCGATCCAGAAGATTATTGCCCAAAGCCAAAGCGCGAGCATCAGGGTGTCGCACATTACGCTGTTGGCAGATACAAGAAACGCCGGCGTGAGCAACGTGGCCGCTGCGGCCAGCAAAGGAGAATTTGTAAACCGCTGCGCCAACCGATATGTGCCCAATACCACGGCCAACGCGGGGAGTAAGAAAGCGAGATGCAATGCCCGTTCCGACCACCCGATGAAACTGGCAGCCGCGGCGATGTAGTAAGACGCAAGCGGTGGATTCTTGGTTTCGTGTGCCATGGGCACGGCGTCGAGGAACCAGTTTACTTTGAAGCCGAAGGGATCAAGAGGGTGTTGCGTAATCTGCCGCGCGACATAAATGAACAACGTGTCATCGACATTGAAAGCTTTGCCGGAAAACGGCACCAGGCAGGCGAGAACAGCCACGGTAAGAAGCAGGTAATGAACACGCTGACGCTTACTCTGGATGCTGTCGGTAGGCGGTTCCATCAGGAGTGCAGCAAGACTAGATGCCCCTGAAATTTGTGTCAATCCGCAGCCCACGCGGACGCCCGAGATCCACTCGGACCTTCTTTCAACGGATGATTTCCGCCACTTTTCCGCTAGCGATCAATTCCGCAAGCCGCGCGAAGTCTTTGTACATCACCCGGTCTTTCTCGATCGTGAGGCACACTGACCGGATCGCCGCATGCGCTGCCTGTCCGCGCTTCGAAGGCTTTAGCGGAGCGAGAAAGTCGATCGCCTGAGCCACAGCCATGGCTTCGATCGCCAGCACATTGCGCGTGTTCTCGACAATGCGCTTCAGTTTGATCGCCGCCGTCATGCCCATGGAGACGTAGTCTTCTTTGTTGCCCGAGGTCGTAATCGAATCCACTGACGCAGGATGCGCCAGCACCTTGTTCTCGCTGACCAGCGCCGCCGCAGTGACCTGCGGCATCATGAAACCTGAATTCAATCCCGCGCCTTGCGCCAGGAACGGTGGCAGACCCTCGCTGAGCGCTGGATTCACCAGTCGCTCGATCCTGCGCTCGCTGATCCCAGCCAGCGCGCTCAGCGCGATGCCCAGAAAATCCAAAGCAAATGCCAGGGGCTCGCCATGAAAGTTCCCACCCGAGATCACATCACCTTTGAAAGTTTTGGCATCAGTGATGAACACGAGAGGATTATCCACCGCTGAATTCGCCTCAATTTCAAACACCTCGCGGCAGTGCGTCAGAGTATCACGCACTGCGCCGTGAACCTGCGGGATGCAGCGCAGAGAATAGGCATCCTGAACCCGGCCGCATTCGCGGTGCGATTCGCGAATCTGGCTGCCTTCAAGCATCCGCCGCAAATTCGCGGCCGTTTTCATCTGACCACTGTGCGGACGTGCCTTATGAATGCGTTCATCGAACGCCGTGTCAGTGCCTTTCAATGCGTCGCAGCAGAGTCCCCCCAGCACGTCGGCTGAATCCACCAGCGCCTCGGCGGCCAGCAGCGTCAGCGTACCCACGGCCAGCATTCCCTGAGTCCCGTTGATCAGCGAGATAGACTCTTTCGCTTCCAGCACCAGCGGCTTGATCTGTGCTCGCTTCAGCGCGTCGGCGCTGGAAATGCGGGGACCCGCCGCGTCGAAACATTCGCCCTCGCCGATCAATGCCAGTGCAAGATGCGCCAGGGGGGCCAGATCGCCGCTCGCACCCACACTCCCCTGCGACGGTACAAAGGGAGTCACGCCGCGGTTCAGCATTTCGCATAGCGTATCGATCAACACCCCGCGCACGCCCGAATAACCCTTGGCCAGAGAATTGGCCCGCAAAAGCATCATCGCCCGCGTTTCCGCCACGGAGAGCGGTTCGCCGACGCCCGCAGCGTGCGACCGCACCAGGTTGACTTGCAGTTCGCGAATCTGCTCGCCAACAATGTGCACATCGCTCAGCTTGCCTACGCCAGTGGTAATTGCATAGGCAACTTTGTTGCTGGCAACAATCTCTTCAACCACGGAGCGCGCCAGAGCGACGGCCTCACGCGCGTCGGCCGATAAAAGCACGGGGCGTCTTTCGGCTGCGACTTCGCGCACCGCCTCCAGCGAGAGGTCGTTACCGTTAATGTGAAGTGCGTTCACGATGATTTCCGGTTCCGCTTTCCCACGGCTGCGCGAAAGACCTTCAGATACTTCTCCGGCAGAGGGGCAATCTTCATATCTGCATCGGTGACAATGTGTGTGGTCTCGCCTTCCGCTAGAAGCGCGCCGTCTTCCGCGCGTCGCAATTCGTAACCAAAGTGGACCACCGACTCCCGCACGTTCAATAACTGCGTGTGCACCAGAACTTCTTCGTCATAGCGTACCGGGGCACGATACCGGCACTTGGCCTCGGCTACGGCGATGAAGCGTCCATCCGCGTTCTCCATGTCGCGATAGGAAAAGCCCAACTGCCTTAGCAATTCGACGCGTCCCACTTCAAACCAGATGAAATGGTTGGAATGGTAAACCACACCCATCTGATCAGTTTCCGCATAGCGCACGCGCAACCGGGTTTCATTGATCGCCTGTGGGTGATTCGACATCATTTCCGGCTCCACACCGGCTTGCGTTTTTCGAGAAACGAAACCACGCCTTCGCGGAAGTCGCCGGTAGTGCGGATCGCGGCATTCTCCCGCACCGCAGCTTCAATCTGTAAATCCAATTCGGCGCGGGCGTGATCGCTGAGCAACTGCTTGGTCGCGCGCAACGATGCCGGACTGTTCTCCATCAGCAACGCCGCCAATTCCCGCGCCCGCGTCATCAACTTTTCCGGAGCGACGATTTCGTTGATCAATCCCATCCGCGCCGCTTCCTCGGCGCCAATAATCCTTCCCGTCAACAAAAGATCGCGCGCCTGCTTCTCTCCCACCTGCCGCAGCAGGAAGGTAGAAACAATGGCGGGCACAAAGCCGATCCGCGCTTCGGTATAGCCGAACTTGGCTTCTGGCACCGCTAGGGTGAAGTCGCATAGGAAAGCCAGCCCAGTGCCGCCCGCGATAGCGGCTCCGTTCACCGCCGCGATCGTGACCTTGGGAAATTCGTAGAGCGCACGGAACAGGCGAACCATCGTTTCCGAATCCTTCAGATTCTGCTCGGGCGACCGGCCAATCAGAGCTTTCAAATTGTCCAGGTCCATGCCTGAGGAAAAAGCCTTGCCCGCTCCGGTCAGAATGAGCACCCCCGCGTCGGATGTCTCCACTTCCTTCAGCGCATCCAGCAGATCGTCGATCAACTCGAAGCTGATGGCATTGCGCTTGTCCGGACGATTCAAGGTGATCGTGGCAACGCCGGAATCGTATGCGAGTTGGACCGTTTTGTAGCTCATATCCAGAGACGCCTACTCGTCGTTAACGGAATCCGTGTACCTAGCCCCGATCTCGGCCGAAGCACGCAGCAACGCATCCAGTGGCTTGAGCGCCGGCAATTCCGCACCACGCTGCTGCAAGGCTTCAATTACCCTCTCTGTTGCGATGTTGCCGACCAAAGCATCCTGCGCGAAAGGACAGCCACCCAGCCCGCCGATTGCGGAATCAAAGCGGCGGCATCCGGCATCGTAAGCCGCCAAAACCTTCTCCGCGGCCTGCTCGGGACGGCTGTGCAGGTGTACCCCGATCTCGAGGTAATCGTACTTCGCCATCACCGCGCCGACCAGTTCGCCGATCTGCTCCGGCGTGGCCATGCCTACCGTGTCGGCCAGTGAAATCATTCGCAGGTTGTCGACTTCCATCAGCGAAATCGCTTCAATCACTTCTTCCACGTTCCACAAGTCCCCGTAGGGATTGCCAAATGCCATTGAGATATAGACCACCACATCGAGCGCCGCATTGTCGGCTCTCGTCTGAACCTTCTCCAGTTCCTCGAGCGCTTGTTCAGCGGACTGATTCTGATTCTTGCGCAAGAAAGTCTCCGAGATCGAATAAGGAAATCCCAGAGTGTGCACCGCCTGCGTCTCAATGGCCCGCTGTGCGCCTTTCTCGTTGACCACAATTCCGATGATCTCCACGTCATCGGGCGGGTCGAGTTCCTTCAACACCCCTTCCGAGTCCGCCATCTGCGGCACGGCTTTGGGTGAAACGAACGAGACCGCGTCAATGTGCTTGAATCCCGCGCTGATCAACGCCTGCAGGTAAGCCCGCTTGATGTCAGGCGGAATCTGTCCCTTCAGCCCCTGCCAGGCATCGCGCGGACATTCGATCAGCTTGACAGTATCGGACATATCAAAACTCGCCACGGATCACACGGATCCTCACGGATCAGAACCTCCGATGAAATACTCGGTTTTGTTTGTCCGTGCCGATTCGTGTGAATCCGCGGCTAAACTATGTCTGCAGCACTCCTACCTTGAACTCCGGCACATCCGGATTCAACGACGCCGCTTCCAGCGCCTGAGTAATCGCGTCACGCGTCTCGACCGGGTCGATGATCTTGTCGATCCACAACCGGGCAGCGCCATAGCGCGGATCGGTCTGCTCGTCATAAGTCCGCTTCACCGAGTCGTACAACTCCTTCTTTTCTTCGTCGCCCAGCTTTGTACCGCCCCGTTCCAGTTGCTTCACTTTGATCTCAACCAAAGTTCCCGCGGCCGCATCGCCGCCCATAACAGCGTAACGCGCCGTCGGCCACGCAAAAACGAACCGTGGATCAAACGCCTTGCCACACATCGCATAATGTCCCGCACCGAACGACCCTCCCACAATCACAGCAATCTTCGGCACCACGGAATTCGATACCGCATTCACCATCTTTGCCCCAGCCTTGATGATGCCGCTCCACTCCGCGTCCCGGCCCACCATAAAACCGTTGACGTCATGAAAGAAAATCAGCGGGATCAAATTCTGGTTACAGTCCATGATGAAGCGCGCGGCTTTCTCCGCCGATTCGGTGTAGATCACGCCGCCAAACTCAAGTCGCTTGTGGCCCTCGTGGTCGGTAGCCTGCGCATGCAGTTTCTGGTTAGCGACAATTCCCACCGCGAAGCCGCCGATGCGCCCGTAGCCGCAGACTAGCGTCTTGCCGTATTCTGCCTTGTATTCGTCAAAGCGGCTGCCGTCGAGCACGCGGGCCAGAATGTCTTTCATGTCGTAAGGACGCGCCGGCGAGGAATCGTAAATGCCGTAAATTTCCTCGGCTGCCAGTGCCGGTTCGACCGGCTTCTTGCGGTCCCACGGCGACTGTCGCCGGTATCCCCACTTTTCAACGATCGAGCGAATCCGCGCCAGGCACGCCGCGTCATCCGGTTCGCGGAAGTCCACCGTGCCGCTGATACCCGCATGCATGGCTGCCCCGCCGAGTTCTTCCGCCGAAACTTTCTGTCCAATCGCCGCCTGCACCAGGGCCGGCCCGGCCAGAAACAGTCCACTGCCGTCGGTCATCAGAACGTGATCGCACATCACCGGAAGGTATCCACCCCCGGCCACGCACATCCCCATGATGGCCGCAATCTGCGGAATGCCCAGAGCCGACATCACAGCGTTGTTGCGGAACACACGGCCAAAGTCGTCCGTATCTGGAAATACATCTTCCTGCAGCGGCAGAAACACGCCCGCCGAATCCACCAGATAGACCGTTGGAATGCGGTTCTCGATGGCGATGTTCTGGGCGCGAATCACTTTCTTCGACGTCATTGGGAAAAACGCTCCCGCCTTCACCGTGGCGTCATTCGCGATGATCATCACCATGCGAGTCTGGATGCGCGCCAGACCCGTGATCACACCAGCGGCCTGCGCTCCGCCCCACTCTTCGTACATGCCATGGGCCGCGTAAATTCCCAGCTCGAAAAATGTTCCGGGGTCGATCAACAATTCAATCCGCTCGCGAGCAGTGAGGCGTCCCTTGGCATGCTGGTTCTCGATGGCTTTCGCGCCGCCGCCCTCGCTGATCTCCTCGTTTTCGTTGCGAACTTGCGACATGAGGTCGGCAAGAAAGCGCATGTTCGCTTCGAATCGTGCCGAGGTGGGATCAACGCTCGTCGTCAGAACGTTGGACGCCTTCGCCGAGTGATCTGGAGGAGCTTCGCTGCGATCAGCCATGGATATGGATAATGGTATGAATCAAGAGATCGGACTGTTTACGGTATACCACTCGCGCCGGAGCGCGCAACGGACGGCGCGCCCACGCAGGGACGACGCTGCGGGAAGAATCCGGTGAGTCTACGGATTCGGTTACTGCAGAAGAAGACGGCCCAGCACATCCTGAAAGCGCGGCTCCCGACGGGCGGGGATTTTGATTTCGACGAATCAGCCCCGTGTGCCTTATTTCTAGCGTCC
>Ga0307478_10000957_pt1 | contig 26960 bp, 22 predicted proteins | sample atmos_gasesECM4C_2_FD_203713 | JGI IMG/M metagenome (GOLD analysis project Ga0307478, IMG submission 203713) | Hardwood forest soil microbial communities from Morgan-Monroe State Forest, Indiana, United States - atmos_gasesECM4C_05 | ecosystem: Environmental > Terrestrial > Soil > Temperate...
AACGCTTCAAAACGCCGGACGATAAATACGGCACGACGAAGGATGGTTACACGGTTGTTTGCACGACCTATCGCCTGACGGAGCTTTATCATTACTGGACGAAGAACAACCCGATGAACGTGCAGCTGGTACCGGAGCCGTTCGTGGAGATTTCCGTGGAAATGGCGCAAGAGATGGGAATCACTGGGGGCGAGAAGATAAAGGTGTCGAGCATCCGAGGAAATTACATTGCGAAAGCGATGGTCACCAAGAGAATCAAGCCGATGATGATCGACGGCAAGAAGGTCCACCAAATCGGCTTCCCCATCCATCAGGGCTATCGGGGAATCGCCGAGGACGAGGGCAAGGACGCCAGGACGCTGGCGAACCTGCTGACGCCGACGGTGGTCGACCCTAACGCCTTCACTCCCGAGTTCAAGGGCTTTCTAGTCAGGGTAGAGAAAGCTTAGGTGCGCTCATGAGCCAGGAAGCGTTACGCATACAAAAAATTTCGGCTCACGCCGGTTCGATTCCCGGCGAGGGTATGCAGCGGGAATTCCAAGTCTGCAAGCTAATCGATACCACGACTTGCATCGGTTGCAAGGCCTGCGAAGTCGCCTGCATGGAATGGAACGACCTGCCCTTCGGCCAGACGGTTTTTGACAACACGTACCAGACCATGCCAGAGACACGGTGGAACTACTGGAACCTGATCCTCTTCAACGAACACGAAACCGAAGACGGCACACTGATGTGGCTGATGCGCAAGAACCAGTGCATGCACTGCGCCGACCCGGGATGTCTTGACGCGTGCCCTTCCGATGGGGCCATCGTCCAATACACAAACGGCATCGTGGATTTTCAGCAGCAGCACTGCATCGGCTGCGGTTACTGCATTACTGGATGCCCGTTTAACATCCCCAAATTCAATCCGGAAACCAAGCGTGTCTACAAGTGCACGCTCTGTGCCGATCGCGTCGGCGAGGGTCTTGAACCTGCTTGCATCAAATCGTGCCCCACTGGGTGCTTGCATTTCGGCAGCAAGGACGACATGAAGTACCTTGCGGAGACTCGCGCCAAGCAGCTTCGCGATCACTACAATTTTTCGAAGGCCGGCGTGTATGACCCGCCGGGCGTCGGCGGCACGGGCGTAATTTACGTACTGCACGACGCCTCCGAGCCGGAGAATTATGGCGGACTGCCCAAAAATCCGCATGTTCCCTTGAGCGTCAAGCTATGGAAAGGCCCGCTAAAGTGGCTCGGCAACCTGGCGATGGTCGGCGGACTGATTGGATTGGTCGTGCATTATTTGCGGTTCGGTCCGAAGTCGCGCGAAGAGGAAGTTGAGAGAAGGCAGGAAGGAGAGCAACCGTGACCCGGGAATATCGCGGCCATCCGGAACAACAGGTGCTTCCGGGCCACATTCTTCGTTACTCCTTCCGAGAGCGCATGGTGCACTGGCTGGCCGCGCTCTCGTACGTTTACCTGCTTTTGACCGGCCTGGCCTTTTGGTCCCCGTGGCTGTTCTGGCTAGCCCTTGCGCTCGGGGGCGGACAGGTTTCACGCATGTTGCATCCCTGGATTGGCTTGCTCTTCATCGTCGGGGTGGTGCAGATGTACGGTCTGTGGGCATCGCAGATGGGAATAACCGACAACGACCGTGCCTGGTTCGGCGCCGTGCGGCATTACATCCGTAATGAAGATGAACAAATGCCGCCGGTCGGCCGCTACAATGCCGGACAAAAGCTCCTCTTCTGGGGCTTCTTCCTTTGCGGCATCCTTTTGTTCCTTAGCGGCCTTGTGTTGTGGTTCCCTGAATATATACCGTGGAGTCTGCGGTGGTTCCGGTACATCGCCGTCTTGGTCCACGCCTCGAGCGCGCTGCTTACCATTGGCCTGTTCCTGATTCACGTGTATATGGGCGTTTTCGCGGAGCGCGGCGCTTTGGACTCTGTCATTTATGGCGACGTAACCGAGGACTTTGCAAGGCGCTTCCATCCAGCCTGGTATAAGGAATTGGTTGGATCGGCGTCCCGCCGGAAATGAAAGCCGCGCAAGCTGCAGGAACCGAGTACGACACACGGATTCGCCGTGCTGAGTATCTGGCTTCTGCTCATCCCTTCGCCTCCGAGGTTTTGCATTTTTATTCTCGCCTTGCGGAATTCCAGAAAACCTTCTACGCCGAAATCAAGAGCGACCTCGGAACTGATTTGTCGCGCCGCAACTTTCCCTCAGCTCGCGTCCGCGAATTCCCTTTCGATTCCATCAACGTTCTCCCGCGACTGACCACTTTCCTGGCTCTCCTGGGGGAGATCGCGCCGCCCGCACTGGCGGCCGCAGCTCGGCAAATTTCCCTGCTAGATGCCACGTCGCAGCGTTCTTTGGTGGCGGCCTACTGGGAACTCGGCGGAAGCGACCAACAGATTAGCCCATTCGCACAATTCGTTCCCCGGGCTTTCCTTCAGCCGCTTGCGGAGCTGCACGCTAACTATGCATCCAATGCTCCGGCGGAGAGCACACAGCACGAATGCCCCCTCTGCGACGGCCTTCCTCTGCTCGGCGTGCTGCGGCCGGAAGGCGACGGCGGCAAGCGCCGCATGATGTGTTCGTTCTGCCTGCAAGAGTGGGACTTTCGGAGGATTTACTGCCCGGCCTGCGGCGAAGAGGACGAAAAGAAATTGCCTGTGTATGTCGCGGAACAATTCCCGCATATCCGAGTGGAAGCGTGCGAAACCTGCAAGACGTATGTGCGCACTATTGATTTAACCAAAGACGGAAACGCAGTGGCTTTGGTGGACGATTTGGCGGCGATTCCGCTGTCGTTGTGGGCGCAAGAGCGCGGCTACACACGGATGCAGCCCAATCTCCTCGGCACCTGATACTCGCAAGGCAATCCGTTGAAACATCCTGGAGAAAGCCGGGTCTTACGGATTCGAGTTTGCGGATTGCGCGGAGGCCGAGGCAAATTTCGAGGCGGCCAGATGCTGATCGCCATCGACGTAGGCCGTCATCTCGGCGCCTTGCGCCAGCGTGATGTCCTTGCCGTGCGCCAGGGGCAGCGTCATTCCAGATTTTTGACCGACGCTGGTGTCAATTCCAAACGACCGCAACGGAGCTTTTTCGCTGTCCGCTAGTTGAACGGAAGTGACGGTCAGGTTGAGCTTGCCGGATTTTCCCATGCGCCCTTTTGGAGTCGCTTCGGTGACCGCGCCGGCCGCTGGCGCGCCTTTGGCGATCACGATATGACCGTTCATGATCACGTCTTCGGCGACTTCAAAATTCACTTCTTCTCCCACTTTGGCCGTCGCGGAGGAGAGTTCTCGCCCCAATTTCAAGTGCACCGCGGTCTGATTGGGCAGAAGTATTTCTTGCGGCGAAGGAGCTGGGTGCGAAGCCGCGGCCAGACGCGGGGTATTGTCGTAGTGGGTCACTTCGCGTTTCACCGGCGCTGGGGCAGCCTTGAGTGTTGCTCCGGACTTCAGGAACGCCACGTTGCTCAGTGGGACAAAACCCTCATCGCCGGTGTCCGTTCGAACGCGAACGAAATTGTCCGAGCGATCGAGAATGGTTACGCGCTGGCCGCACTTCAGCGTCATGCTGATGTCCATAGTGGTTAAGGAGCTATAGAGGTAGGCGTAGCCTTCCTGGTGGCCACACTCGATCTGGCCGAGCTTCTGTGCCTTGCAGCGAAGCGGCAAGAGCAAGCAAACAACAAATAGTAGCATTGTGGCGCAGCGCTTCATGGTTCACCCGCTAACTAGAATTTTCCCCGCACCTCCATCCCAGCGCAAAGATTCGCGTACAGCAATAGACCGTCCGTTAAAAGGTATATAAACAGATACGTACCCGACGAGCGGCTGAGACCGGCGTGTTGCAATGCGTCGCGGCTTGCGGCAAGCTATCGCGCGCCAGCGAGGAAATTCCATGAAGAATAGCTTCGTTTTCGTGAGCTTTTTGGTACTTTTGGCGGCGACCACAGCGCGCGATCAATCAACGGCGCAGTCCGAGCAGGTCACGGTAATTCGTGCGGGCACTTTACTTGATGGTTCGAAGGGAGTGCCGCGAAGGAGCCAACTGATTTTCGTGCGCGGAAAGCGCATTGAAAAAGTGACGGAGGCGTCCGCGGAAATTCCCGCCGGCGCGAACGTGATTGATCTCTCGGCATCGACCGTGCTGCCGGGCTTGATCGATTCGCATACCCACATTTTCTTGTGGGGCGAAGATCCCGCCAAAGGAGGCTACGACGAAAACATCTTGAAGGCGGGGATTGCGCTGCGTGCCGCGCGGGCCACCTTCGCGTGCCGGAGGGCGCTGGAGCAAGGCTTTACGACCATTCGCGATTTGGAGACTGAAGGTGCGGGATACGGCGATATCGAAATCAAGCAAGCCATCGAAGAAGGTACGATCCCGGGGCCGCGCATCTTCGGTGCGACCCGCGCGATTTCCACCACCGGGGGATACAACCTGGAAGGGTATGCTCCCGAACTGGATATGCCCAAAGGCGCGCAGCTGGTGGACGGTCCAATAGAGGCGCGCAAAGCTGCGCGGCAGCAGCTGGAACATGGGGCGGATTGGATTAAGGTTTACATGACTCACCGGTCTTGGGTGGACAAAGAGGGGAGACTGGTTTCGCAACCGACTTTGACGGTCGAAGAGTTGAAAGCGGTCGTGGATGAAACGCACGGTTGGAAGAAGAAGGTTGCGTGTCACGCGTACAACGGAATCGGTTTGCAGCGGGCGCTCGATGGCGGTTGCGATTCGATCGAGCACGGCTTGGAAATTACGGATGCGCAGATCGCGCAAATGGCTCGCCAGGGAACCTGGTATTGTCCGACGATTTCGCCGTACTACGGCGACTGGGCCCCCGCGGACACGCCGGGAGGAAAACGCGATCGCGCGCGGGCGGCTACGCATGAGATTAGTTTCAAAAAGGCGCTGAAGGCGCACTTGAAGATTGTCTTTGGGACGGACATCGGCGGAATGCCGTGGACGGATTCCATGGCGCAGGAATTCAAGCGCATGGTGGATTTAGGGATGGCCCCGATGGACGCCATCGAGTCGGCGACTTCACGCGCGGCCGAAATGCTGGACATGAAGGGCGAGATCGGCGTGCTGGCTCCGGGGGCGTTTGCGGACATTGTGGCGGTGAGCGGGGATCCCTTGACGGATATCGCGATTCTGGAGCATGTGCGCTTTGTGATGCACGACGGCGCGGTGTTTAAGAACGAGCTTGCAAAGTAAATTTCAGGCTTCTACTTTGACACCTTTCCAGAAGGCGATGTGGTCCTTGATTTGGGCAGCGGCGGGTTTTGGTTGCGGGTAATACCACGCGGCATTTTCGTTTGTCATGCCGTCGACTTCGAGAGTGTAATAATGCGCGGTGCCTTTCCAGGGGCATTCGCTGGTGTATTTGCTGGGCTTGAAGAATTCCTTTTGGATTGCGTCGGGAGGAAAATACTGATTCCCTTCCACCACGAGGCAGCGATTACTATCCGCGATAACTTTTCCCGCCCAGATTGCCTTCGGCATTTTTTGTCTCCCGAGATCATTTTCCGCCCATTACGCTTTCCGAGCAAACCACAGCGAGAATTAACCACAGAGGGCACAGAGTTCACAGGGAAGAATGACATGGCTCTGCTAGAATCGGGCGCATACGAGGGGGTGTTCTTATGGCTGAACAGAGTCTTGCGAGTCACACAAGGTTTTTCCCACCTTTTCATTTTTTCGTTGTGCCGGTGATGGTAATCAATTTGGTGGCGTCGATTTACCGGTGGTACGCAACTGGACTTTCGTGGGGTGGAGCGTGGCGGGTGCTGCTGGCACTGGGACTGGTGGTGGGATTCTTGAGCGCGCGAGTAATGACGCTGAAGGTGCAGGATCGGGTAATTCGACTGGAGGAACGTTTGCGATACGAACGGATTCTGCCCGCGGACCTGAAGCCGCGCATCGGAGAATTTAGCGTGGCACAGCTTGCTTCGCTGCGCTTTGCGTGCGATGCGGAACTGCCGGAGCTGGCGCGCAGGGTTCTGGACGAAAAGATGACCGAGCGCAAAACCATCAAGCAGATGGTGAAGACGTGGAGGCCGGATTATTTGCGGGCGTAGTTTCTCGTCCTTCGCTTACTGCACACTTGCGTCGAGCCCGCTTGGGAAAGCGGGCGCTACAAAGGCAACTTATCAGCTTGCTGTCAGCTAGAAGATGCTGCGGACCACGCCGCCTTCGGCGCGGACAGCGGCGCCATTGATGGCGACAGCTTGGGTGCCGGCCACGAAGGCGACCACGGCGGCAACTTCCTCGGGGGTTTCAAAGCGCTTCAGCAACGATGTGGGCCTGGCGGACTCAAAAAACTGGCGCTCGATTTCCGCAGGTGAAACATTTTGCTGCTTGGCCATGTTTTCAACGAACTTGCTGGCGCCTTCGGAAGCGGTCGGACCGGCGAGGATGGAATTGACGGTCACGCCGGAACCCGCTATGGATTCGGCGAGGCCACGGGCGATGGCGACCTGCGCGGTCTTGGTCATGCCGTAGTGGATCATCTCGGCGGGAATATGCTGTGCGGACTCGCTGGAGATAAATATGATGCGTCCCCACTTTTTCTTCAGCATTTCGGGAAGATACGCGCGAGACAGGCGCACGCCGCTCAGTACGTTCACTTCAAAAAAACGCAGCCATTCCGAGTCGGGAATTTCGAGGAAGGGCTTCACGTCGAAAATACCCAGATTGTTGACCAGGACATCGGCGGCGGGAACTTGACGGAGAAAGGCGTCAACGCCGGCGGAAGTACCCAGATCGGCGGCGACACCGCGAAGGTCGGCGCCGGCGACGCGCTGTTGAATGGCTTTGAGCGCAGCATCGACGCGCGCTTGCGTGCGGCCATTCACGAAGACTTTTGCGCCTTCCGCGGCGAGAGCGGCGGCAATGGCCAAACCGATTCCGGCGGTGGAACCAGACACTACCGCGAGCTTACCATTCAATCCCAGGTTCATCTTTTTTCCTCTAGCGGGCCACTTGCGCCGCGACTGTGCCTTCGATTTCGGCTATGTCCTGCGGGGTCAGCTTGATTTCGCCGGCACGCATTACGCCTTCTGCTTGCTTGGCGTTGCGCGCGCCTACGATCGCGCCGGTTACGGCGGGAAGGCGGAGAGTCCAAGCGACGGCGATGGCGCCGGGGGTGGTGTCGTAGCGAGCGGCGACTTTCTTCAAGCGTTCGACGAGTTCAAGATTTTGGGAGAGTTTGGGCTCGCGGAATTCGGGGTTGTTGCGACGCCAATCGTCCGCCGGGAGACTGGCTGCGCGCTCGCGGGTCATGGCGCCGGTGAGCAAGCCGGAAAGCATAGGTGAATAGACGATCACGCCGACGCTGCGGCGCTCGCAGTAGGGGAGGATTTCACTTTCGATGCGGCGGCGAAGCAGCGAATAGGGCGGTTGAAGAGACGTGACGGGAGCGATTTTTTCAGCGCGCTGAAGCTGCGGCACATCGAAATTGGAAACGCCGATCCAGCGAACTTTGCCCTCTTTCTGGAGGGCGGCGAGGGTGCGCCAGGATTCTTCGAGGCCGGGACCGTTGTCTTCGGGCGGCCAATGAATTTGGTAGAGATCGATGACATCAACTTGCAGGCGGCGAAGACTGTCTTCGCATTCCTGACGAATGGAATCGGCGTTGTGGACTTTGCTGACGCGCCCGTTTTTGTCCCAGCGCATGGCGCATTTGGTGAAGACGTGTGGGCGTGCGCCCTTCCATTCGCGCAGAGCGCGCGCCACTACTTCTTCGGAGTGACCGATGCCGTAGACGGCGGCGGTGTCGATCCAGTTGACACCGAGTTCGAGGGAACGGTGAATCGCGGCGACCGAATCGTTGTCGTCTTGCGCGCCCCACGCGAAGTCCCAGCCCGAGCCGCCTACGGCCCAAGCTCCGTAGCCCACGGGCGTGATGTTCAAGTCTGAGTTACCTAATTTGCGCGTCTGCATGACGCCTCCCGAATTCCCGATATAGGCTTCATCAAGTTCGATGAACGCTGGGCGAAAAGGTTAAAAGTTAGAGAGCCGGCTAGCGGACGGCCGCAAGGCTGTCCAACTTTGAATTGATGCAAAAATCGCACCCCAAGGATAACGTAGACACGCTGACAAAGCAGGGTATCGTAAAGAATGCGGAACAAAGATCGACTCGCTAGAGGGGGTCAGGCGTCTCCGCATGGGGAGGCAAACCGTGAATGGCGAATGCGGATGTATACTGCGCTGAGCCCAACGGTTCCACGCACTTGGAATGCGTACCAGAAGGCTGGGGAGGACAACGATGGTTACACGACGCGAGTTTCTGGATGCGCTGGCGGTGGGTGCGGCGGGGTTGGCGGTAGGAACTACGGCGAAGAGTTATCGCCGCGTGCTGGGTTCCAACGATCGCCTGAACTTTTCGGTTATCGGGCTTAACGGGCGGGGCTACGCGCATCTTGCGGGGCTGAAGGCGAACAAGGACGCCGCGCGCATCTCGCATGTCTGCGACGTGGACAGCAATATCCTCGCGAAGTTTGCGGATACTGTGCAGAGGGAGACAGGCGAGTCTCCTGTCCGGGAGAAGGACTTTCGCAAGATTCTCGAGCAGAAGGACGTGGATGCCATCACGATAGCGACGCCCGACCATTGGCATACACCGATGGCCATCGCCGGTCTGCAGGCAGGCAAGCATGTGTATGTGGAAAAGCCGTGCAGCCACAATCCCGCGGAGGGAGCGATGTTGGTGCAGGCGCAGCAGAAATACGGAAAGCTGGTGCAGATGGGCACGCAGCAGCGGTCTTCGCCGCACACGATAGAGGTGGTCCAGAAGATTCGCGAGGGCGTTATCGGCAGGCCTTACTTCGCGAAAGCCTGGTACTGCAATGTGAGGAAGTCGATTGGAACCGGCAAAGAGGTGCCCGTGCCGGCCCAGTTGGATTGGGAGCTATGGCAGGGTCCGGCGCCACGGCAAGCTTATCGGGACAATGTGCACCCGTATAACTGGCACTGGTTCCGAAATTATGGCACCGGCGAGACGTTGAACAATGGCACGCACGAAGTGGATGTGTGCCGGTGGGCGCTGGGTGTTGATTATCCGGAGCGGGTGACGGCATCGGGGGGAAGATACCAGTTCAAGGACGACTGGCAGTTTTACGACACGCTGGTGACCAGTTTCGAGTATGCGGATCGGACGTTGTCGTGGGAGGGCAAGAGCTGCCAGGGGATGAAGTATTACGGACGAGATCGGGGATCGCTAATCATGGGAACGACGGGCACGGTGCTAGTCGATCGGGATGGGTACGAGATATATGACCTCAAGGGAAACAAGACAAACGAATTTAAGGCCGGGAGCACAACTTCTTCGTCGGATCTGCAGGGCCGCGATTCGATGACTGATGCGCACTTTGCGAACTTTATTGCGGGAATCCGCAAGGGGGAGAAGCTCAACGCTCCTATCTCTGTGGGAAACGTGGCGGTTACGATGCTGCAGCTTTCGAATATCGCCTGGGAAGTCAATCGAGAGCTGCATCTGGACACAAAAGACGGCCGAATCTTGAGAGACCCGGACGCCATGAAGATGTGGGGACGGGAATATGAAAAAGGCTGGGCGCCGCATGTCTAAGCGGTGCGTGCTGGAGGATGCGCGGCAAGGCACAAATGTTTTGTCGCGCCGCGATTTCGTTCGCTCCGGCGCATTGGTTGCGGCGGCTTTCGGCGCAACGAGCGATCTTTGGGCATTACCACTCGGCCGATCGTCAGCTAGCGAGGCATCGTCATTTCGTTTAGGCATAGCCAGCTATACGTTTCGTAATTTCAGCCGGGCGCAGATGATCGGCTTCCTGAAGCAACTCAATGTGCTGGAGCTGAACGCCAAGGATGTGAAAGACCATCTGCCGAGCGATCCGCAGCAGGAAGCCGCGGCGCTGGCGGATTATGCCGCGGCGGGGATCAGGCTTCACGCTGCTGGAACGATTTACTTTCCGAAAGACGAAGATGCCGATATCCGCAGTAAATTTGAATACTGCAAGCGAGCAGGCATAGGCGTCATCGTCGCGGGCGATCCCGCGCCGGAGACTCTGCCGCGAATCGAGAAGTTCGTAAAGGAATTCGATATTCGATTTGCGATTCACAATCACGGGCCGGAGGACAAGCTATGGCATTCGCCACTCGATGTATTGCGAGTGGTGAAGGATATGGATCCGCGTATCGGGTGCTGCGTCGATGTTGGGCACACCGCCCGCGCAGGAACCGACGTGGTTCAGGCCATTCGCTCGGCAGGAGCGCGGCTGTTTAACATACACATCAAGGACCTGAGCAGCTTTCAGAGCAAAGAGAGCCAGGTGGCAGTGGGAGACGGCAGCATGCCAGTGGCAAAGATATTTGGCGCGCTGAAGACCATGAAGTATCAAGGGTTCGTCGATCTGGAATACGAGATTCATGCCGACGATCCGATGCCTGGGGTAATCGGCAGCCTGGCGTATATGAGAGGGGTCTTGGCGGGCCTGAGAGATGCGTTGTAGCCTGCCACGCGCGAAGTGCTTGCTTTCCAAGTCTGCGTGACGGTGTGCTGCCTGCCCGGCGCTGGACGCCGAAATAGCGCAGGCTGTCCCTGGGTCACGCGGGGCGAAAGCGCACTTGGCAGCCAGATATTGCGACTCGACGCAGCAAAGGTCTCACCAGAACCTCCCTGAAAGAATCGAAGATCAAGGTAATTCGTCGGCTGGCGCAGCGCCAAAACGATTTGGCAATCGTGTACTTACAGAAAATAGAAGATTCGGAAATTACCGTCCTAGACGGATTTGGCGGCTAGAGTCTTGAGGGAGGCGGCCATGTCGATCAGGCTGCCTTTGGGCAGGACGAGATCGACACCGATCGCCGATGCCCAAGTTCGAGGGCCGAGCGAGTCTGTATAGGCCGAAAAGAGGACCAGCTTTGTTTGCGGGAGAACTGCTTTCAGGGCGGTTGCGGTCTCAATGCCGTTCATGCCAGGCAACCTGAGGTCGAGGAGGACGAGGTCTGGCTGAAGCTCCAGAGCTTTCCGGATGGCCTCCGGGCCGTCAGCAGCCTCGCCGCAAACGGTGAACGCGGCGTCACGCTCGAGAAAGATGCGAACAACGCTGCGCACCGCATCGCTGTCGTCGACAATCAAAACACGATTTTGGCCGAGAGTCATGGTTGTGCCCCTAGCGCGGGAACTTGATGAGCGGTTTGCAGCAAAGACTGAACACAATTCGCCAAGCTGTCCAAACTATCCGTTTTGGAAATGACCGCTTTGATCCCGGTGGCGGCGGCCAGAGAAGCACCCATGAAGTCTCCGTAGATTGTAAGGAGAACGATGGGAACCCTGGGCATAATGCCGCTGAGAATCGACGCGGCTTCCATTCCATTCATTCGTGGCATAGCCAGGTCGATAATAATCAGGTCGGGTTTCAGCGCTTTGGCTTTTTCAATGGCGTCGACGCCATCCGCGGCTTCTCCGCAAACCTGGATACCGCGATTCTGGAGAAAAATTCGGATTACGTCGCGAACGGCGTCGCCATCGTCAATAAGCAAGACCTTGCCAAGGGCGAGCGCCGGAATGGGCGTGGGCGTGGCGTCGGGCTGCGCAGGATGCGGCATGCTGATTTAACCGCTGAGTATGTCCTCGGCAACATGGATGAGAGACCGGAATTCGTTGGGTTTGAAATGAAAATTGGCTACGATGCTGGCCGTCGCTGGATGAAAGACTACATAGTCACCGGGAAAGCGTTCTGCCAGGTGCAGTATTCGGGCCTTTGCGGCATCCAGGTCGGCGACCCCTTCGATCCAGATAGGCTGGCCGAGAACATTTGTTCTCAAAATGTCATACGAATACTTCGGCATAGGCACTCCGGTGGCGAAAGGAGGTTAGCGAAGGGGGAAAATGCCGTAAATCAGGTAAACACCTGCATTGAAAGATGGTGCGCTATATCAGGGATGTTAATTTGACATGAAGGCAAGTACCGAATGATCTTGATAGTAGTGGGAGGCCGGCTATGGCTTGATGGGGATGGTGAACGCCCATAGGACGGCGCGACTCCCCCGGCGCTATTTGGGACTCATCGAAGGCGCAGGATGTCAAACTTGCGGATATTGATTGTGGATGACTCCGATGCGACGCGGCGTATCCTCAACGCCATCGTGCGATCGCGTCACTGGACCGTGTGCGGAGAGGCCGAGAGTGGCTGGGCAGGGATCCGAAAGTTTCAGGAACTGAGGCCCGATCTGGTGTTGCTGGACCTGGCGATGCCCGACATTAATGGCATCGAGGTCGCGCGGATGATGTCCGGCCTGGACCGAACGGTGCCGATCATAATGTTTACGGTACTAAATTTGGAGGGCCTGGAGCGGGCTGCTCATAACGCTGGGGTCCACGCCATCGTTTCCAAAGGCGAATGCTGGAATCTGCTGAGCACCATCGAGAATGCGGTTTCCCCGTCACACCGGACGATTCAGTGAAAATGCGCCAAGAGTAGCCACAAATTGCGCAGTCAAAGCTAGAACCAATCACTGCGGTAGGCGATCCACCAACTGGCAATGCCGATGGGAATGGTGGCGGCGACAGCCCACCAAAATGGCAATGCGAGGTCGGCGAGGAGACCGCCGACCGTGAAGATGATCCAAAACATTTTGCGCTGCACGGGAAGATTCTAGCAGGCCAGGACGCAGTGAACCCGGCCGCGAGAACAACGCGCAAATAACAAGATAGCCGCAGGGGTACGCCGACCTGCCTGCGGCGGGCAAGCTGCGATATGTGCTGCATGGTTCGCGATCAGTTAGCGGTGAAGGCGGCATCGAGGAAGTATGATTCGCCGGTTGGGTTAGTGATTACGACTTGCTGGGGGCCTACGGTTAGCGGCGGAGTTGTCGCAGTTAGCGTGTTGATATCGACGAAGGTTGTGGCGGCGGGTCGTGCGCCGATGGTGACGGTGGCGCCGGATTGGAAGCCGCTGCCGCGGATGGTGAGCGTTGTGCCGCCGGAAGCGGGACCAGCTGTGGGAGAAATTGCGCCGATGGAGAGGGGGACGGCGGCGAGTTGAATGACGGTTAGGCCGGAGGTGGTAAGGGCGAAAATTCTTTGACCGGTTTCGTCGATGGCCAGGAAGCTGCCGTGCAGGGCATCGATGTCGGTGGAGAGAGCGGCGAACGGTTCGGGCAAAAAGATGTGTATGCGGAGACGGCCGGTGTGCGCGTCGAGGATGTCGACGCCGCCCTTAATTCCGATGGCGGGAGGCGCGGGGGGCGCAGGTCCGGTGAGGAAAGGTTGATAGAGAAGCGCGCCAGTGGGATGAAGGGCGAGGCCGGGGACAAGAACGCGAGCGGGAATTTGCTCGATTTCAGGGATGGCTGGAGTTGTGACAAGAGTCAGAGCGGTGCCGCGAATTTCCGTGCTGGTATTGGTGCGAGACGCGAAGACGGTTCCGTCATTGGCCGCGGCGAGATCGATGGCGGATTCTTTTGCAAGCGAGACGGTGAATTGATTGGGTGCGACGGCGGACCAGAACCCGACGGGACCTCCGTTGGCGGTGTTGTAGGCGAGGAAGACTTGATTGCCGGTGGCGTCGGCCTGAACCATTGGCGTGCCGGTGAGGCTGCTGACCTCCGGCTGCGGAGCAGGCTGGATTGTCGGCGGGATGGCGGAAAGATTGAGTTGCGAGAGGCAGGAGCTGCATGCGCTGGAGGGGCTGCCTTCGCCGCTCATGGCGACAAAAACAGTTTGTGCGTTGGTGGCAGCGACGCGGGCCGGACCAGAATTCAGAAAGCCGAGGACCCCGCCGACGGGCACGGTTGTGCCGGTGGCGGCATCAGGATTGAGGAGATAGATGCTTTGCGCACCGAAATCGGCGACAACGAGTTGGGAGGCATCTGGCGTCAGGGCCAGGCCGCGGAGCGCGGCATTGGGAGGAGGGCCGCCGGGCGGAGTGATGGGTGTCGCGTGGAATTGCGCCGCGGATAAGTCAAAGACGTCGATGTGGTCAGTGGAACTGAGATAGAGCCACTGGCGCTTCTGGTCGTACTGAATAAATTTGTATAAGGCTGGCTTGGCAAAGACTTGCGTGGACTGCGTGTAGTGAAACGCGCGCGCGAAGCTCGTGGTGCCGGCCGGAGAGCTGACGCTAAGGTCAGCTTGGCCAGTTCCCGGTGGAGTCAGCACCGTGATGCGTTGCAACGGAAATGGATATGTGGAGTCGAGCGAGAGAGTCGGTGCGATCGACGCGACGTTTTCCAATGTTTGAATGATACCCGTTGCGCCGCCGATTGTTGCCGTAATTTGTGTCGTGTCGCTGCCAAAGCCGTAACCGTAGATCTGAATCGTATCACCTCCGGACTTTGCGCCGGCGTTGGGGAGGACTTCGAGGATTTGCGGGCCGTAGGTGAAGGCGTCGGGCGCGACGGCCAGCCAGCCACTGGGGAAATACGCTGTCAGATTGACAGCGCCGTTCGTGGCGCTGGGGGGAGAGGTGAGCTGAATTTGTGTGGAACTTACGGTCGGGGCGGGTGCGAGCCAGGGTCCAAATTTGATTTCGGCGGTGGACTCGAAATTTTGGCCGGCGAGAGATGCCGGCGTGCCGCCAGTAAACGGTCCTTGGGAAGGTTGAGCGGCAGGCGCCGACGCAAAGGATGGAACCGAGGAAGGAAGCGCGCTGGGATGTCCAGCGTCGATGAAGGTAACACCGCGATTGCTGATTGCGAAAAGGAGTTGGGTTTCGTCGGTATCTTCGATTTCAGAATGGACACCTTGGATAGACGCGTCCGGAACCTGTCCAATGGACTGCATGGTGTGGCCGTCGAAGGCGCTGATGAGCGGAGGGCCAACGGCGCTTCCACTGGCGTAGAGGAAATTTCCGTCGCGAGAAAAGGCCAGGCCGTTAGCGTTGAAGGAGATAGGTGAGGCGATCTGGTTAAGCGCGGCATCAAGAAGAATGAGTTGGGCTGCGCCTGCTGAGAGGAACTGCGCGGCGAACCGACTGCCGTCGATATTCGCGGCTACGAATGGCAGGGTCCCGGCACCTATGGCAATTGGACCAACGACTGCGGAGCCGTTGGCATCAAATACCGCGAGTTCACCGCTTGCGTCTGCGGCGGCGACGATTATCTTGGTGTGATCTCCGGTGCGGGCCATTGTGCCGAGGCCGTTCTGAAATAGTGCGGGCGCCGCAGAGGTGAGATCGGTCAGGACATTTGCAATGGGATCCCAAATCGCGAGGAGCGATTGGGCCGCAGATGACTGGCGAAGACGCATCATTATTTTTCCGCTGGATGTGGGCAACAGCTCCTCGGGACGGTCAAAGACGCTGTTTGGCAGGGGTGAGAGCGGCTGGACCGAATAACGTGACCTTATCTTCAGGCTGGCGGTGTCGATCGCGACGGCTTGCTCTGTCATGGTGCCGACCCAGACTGTTGTGCCGTCCGCGGAGATGTCGACGCTGCTGGCGGCTGGGATGTTGATTTGCGTCAAGCGGGCCTGATCCAGTGTGGAAAACACTTCGACGCGGTTCATGGCGCGATTGGCGATGAAAAGGTGCTTGTTCGCGGCGTCGTTGGCGATGCGGCGGTGGCGTGCCTCGCCGAGCGGGTCGTCGAGGGCGAGGACGGCGTCGGTGCGCGCGTAACTGGTTCGCGCCAGCGGCGAGCCGACGAAGGCTTGCACAGCGAGCGCCAGCGTGGCTGAGTGAGTCAACGAGCCGCTCGTACCTTGTGCTGTGATTGTGAAGTTGCCGATGCCGGCATTTTGCAGGACACCCAAAACGACGGGGGCACTCGCGCCGGTAACGATGTTAAACGGGCTTGCGGGATTCGAAACCACGCCGTTTGGAATCCCGGCCAGGGTTACCTGGACAGTGCTATTGAATCCGTTTTGCCCCATGACGGAAATCGTAATCGGTGCGCCCGTGGCACCTTGGGAAATGGACAACGAACTGGAAGAGAGCGTTATGGCAAAGTCAGGGGATGGTGTGGAGAGAGGCTTACTGTTTGACGATGGACTGCTACTGCCGCCGCTACATCCGGCGCAGATGAGCAGCAAAGGAGCCAGGGCGCTGCGACCGCATTTGTGAAAATGGCCCACGCTGAGAAGCTCCTTTTGGTTATAATAATAGTAAATTACATTTTTCCATTGTCAATTGATTAATGTTACGGGAGGCGGGAGTTCGAGAGCCGACGAATCGCGAGTCCCTTTCGGGACGGGCGCTTGCGGGAATTACAAAGCGCGCCAGAGTGGGGTGCAGCGACGCCACACCCCTACATGGACGTAAAAGCAAACGGCGCAGGGCGTGCCTGCGCCGTTTGGGGAGGTACTCGGACTTGGAAAAAATTAAATGGTCTTTGCAGCTGGCGCGCCGGCATTCGCGGTCGCAGGCTTCGCGAACGCGCTGCTGCGGGATTCCTTCTCCGCGGTCTTATCGATCTCGATGGAGCCTTTGAAGTAAGCGCCGTCTTCGATCATGATGCGCGAGGTGGTCAAATCGCCAACCACCGAGCCATCCTTCTTGATTTCGATGCGGTCCTTGGCCCGAAGATTTCCTTTCACGTTGCCGTAGACCACCACTTCCCGGGCAATGACGTCAGCAGTCACCTTCGAGGTGGCGCCAACGGTCAGCTTCCGCTCGTCGAGCTGGATCAGTCCTTCGACCGAGCCATCGATTTGCAGATCTTCGTTGCCAGTAATTTCGCCTTTCACATGCAGGCTGGACCCCAGCCGCGCGGTTGCACGGTCCGCAGTCGCACCCAATGGACGCAAAGCATCTGTACTCACGGTTTTTTCCTCCCAAGTCGCCGGAGCGGGCTTCGGCGCCTGATTCGATTGTGAAATTTTTTGCTCCGGTTGCGCGGCCTGCGGCCCTGGAGCGGCTTGCGGCGTTTCCGGTTTCTTATTCCCCCACATCGGACCTCCCCAAAGGGACAGCAGCACCCCACGCAGATTTCCGGCCGGGGTAGAGGAAACTCTAGACCTGCGGAATGTGCGCAGCAAACAAAGTGTGACAGAGCTGTTCCAGAGAGTTACTAGCCGGGGCGGACAGCATACACCCTGTACTCACGATTTTTGCGATGAATTTCGCCGCCACTAGGCAGTCGGCTTGTCGGGGACGGGCTGCGTGGCCAGAAAATCCGTGATGAAACGCGTGGAATAGGAATCGAGCAGTTGCTGGATGCGGTCGGAGTTCGAGGATTTGAGAACGAACCCGGCGTGATGATATTTCGAAACCCTATAGACGATTTCAGGATCATTGTATGCGGACGTGTCCGGGCGCTCCTGGCGTGCCAGAGAAAGGATTACGCCGGCATAGTCGCGTCGTGCGGGGGGGAGTAGATAAGGCTGCTTCCCTGCTCCGACTTCCAAGCGTGCCCATTCACGCCAGAGATTGATGTTTGTGGCGGCTTCGACGACGTCGGATATGTAGGCGCCGCCGACGCGGGCGGCGATTTCGATGAAGTAGAACTTGCCGTCGGCGTGCGATTTTAGGAATTCGGCGTGGGTGACGCCGCGGAGGTAACCTAGACCCTCGATCACATGGCGATTGATATCGAGCAATTTCTGGGTTTCAGCGGCATCGCGCAGCAAGGTGCGCGTCGTGAACACGCCGCCTTGATGCGAGACGTCCAACGGCGGCGAACCGTAGACGTGAGGCTCGTTGAAGAGCACTTCCCGCTCGGAAACGATGCTGTCTACGTGGTAGACGGTGCCGGGAACGAACTGCTCGAGCAGATAAAAAGATTGCTGATCGCCAAGTTGCTCGAGCCAGGGCCACAGATCATCGGATTTGTGGATTTTCTTCATGCCGATGCCGGAAGCTTGGGAGCGAGGCTTGAGCAGCCAGGGCGAAGGAACGCGGGCCATGAAATCGCGAATGGCGTCGTAGTTGAGGATGGGAACAAATTCGGGGACGAGGATAGCGGATTCTTGCGCGCGCGCACGCATAGCCAATTTGTCGCGGAAATAGCGGATGGTCGTGAGGCCCATCCCGGGGATGCGCAGGTGCTCGCGGAGGGCGGAGACATTCTCCATATCAAATTCGTCGAGGGCGACGATGCGATCGATGGGTTGTGAGCGGGTCATATAGCTGACGGTATAAATCAAATGGTGCTGAGCGATATCTTCTGGCATGAAGAACAGCTCGTCGATGGATTCGCGCGGCCAGTCACCGTCGCGAAGCTTTTCGACGGTTAGAAGGAGCACGCGGCAGCCCATGGCTTTGCAGGTGCGCAGGAATTCCTGGCCTTTTTCGTAGGAGCTTACGCAGAGGATGGTGAGCGGGCGGTGGTTAGTCATGAGGCGCTTCCGTAAGCGCGAAAATATCGCGGATTATACTGTGGACTCCGCGGCGGGATACAAGAATTGCAAGAATGGCCCGACGCGCTGGGCCCAAGCGGCCTCGTTGTGCTCAGCGCCTTCGACGCGCTGGTAATGAAGATCTCCATCCAGCTGCCAACCCTTTTGGAGAAGGATGTCGCGAAACTGCTCCACGTCTTGAACGATGCGCGGACCCTCTTTGGTGCCGATGTCGAGCCAGATGCGTGGGCGCGGCTGCACAGGAGCAGCCCCAGCGAAGCGAAGGATTACGCGCTGATTCCACCAGACCGATGGAGAGAGCGCCGCGAGACGACCGAAGATTTGTGGATGTTTCAGGCCAAGATACAGCGAGAGCAAGCCTCCAAGGGATGAACCGCCCATACCCGTGACGCGCGGATCGGGAAGTGCGCGGTATTCCTGTTGAACGAACGGCATTATCTCCTGGATGAGAAATTTTGCGTAACGATCGGCGCGGCCACCCCCGAGGCGCGGCGCTTTGGTGGGCGTGTACTCTTGAATGCGAGCTTTCCCGACGTTGTAAATTCCGACGATGATGAGCGGCTGCACTGCACCCGTGAGGATGAAATCGTCGGCAGTTTGGCCGACGTGCCAGTCCATGCCGGGAACAAAGGACGTGGCGCCATCGAAAAGATTTTGACCGTCGTGCATGTACAAAACCGGGAAGCGGCGCTGCGGTTGCTCATGGTAGAGAGGCGGAAGGTACACGATGAAATCACGCTGGTTCCGGAGAAAACGCGACCGAAACCGTTCGTGCCTATGCAGCTCCGGTGCGCTCACGGAACGATCATCACCAGCAGGTCCTTGGCTTCCACATGCTGGCCGGGCGCCACAAGCAATTTGGTGACGCGGCCCGCGATAGGTGCATAGATGTTGGATTGCATTTTCATGGCTTCGAGGGTCAGCAATTTGGCGCCACGTTCGACGGGGTGGTTGGCTTGCACAGCGACACCGGAGATTACGCCAGCCGTGGGCGCGGGCACTTGCCCCGGGTCGGCGGGATCGGCTTTGGGGTGAGCGCGCTCGACCACGCGCAACGCGCGATCGCGAACATTAACTTCGCGGGGCTGGCCGTTGAGCTCGAAAAAGAGCGTGCGGGTACCGTCGGGATGCGGATCACCAACGGTGAGGAATTTGACGATGAGCGTTTTCCCTTGCTCGATCTCGATGGTGATTTCCTCGCCGGATTTCAAGCCATAGAAAAATGCGGGAGTAGGTAACACGCCGACGTCGGAATAAGTTTGTTGGAATTTGTCGTATTTCAGGAACACGTCAGGGTAGAGCAAATAGCTCAGTAGAGCGTCGCGTCGAATTGGATGGCCGACTTTCTTTTCGAGCGCTTGCTGCTCGTGAGCCAAGTCTACCGCTGGCAAGTTATCGCCGGGCAGCCCACGCAACGGTGACGCCCCTCGAAGAATAATTTTCTGCAGCTTCTTGGGCCAGCCGCCGGGCGGAACACCCAGCACGCCGGAGAACATTTCGACTACTGAATTGGGCAGTGAGAGGTCGTGGTGCTCGTCAAGCTTCAGGAGATCTTCCGGAATCATCTCTTTGGCCATTAGAAAAAGCGCCATGTCTCCGACAACCTTACTGGACGGCGTGACCTTCACGATGTCACCGAAAAGCTGGTTTACGCGAGCATACATCGTTTCGACGTCGCGCCAACGATGCCCGAGGCCCATAGCGGCGGCTTGCTCGCGCAAGTTGGTGTACTGGCCGCCGGGAATTTCGTGCTGATATAGGCGCGCCGAACCCGATTTGGGGGAGGAATCAAACGGCAAATAGTAGGTTCGCACAGTTTCCCAATAGTCGGAGCACTCATTGAGCGCGTCGATATCGAGCTGCGTGTCACGCGGCGTGTGGCGGAGAGATTCAACTATAGAGTTAAGGTTGGGCTGGCTCGTGCCCCCACTCATGGCAGCGAGGGCTGCGTCGGCAACGTCCACGCCGGCGTCGGCGGCCTTCAGCACGGAGGCCGCGTTCAAACCGCTGGTATCGTGGGTGTGAAAGTGAATGGGAATATCGATTTCATCGCGAAGGGCGCGAACGAGTTCGAAAGCGGCGTAAGGCTTGCATAGACCAGCCATATCTTTGATGGCCAGGAAATGCGCGCCGAGCTTTTGCAGCTGCTTGGCCAACGCGACGTAATATTTCAGCGAATATTTTGGGCGGCCTTCGTCGAGAATATCGCCGGTATAGCAAATGGCAGGTTCGCAGATGGCGCCGGTTGCGAGCACGGCGTCGATCGCGACGCGCATATTTTCGATGGAGTTGAGCGAATCGAAAATGCGAAAGATATCGATGCCCTGAGCGTGTGCTTCGCGCACGAATTCTTCGATCACATTGTCCGGATAAGAGGCATACCCTACGGCGTTCGCCCCGCGCAGGAGCATCTGGAAACAGATGTTGGGAATGCGGCGGCGCAGCTCGCGCAGGCGCTGCCACGGATCTTCGTGCAAAAACCGCATCGCGGTATCGAAGGTGGCGCCGCCCCACATTTCGAGACTGAAGAGATTGGGAAGCCGCTGCGCGATGGCGTTGGCCGTGGCCACAAGATCGTGAGTACGCGCACGGGTGGCCATCAGAGATTGATGGGCGTCGCGAAGCGTTGTGTCCGTAATCAGCAGGCGCTTTTCCTTGCGTGCCCAGGCGGCAAACTTTTTTGGACCGAGCTTTTGCAAAAGTTGTCGCGAACCGGAAGGCGGCTCGATTCCAGGAACGCTGGGCAGGACCGCCGACTCAAACGTATCGGGAGCCTTTTTGCTCTTGACCTCCGGATTGCCGTTGAGGATTACGTCGCCCAGGTAGGAAAGCAATTTGGTGGCGCGGTCGCCGCGAATGGAGATGCGAAAAAGTTCCGGGGACTCATCGAGGAACGCGGTGGTCACTTCGCCGGCGCGAAATCGCGGATGGTTGACTACGTTTTCCAGGAAGGGGATGTTGGTCTTGACGCCGCGAATGCGAAATTCGCGCAGGGCGCGGTCCATGCGCCGGCAAGCCTCGGGAAGATTCAGCCCCCACGATGTGACTTTCACGAGCAGCGAATCGTAGTAGGCTGCGAGGACCGCGCCGGCATAGGCGGTGCCGCCGTCGAGACGAATGCCGAATCCAGCGGGCGAGCGATAGGTTGAGATCTTGCCGTAGTCGGGCGCGAAATTCTTCTCGGGGTCCTCGGTAGTCACCCGGCATTGTAGGGCTGCGCCGTTGAGAGGCACGTTTTCCTGTTTTGGCAGTGACAGCGGCGCATCGTGAAGCCGGCAACCCTGTGCGACGCGAATCTGCGCCTGCACCAGGTCGATGCCGGTGACCATCTCGGTTACCGTGTGTTCCACTTGGATGCGCGGATTTACTTCGATGAAATACCATTTGCTAGCGTCGACGTCGTACAGGAATTCGACGGTGCCGGCGTTGCGATAGTTGGCCTTGCGGGCGATGCGGAGCGCGGCTTCGCACAATTCGGCGCGCACGCTGACGGGCAGATTCGCGGCGGGCGCCACCTCCACAACTTTCTGGTGCCGCCGCTGCACGGAACAATCGCGCTCCCAGAGATGCAGCAAATTGCCGTGATAGTCGGCAAGAATCTGGACTTCGATATGGCGTGCGCGGGGAAGAAATTTTTCCAGGAAGACCGACGCGTTGCCAAAGGCGGAGCGCGCCTCGCCTTGCGCTTCTTCCAGCCTGGAATCAAGTTCCGCGGCGTCGCGCACCACGCGCATGCCGCGGCCGCCGCCTCCCATCGCGGCTTTTACAATTATTGGATAGCCGATCTCGCGCGCGATTTTTTGCGCCTGGGCTGGCGATTGCACGGGTTCCTCCGTGCCGGGCAGTACCGGCACGCCCGCCGACGCGGCGAGTCTACGCGCTGCGGTCTTATCACCCAACAACTCAAGCAATGCCGGTGTCGGGCCGACGAACGTGATGCCGGCCTTTTCGCAAGCGCGCGCGAAGGCTGGATTCTCCGACAAGAATCCGTAGCCAGGATGAATGGCGTCAACGCCCTTCTCTTTGGCCAGCGCCACGATCCCCGCGACGTCCAGATAGGCTTCGACCGGCCCTTTGCCCGCGCCGACCTGATAGGCTTCGTCGGCCTTAAAGCGGTGGAGGCCAAGGCGGTCTTCTTGGGAATAAATGCCCACGGTGCGCAGGCCAAGCTCGGTGGCAGCACGGAAAATGCGAATAGCGATTTCGCTGCGGTTGGCGGCGAGAAGCTTTTCGATGTTTTTTGGTTTCGTCATCACGGGGGCGAATGAATGCTCGCGCGAAACTTTACATTTTCACACGAGGGAGCCGTGAGGCCGCAGGAGTTTTTTCAATGCGGAGGGCAAAGAAAATTTATTGAAGGCAGGGGATTGATTCAGAAAGAAGCAGGCATCGCTTCGGCGCTCACAGGCTGCGGTGTCGTGGACTTCAGTTGTTTCAGCTCGACCTCGACTCTAGTCCATTCTTTCGGGTTGCGCTTGGTGGCGTAGGGAGCGCCGGGATCGGAGAAAAAGTCCAGGAGTTCCGCGCGCAGGCCCGGCGAGATATCGGCGAAATTCTGCTCAGCCAGCTTATCGAGCAACTTGGCGTGCGCATCATCATTCATGCGGTACTTGCCCGGAGGCGTGAATTCGCCAACGTCAAAATTATTGTTCGCCAGCTTCAGGTGGCCCTCAGTCTCTTCTTTCAGCAGTCCGCGGTAGCGATCCATGGTGGCGTTAAAGCTGGCTTGAAACATGCGCTCGGTTTCCGGAGTCGGAGTCCTGAGCTGTAAGACACGCAGCGGCCCGACTTTGGGCAGCACCTTAAAGAGAAACGCGAGAAAGCGATCCCAGAAAGTCGGCCGCTGGTAATCCTTTCCCCAACTGCGTTCGTAGCTGGATCGCGACAGGTTGTACAGAAATTTCTTGCGGGTTATGCCCGGAACATCCTTTTCGATTTCCTTTTCTTTCAGGGACCAGGCGATGCGAGTTGCCCTGGGAATGAGATTGCTGACGTCCCTGCGGTAAGAGCCCATGACCTTGTCTTCGTTACTGAGCACCTTTTTCAGATCCAATCCATAGGTTTCGCGGAAAGCCTGCTCCAGCAGCGGAGCGGCCACCTGAAACCCGATGAAGTCGTGATAGCTTTCCGGGGCGTAGCGCTCTTTTGCCACTTCCAGAACATCGAAGCCGAATTCGGTTTTCACATGCGCGAGAGGATCGTCTTCATAGGTCACGGAGTCGCCGTGCTTCTTTTTCAGTTTGGGATAGAGGACCGGCACCGCGCGGTTTGTTCCAATCCGATGGCCGTCCGTATCTGCGGCGTAGTGAGCCATAGCGCCGAGCGCGAAAGCATATTCGTTCAAATCCTTGGAATCCTGCAATAGAGCGACGACGAAGTCGCCGCTGCGGACGTAATGGGCCAAGTCGCTAAAGAACATGCTGCCGTGCGGGTAATAGCCCATGTCTTGGATGATGGCACCGCCATAAGCGTAGCCATGCGCTTCGCGCAATTCATCCGCTGTCGCATCCGGAAAACGCTTCAGTAGCAGCGGCTTGATATTGGCGTCCCACGCGGAGTCGATAATCGCTTCGTGGGAGAGGACCGAGTACGCTGCGACGCGCAAAGGCCAAAGAGCAGCGCACGCGAGGATAGCCAGCAGCACGCCGATTCGTGAGAACAATTCCGCCCCTCCGATGAGTCCTCGCAAATCAACTGGCAGTTGCGTGGAGCAGCCGAGGCCCGGACGGCGGCACACTAGCCCGACCGCTCAAGCCCGAGGAGTCATTGTTACTTTGATGTTGCCGGCGGTGCAAAAGAACGCACTGCGAGGGAGGGCTGATTTGGCGCAAAAGCACTCTGCGTTTTGCTGCCACCGGGCTAACCTGGTGCGGCTCAGTACTTGCGCAACACGCTGATGACGCGGCCTTGTATCTTTACTTCGTTCGCGGGAACGATGATCGGCGACATTTCCGAGTTTGCGGGCTGCAGACGAATTTTGCCGGGACCCTCACGGTAAAATCTCTTCAGTGTCGCTTCTTCTCCATTGATTAGGGCGACGACGATCTCGCCCGAATTGGCCACCTGTGTTTGTTCACAAACCACAAAATCCCCGTCCATGATGTGGTCTTCGATCATGGACGTGCCTTTCACCTTCAGCGCGAAAGAATTTCCGCCGCGCGCGAAATCTCCAAGAGAAAGCGTCTCGCGCTCTTCCACTGCTTCCAGTGGGCGGCCGGCCGCGATACGCCCGACCAGCGGAAGTTCCTGAACCTTACGCTCAATCACCTGGTCCTTCACCGATTTTGGCAACTGCAGAATTTCGATGGAGCGGCTCTGGTTATAGCCGCGACGGATAAAGCCTTTTTTCTCCAACGTCGTGATGTGTTTGTGCACCGTCGCCAATGAGGTTAGCTTCATGCCCTTGCCGATTTCTTCGAAACTTGGCGCATAACCGTGCTTAGTCTCAAAGGCAACCAGATAGTCGAGCACTTCTTTTTGTCGCTTGGTCAGGGCCATGGGCGGAACCTCCAATTTCATTGCCGCAAAGTTCGCGGCCATGGCATCCACCTTAGGCGAAAAGAAAGCGAAGTGTCAAGTGGAACTTGCAACGTTAATGCATTCTTGTGACTGACCGGTGAATGTGCTGTGAGGCGAAGAGGCCAACCCAAAATCAGTCGCGCAGTGATTTCTCCGACAACAAAACTCTTGACGTATATTACCAATCAAAATTTCGATAGGCTCGAAGGTTCAGACCATTTACCAACACGAGATTCATACCGATTGCATGCAACCCCCAACGCCGCGAACACGTCTTTCCACTAGAGCACATTGCCCGAGCGGCGGACTCTCTCCCCGCCGCGGGCGAGCCGGTATGGTATCCTTGCCATGCCGGCTCGCGGCGGGCGCAAGTGACATCCATCCTGTTCATTGCACCGCGTCATCCTACTGGGTTGAGCCGCGCTCCTTACGGGGGAAAAACGTAAAGGAGCTCTTTAAAACGGGGTCAGGCAGTTTATGTCGACACTTATTGAATCTCCGCTGACTAAGCATCGCCGGGAAAAGATCGAGCAAGCGGTCATTCGCTTCGCCGGCGACTCCGGCGACGGGATGCAGATAACCGGCAGCCAGTTCACCAATACCGTCGCGCTGTATGGTAATGATATCGCTACGTTTCCGGACTTCCCGGCCGAGATTCGCGCCCCCGCCGGCACTTTGCCGGGGGTGAGTGGCTATCAGCTTCACTTTTCATCCAGCGACGTCTATACGCCCGGAGACGCAGTCGACGTCCTGATTGCCATGAACCCCGCCGCGCTGAAAGTCAACGTGGCCGACTTGAAGGCCAACGGCATCCTCATCGTCAATTCCGACAGTTTCCAGGAAACCGACCTGCGCAAAGCGCAGATGACCTCTAATCCCCTGGAAGACCACTCGCTCGACAAGTTTCGCCTGTTTTCGGTGGAATTGGAGCGCTTGACACGCGTCGCTCTGGAACACCTCGGCTTGGACGCCAAGTCGATGGATCGCTGCAAGAACTTCTTCGCCCTGGGGATGTGCTATTGGCTGTACAACCGGTCAATGGATTCCACGGTCCGGTGGATTGAGGACAAGTTCAAGCACAAGCCGCTGCTTGTAGAAGCCAACAAGCTGGCCATGAAGGCTGGGTATTCGTACTGCGAGGCCACCGAAGCCTTTCAGATCAGCTATGAGATCCCGCCTGCGCAGCTGGCCCCCGGTGTGTACCGCAATCTGAGTGGTAACCAGGCGCTGGCTCTTGGCTTTATCACCGCTTCGCAGAAATCAGGGCTCCGGCTATTTCAAGGCAGCTATCCAATCACCCCCGCTTCGGATATCCTCCACGAACTTTCGCAATATAAAGACTTTGGCGTGATGACCTTCCAAGCGGAAGATGAAATTGCGGCGATAACTTCGGCCATCGGCGCGGCTTACGCAGGTGCTTTGGCTATTACCACCACCTCGGGCCCGGGCATGGCGCTGAAGACCGAGGCCATGGGCCTCGCCGTGGCCGTCGAAATTCCGCTGGTCGTTTGCGACATTCAGCGCGGTGGGCCTTCGACGGGGCTCCCTACCAAAACCGAGCAAGCCGACTTGCTGCAAGCTCTCTTCGGACGCAATTCGGAAGCGCCCATTCCGATCGTGGCGGCCGCGACGCCGAGCGATTGCTTCTGGGCTGCCCTGGAAGCCAGCAGGATAGCCATCAAGTACATGGTTCCGGTCATTCTGCTTTCGGACGGTTATCTTGCCAATGGCGCGGAACCCTGGCGTATTCCCGATGCAGCGGACATCCCGGAGATTCCCGTCCAATTTGCCACTGAGGCCAATTCCCCAACTGGCTATCTGCCTTATAAGCGCGATCCGCAAACATTGGCGCGTCCCTGGGCCGTTCCCGGAACTCCGGGGCTGGAGCATCGAATCGGCGGCTTGGAAAAGCAAGACGTCAGCGGCAATATCAACTACGAGCCGTTGAATCACGAAAAAATGGTGCGCATACGTGCAGCGAAGGTAGCGGCCATCGTTCAAGACATTCCTGAAATCGAACCAACCGGCGATAGCCATGGCGATTTGTTAATTATCGCGTGGGGGTCCACTCATGGCGCGATCACCGCAGCCGTGAAAGCGCAGCGGGCCGAAGGCCGCAGGATTGGGCACGTTCATTTGCGGCACCTCAATCCGCTGCCCG
>Ga0307478_10000959_pt1 | contig 26955 bp, 23 predicted proteins | sample atmos_gasesECM4C_2_FD_203713 | JGI IMG/M metagenome (GOLD analysis project Ga0307478, IMG submission 203713) | Hardwood forest soil microbial communities from Morgan-Monroe State Forest, Indiana, United States - atmos_gasesECM4C_05 | ecosystem: Environmental > Terrestrial > Soil > Temperate...
TCGTCGCTAGCATTGCGCATGCGAAGACGGTAACGCTTGCCCTGCTTCAAGTGAAATGATGCCGGCACAACGCCTTGCGTCATCGGGTAAGCGACTCCGTTAATTGTCCATCGGTTGAAACCTTCTTTGGCAGCGTTGTCTTTTGCGAATGTCATCTCGAACGTCCCGTCGGGCGAAAGCGCGGGTGCACCGATTCTTGCGAAACGTAAATAATCCCAATGAAAGGGCTTCGGCCCCATCCAAACCGGTTTTCCTTTGTGTCCTGCATATTCCACGACAATGCCCATTCCGTGGCCCCGGTCATCATCCGCAACATCACCCATAATCCATACGCCGGGATGATTCATTTCGACGATGGCAGAAACGCGCTCAGCTGTTCCCAGCCACAGCACCGGGAGCTCGGCAGGGGCCGGAACTGCATTGCCGTCCAATGCGGCAACTTTGAAAGTGTGTCCCGGCAAGGCCAAGCTTCGAATCTCGGTGGCGCTGCCATTCAAAACATGAAACAGGATCCGCTCGCCCTGTTTGACTCTCACCGGCTCGCCATGACCCAGCATGCGACCATTGATAGTGAAATAACGATAGCCCACTTCGTATCCGTGTGGCATCCCTTTCGCAAGCGAGGCCTTCATCGCAGACTCGCCACTCAACTCCAGTTCCTTCACTCGCGTAGGAGGAGCGAGGAAATCCTGGGCCATGTCGCCGCCTTGACTGAAAGACGGTTCGAATTCCTTTAGAACGAGGAACACTTCCCGGTCGTAGTTTCCGGCCTCACGCTTGGGTTCGATGTACACGGGGCCTACTTGGCCGCTGTACTGTCCCGCATGGAGATCGGCGCCGGCTCGATTATGCGTGTGGTAGAAACGGAAACCAGATGGTCGCGGCGTGAGAATTATTCGACGCATCCCGTGCGCCGGGATGAAAGGCGTCCCTTCTTCGGCGGCGCCATCCACGTCCGTGGAGACCATTTGGCCGTGCCAATGCAACTGCTCAGGAGTGTCTGTGTCGTTGTGGACTTCGACCGTCGCTGCCTGACCTTCCTTGAATCGTAATAAGGGTCCTGGGAACTGACCGTTATAGGTGATCGTCGAGACGATGTGTTTCGGAGCGATCTCAACCGGACTTGCACAAATTCGCAAGATGTAGTCCGGGCGAGTCGAATCGGACTGAGAGGAAACCGTTCCGAAACCCTCTAATCTGAGCGTAGACCCTAGGCTGAGGCGGCTTCTGGAGCGAGCCAGCCCAGCACCAGCGATCATCCCCGTCATTTTGAGAAAGTCTCGGCGTCCGGGCAGTTGTTTTCCCACAAAATTGTCTCCAATGCTGCGTACTCTTGTTTTCAACTAGTTTATTCCGCGCGCAAACGTTTCGGAAGATGCGCCACCTTTCGCGAAGGCCTCTGTGGAATATTGGCGCGGTTCTGCCATGCGCCGCCGCCTTCACCTCCTCTACGCACCCTGAAACCAACAGAGCTCTTGCGGAGGTCTTACTAACAACAGGATTGGTAATTGTTGCAGGCCGGGCACATGATAAAACTAAGCCCATGAATTCAGAGCGAGGAATCGGGTCGAACAACAAGGCACAGGCTTCGCCGGCGCAAGGAACCGATCACCCGCACGCTGAAAAATTGCGGAAAGGAAGTTGGCTGACGTTCTTCCAAGGTATACGTCCTTTTAATCGCATAGGCGCGGTCCGTGATGCATCGGCGGGAGTCGAACTGGCGGCGATGAATATCCCGCAGGCGCTGGGCTATACGAAGATTGCCGGCACACCCGTGGTAACCGGCTTTTATACTCTGTTGCTGCCACTGGTGGCATTCGCGACATTTGGATCCTCACGATACCTGGTGGTGGCGGCGGACTCCGCGACGGCCGCCATCTTTGCCGGGGGAGTCTCAGGCATGGCGCCGGTCAACAGCGCCCGGTATGTAGCGCTTGCAGGGTTAGTGGCGCTGCTTACTGCAGGATTTCTGCTTTTGGCCCGAGTGTTCAAGCTCGGCTTTCTGGCCGACTTCCTGTCGCAAACGGTGTTGGCAGGCTTTCTCACCGGAGTGGGATTTCAGGTCGGCATTGCGGTGCTCGGCGAAATGCTGGGATTAGAAGTGAGCGCCCATCATTCGGTCGGAAGAGTGGTTGAGGTTGTGCGCAGTTTTTCGCAGGTGCATGCGGCGACGGTCGGGCTCTCCGCGGCGGTGGTTATGGGAGTCCTCGCGCTCAATCACTTTGCACCGAGGGTTCCAGGCCCATTGATCGCTGTGGTGGCCGCGATTACGGCCAGCAAATCATGGGACTTCGCCGGACACGGAATCGGCATTATCGGACCCGTAGCCGGGGGCTTGCCGCATCTGGTTCGTCCCGACCTAAGCTGGCACGACATCCAACTGATGACTCCTGTGGCGGGATCGTGCGTGGTGATGATCATCGCCCAAAGCGCGGCAACCGCGCGGATCTACGCGACGCGCAACCATCAGCGTCTGGACGAGAATACCGACTTGATGGGATTAGCCGCCGCCAACGCGGCCGCGGCGCTCAGTGGAGCGTTCGTTGTGAACGGAAGTCCAACGCAGACGGCGATGGTCGAAAGCTCCGGTGGGAAGAGCCAGATCGCGCAACTCGCCACGGCGGCAATCGTTGCGCTCGTTCTCCTTTTTCTAACCGAGCCCTTGCAATACCTTCCGCGCTGCGTGCTGGGCGCGATGGTGTTTGTCATTGCCGTGCGCCTCATTGATCTGCGTGGGCTTGTAGCCATTCGTCGCGAAAGTCCGGGCGAATATGTGTTGGCCTTGACTACGGCTGGCGTGGTGGTGCTGGTCGGGGTCGAAGAGGGTATTGTCCTCGCGATGGTGCTTTCGTTACTCCGCATTGTGCGGCACAGCTATCATCCGCATACCGCGGTATTGGTTGAAAGCAATGACGGAATATGGCGGGCGATTCCGGCTATTCCGGGAGCCGTCACCGAGCCTGGGCTGGTCATCTATCGATTTGGAGCGGCGCTCTTCTATGCCAATGCCGGCCGGTTCTCGGACGAGATTCACTGCCTCGTGGCCACCGCGCCTTCTCCGCTGGAGTGGCTCGTTGTGGATGCTGGCGCAATCACGAATCTGGACTATACCGCCTCTCGTGTCGTGCGAGATCTCCACCAAGATTTGGCAAAACGGCGTATAGGCGTACTGGTGGCGCATATAGAACCGGGACTGCAAGCCGATTTGGATCGGCATGGCCTGACGAACATCATTGGGCCCGGCAGGATTTTCAATACACTGCGCGAGGCTCTGGCGGCCTTGCACGCCAAGATGCGGTAGCGGCGCATCGTAGCAACATTGCGCGGCTGAGTACCCTAGGTTTTCTTCGACTTGCACGAGCATTTCGTTGATCTTTTTCGTTAGACAAACGAAACATAACGATATAAAAAGAAATATCAATCGAAAGCCGCGCGGGATCCCTGCTCCGTTGACAAATCGCGCTTGGCCTATTAAGAGTTCTCGAGAAAATTCCAACTTGCCCCGATTCGATGTGACCATTGCCGGCGAATTAAATCTTGACCTGATTCTCTACGGTCTGCCCGCCGAACTCCCGCCCGAGCGCGAGATTCTCGCGGATCGAATGATGCTCACGCTGGGCGGCTCGTCCACTATCGTTGCGCATAATCTGGCCGCACTCGGCAGTCGCGTGGGATTCATCTCGCGTGTCGGCGACGATTCGCCGGGAGATATCGCACTGCAACGACTCAGCGCAGGTGGCGTCGACGTTGGCAAGGTACGCAAAGTGGCCGGCGGCACCAAAACTGGGCTCACCGTGATCTTGCAGCGGGACGGATGGCGCAACATGGTCACGTATGCGGGCACGATTTTTGATTTGAGCTTTGAAGATCTTGACTTCGGATACCTGACCGATTCGCGGCACTTTCACTTCTCTTCGTTCTATTTGCAGCGTGGATTGAGGGATCGCACCGCGGAGATGTTTCAGAAAATCAAAGCAGCCGGTCTTGCAATTTCGCTGGACACCAACGATGACCCTGACGATCTCTGGCAGGGAGGATTGAGAGAATGTCTCAGCTATGTCGATATTTTCCTGCCGAATGCGCGCGAAGCACGGCAGATTGCCGGCACTCAAGACTTGCAAGCCGCGGTGTCTCTCCTCGCCGGTAGTGTGCCTCTGGTTGTTGTGAAGAACGGGACACAAGGGGCGATCGCTCAGCGCGGCGGCCAGACCTTTTCCTCTCCCGCAATCAAAGTGGAATCGCTAGACGCGGTTGGAGCCGGCGACAGTTTCGACGCCGGCTTTCTCTTTGAGTATCTGCGCGGGTCGGATCTCCCGACTTGTCTTACGATGGGCAATCTCGCGGGAGCATTTTCGACCACTCGAGCCGGTGGTACGGAGGCTTTTGCTGATTGCGAATATAAAGAGGAGTTCTTTCGCAGTCACGGGGCACGATTGGGACGATAAGCATCACGTGCCAACCACTACCCCCGCACAAATAGGTCCGCTGCGCAGTCTCCTCTTGCCTAGCTTTACCTCGAAACTTCCAGCAGCAGGTGGTCTCTGAACTCCGTCGCCAACCGGGGAGCCTTCTCATCTGTAGCTGTGATCGCGCCCAAATCTTTTCCGTCCGCGTAATCCGTCACGTGGTATGAGCCCGCTTTCAGGCCGCGCAATTCCACTTCGCCTTTCCAGAATGCAGCTTTGGCGGCGAAGAAGGCGTAATACATTTTGCCGTCCTTCTCAATCGCATAGGCTTCGGGAACATCGTAGCCGTAAACGTAGAGATCGCGGAAGGTGCCTTTCGAAAGCATCTTCTCGTTGTAAATTCCGATCCATTTTTTCCAGTGGTCTTCCTTTTCTTTGGTGAGCGTGACCGCTTTAAACTTTGGGCCGGGATCTGGCCAAACGAATTTTGTTCCCACCACGCCGCCCGCTCCAATCGTCGACGCAAAATCGTCTCCGTGCTCTGTCCAGTTGTTTCCCACGCGGGTCATCGCCGAAAGTTCCACGTGATCGCCATAGACAGCGGATTCCGGGCCCAGTAATGCCTTGTACACTTTGATGCGTCGACGCACTTGCACCGCGCCGACGGGATCGGCGGTCACCGCCTGATCCATATACGGCAGCCATGCGAGCGATGGAGGAGTTCCGCAAGGGCAACTCTGAGTTACGCTCTCCGGTTTAATCGCGCGAGTCGTTTGAAAAATTGTTTTGTAAACATCGGCCATGGCATTGACCGAGTCTTGCGGAGATTTGTGGTGATGTGCCGGGTTGTAGCACATGGGCACGCTATAGATGTTGTCCAGCTTTGAGCCGTCGAATCCCCAGTCGCGAATAAACTTTTCAGTCAAGCGCTTGTAGTAGTCTTGCACCTCGGGCACAGCGGGACACAACGCCGCCAAATCGCGCGTCATGCGGGCGTGTTGGCCGTTCTTGTCGAGAATGAACCAGTCGGGATGTTCCTGCGCCACCTTCGATACGACGTATTTGTGCGACTCCCATTTTCCTTTGCCGTCTTCCGCGCCTAAGGGCAACCACCAGAGTTGCACCAGTTCACCCTGCTTATGGAAGTCGTCGGTCATCTTCTTAATTGAGTCACCCGGGAATGTGTCCGGTCGCGGATTCCAGTCGCCGTAAGTGTCGAACCAGCGATCGTCCAGCGTGGCCCACTTGATGCCGAATTCTTTGAGCTTGGGAACTGTCCCGAGCATTTGCGTGGGCGTGACGTTGAATTCGTAACCCCAGCCGCACCAACTAACGTTGTAGGCCTCGCTAGAGGGCTTGGGAAGTTCCCATCCTTCTTTTTGCAGAACGCTCGACCAGAGTCGGAGTGGCTGATAAAAATCGCCGGAATAAATTGCCAGAAAACTTCGGGGCGTTGAATAGTTCTCACCGGGCTTGAGCGTGGCGTTGACTGGAATCGTAACGGAAGCATCAACACGGCCGTCTGTCTCCACTTTGACAGGCAACGACAGCGACAACGGCAGTGTCTCGATGTGGCCGATTGCTTCACCGACCGATGCATTCCAGAACGCAGCCACCGGAATGCCGCCTCCATAGCCGTCTTTCACGACGGCGCCGAAGACGTTAGGCCGTGAAAACGTCTTCGTGAGCTTGACGATGTCGTCCTCGCCCCAGTCATAACTTGCGCCTTGATACGACCACATGTCGTAGGGAGTTTCCTTCATGGCGTGAGAATTGAAGCGATGTTGCTGCTGGACGATTTTGTCTATCGCATAATCGGAAGTTCCTGCGTTCGTGTAAGTCGCGCTGCTGAGCAACAGCGTGGGAAAATCGTCATACACCTCGATCTGTAACGTTCGTTGAAGAGTCCTGCCAGGTGCGCCGGCAGTGTGCGCCGGAATCGTAATGCGTTTTCCCCGGCCGAGCTTTCCCGTCGCTTCATCCACTTTTGCCCGGCTCAGGTCAGGCGTAAAGTGAACCGCGCCACTCGTGTCAACGAGGTAGTCGCTCTCCGCTGGAGTGCCTTCTAAAGGCTCGTCCAGGCTAAGTTTTTTCCCGTCCTGTAGTAGGGAAGCTTGGATATAGCCCGAGGGCAAGACCTGGAATTCGGCGGCGCTCGTGGTTAAGACAATCGGACCGCTGGCGCTAACGCTAACCTTGATCGTGGATGGCTCGGGCTGTGTCTCTGACACCTGCCTGGGTTTCCGTCCACAGGTTGTAAAAAGAAGCGGCAGGATTGCGATGAGAAGTATTGTCAGCGTGGACCAGCGTGGTGTCCGGCGAGTACTTTTCATTGGCGCCTCCGTGTAACTGCGCTATCGTGCTACCCTCAGTTTTGATTTGCACATGATTACGAATTATTACTAATAGTTGCTAACACCGTGGAAGTCAAGTCTAATTATCGGAACCGTAATGTGAGTTGGAATCGCAAATGAAATCTAACAAAGCTGTTGACAATCATTCGTAAGTTTAATACGCTTGCGGTCCGCAGGTGTTCCCGCCACAATCGTTCAATTCTTGATGTGCGTCCGAGGAAGGAGATTCCCCATGACCTCCCCAGCGAATTCCAGTTCGCGGCAGATTTCCAGCATGCTTGTCTTCGTCTTTGTACTTGTTCTGCTCACAACAGTCTCACTCTTCGCGCAAAGTGGGGCCACTTATTATGTGTCGACGAGCGGCAGCGACGGCAATGCCGGCACCTTCTCTTCGCCCTGGCGAACTATTCAGCACGCCGCAAACTCCGTCTCCGCGGGCGCCACGGTATACGTTCTTGGGGGCGTATACAACGAATCGGTGACGATCCTGACATCTGGGACCGCGTCGAATTACATCACCTTCGAGAGCTATCCAGGCCAAACTGCCGTGATCGACGGAACGGGACTGACTTGCTGCACATCGAACCCGCCGTCAAGTGGAAACGAAACTCAGGGTCTGATCAATATTGTGAGCCAAAGCTACGTCACTGTGAATGGATTTGAAATTCGCAATTTCACGACTAGCAAGGCGACCATGACTCCGGCTGGCATTTGGGTGACGGGATCGGGCACGGGAGTTCAACTGCTGAACAACCTGGTGCACAACGTCACGACTACGTCGGAAAAGACCGGGAATGCCTTCGGCGTCGCCGTGTACGGCACGCAAACCACTCCAATTACTGGCATCACGATTAGCGGCAACCAGGTTTACAACCTGAAGACTGGGGAGAGCGAGTCGATGAATGTGGATGGAAATGTGACTCACTTTTCCATCACCAACAATATTGTTCACGACAATGACAACATCGGCATCGATGCCATTGGCTTCGAAGGAGTCGGCCCCACCGGCCACGATCAAGCGATGTACGGCGAGATCAGTGGCAACACCGTCTACAACATAAGCGCGATTAAAAATCCAGGCGAGGGCAATTCCTACGATGCCGACGGACTTTACTGTGACGGTTGCGCTTACACAACGTTCGAGCTCAACACAGTTTATGCCTGCGATCTGGCGATGGAAGCGGCGAGCGAACACAAAGGGCACGACGCCAGTTACGTAACCGTACGCAATAACCTCTTTTACGATTCCAATGCGGTTGGCGTCTCCATTGGAGGCTATTCAAACACTGTGGGCGGCAGCGATCACGTTGTGATCGTCAACAACACCCTTTACAACAACAACACCAAGAACCAGGGTGCTGAATTCCAAATTCAATACCACTCCGGCAACGCTTCGGGAAATATCTTCGAGAACAACATCGTTTATGCTGGGTCACAAAACGTCTGGATTTACAGCTACGTGAAATCCACGAGCGGATATCCCGCTCCGCCTGCAACGTTGAACTGGAACCTCTACTACTCCACCGCTGGATACGTGAAGGGAACATCGATCACTTGGGCCGGCGTATCAAACTTCAAGAACTATGCGACATATCAGACAACCACCGGTGAAGATGCCAACTCACCGAATGCCAATCCTCTTTTCGACAATGTCAGCTCGACCCCACCGAACCTCGACATAGAGCCGAATTCTCCGGCCATTGATTCCGGCAGTACAAGCCTGACCTGCAGCGTGGGTTGGTGCAACGGATCTTCAATCTACGGCGACACTGACTTTGCGGGGAATCCACGGATCGATGGTTCGGAGATCAACATAGGCGCCTATTGAAGAGACGGCTGTCGTGGCCGAGCCGTTTCCGGTCGACCAGCGCGTCGGTGTTGGAAACGAGCAAGCAGGCTTTATGCGCGTGCTTTGTCGATCATGCTTTGCCAAAGCCCTTTGGACTTGAGAATGAGTTCAACTGCTTCACGAACTGCGCCTCGTCCGGCTGCAGCTTTAGTCGTATAGTGCGCCGCGTCTTTTACCTCAGGAACGGCGTCCCCGACAGCGACCGCGAGCCCAGCCCGGCGCATCAGAGGAATGTCGGGTAAATCGTCGCCGATATAAGCGACCGCGGAATCCGAAACGCCTGCGACGCGAAGGATGTCTTCATAGGGCGGCATCTTCAGCGGCTGCTTCATGTAAATGAACTCCATCTTCATTTCCTGAGCACGTCGAAGAAGTGCGACGCTCTCACGGCCCGTGATGCAGCCGGTCCGCAGGCCCGCGGTGTGCGCCAGGGTGAGGCCCTGGCCGTCGTGTGCATCGAAAGTTTTGATTTCGAGAGTGGTTCCATCGGCTTGCGAGAGTAGAGTAACGCCGCCATCGGTCATCGTGCCGTCGACATCCATTAGCAATACTTTGATTTGCTCAGCACGCTTCTTGAGCGCAGCAGAAATTTTTAGAGCATCAGGCAATGAAGCCTCCTGAAAAAATTGCTTGAAAGAGTTTAAGTCAAAAGGACATGAAAGGCACGTTCGGGACCGAATCGCATAGCGTTTTTCTCGAACCGAAATACTGATCGACCCTTCATTTGTTAACTGTTTAATCAACTTAGGTTTCCCTGAGGAAACCATCGATTGATCGCACCGACGCGATCATTTTCAACCTGTTTTGTCTTGACATCATTCGCGAAATTAATGTAGGGTTCGCCTCCATATTCTGACCAAGGCTCACACCGAGCCTGAGCAAGGAGCCCCGTCCATGTCGACGCTCAAGATGTTGTTTTCGAGTTTTCTCATACTGGCGATTATGGCAGTACCTGCCATGGCTGGCAGCAACGAAGCAAAAACTGCAAACGAAGAAGCAGCGAATTCAGCGACTGCGACCGCTGCGGAACCGACTCCCGCAACGGCGCCCAGTCCCAGCCTAACCTCAACTGCCGGCGATGCGAACGTAACCGCATTGCTGGGTGTGCTGGTGATGAAAGGCGTCCTGGCGCCCAGCGAAGCCAACGCCATTCGAAACGCCGCGCCTGAAGCGGAATTTCATCTGCTGGTCGAGGCGCTCAGCCGCAAAGGAATATTAAGCGCAGCGGACCTGGCGGCCGCGGCGAAACCCGCGAGCCAGCCTGCAGCGCCCGCGACAGCGTCAGCCGCGGTTGTCGAAACTGCTACTGCCTCAAACTCCAGCGCGTTGCCAAGTTCACCCCCGCAGGCCGTAGCGCAGCAACCTGCTCCGGGACCGCAAACGCCAGTTCCGCCCCCGGCCCCCGCGGTGGTTGCGGCGATCGCGCCGTTGCGCGTGCTGCCGGTCGATCCACCAAAGAAGGATGGGTTGAATGCCGCGTTCAAGATGGGCCCGGTGAAGATGACGCCTTACGGATTTATCAAGTCCACTGCAGCACACGATACGAGTTCCCCGAATGGCGACGACTTCCCATTTGTGGGACTTTTTCTGACGGCAGGAGCCGCAGATACGCTTAGCACAGGTCCGACGCAGGATCCCGAGTTCCACATCAAAGCTCGTTCTACGCGTATTGGAGCCAACTTCGAATGGCCGGACGCTTCTCCCCGGCTTACGTTCACTGGCCGTGTCGAAGGCGACTATGAAGGCAACTTCAGCGAAGTCGACAATCGCGATGTGTCGTCGATTCGCAGCAATGCGTTCCAGTTGCGCCTCGCCTTTGCCCGCATGGATTACGCCGCCAGCGGTAAGACGGATATCTATTTCGAGGGCGGACAGGATTGGAGCTTGTTTGCGTCCACCGCCCTGCCCAACATTCTTGAAACTACGTTCCTCGGCGCTTACTACGGAACAATCTACGAACGCTCGCCGCAATTCCAGTTCGGTTTGGTGCACACTCTGGGTGGCTCGCGAAATTTCAAGATTTCTCCCACCTTTGCTCTGATGATGCCCAGCAGCGGACAAATTCTGAAACTGGGCAGTGTGGGCTTGGCCGGTCAACTCGGAGAAGGCGAACGCGAAGGCGCCGATTCAGGACGACCGGAGGTTGAAGGACGGCTTGCCTTCCAGTGGCAGCTCGACAAAGCTCCGGGAGTCGCGCCGGCACAAATCGCCTGGGCTGGATTCCAGTCCCGGCGGACTTCGATCGTCGCCAAGGAGAACTATGCCGCGTGCGCGGCCGGGCCGCTTTGCGCAACGTATGAAGCAGCCTTTCCCAACGGCTTCACTTCCTCCAGCACACAGTACGGTAATCAGATCGTTGTGCAACTTCCCACGCGCTGGGCAACTCTCGTGGCTAGTGGCTATTTCGGAGGTGACCTGCGCTTCTTCTTCGGTGGTCAAGTAGATACTTACTACACCGATACGGCAGGTCTGTCGAATGTGGTCGCATTCACCTCGACCGACGGCGGTCCGCTGGTTGCGGCGGGAGCGGCTGCCCTAGGCTGCACGGGGGTAGCGAATCCATTGAGTGGGACGTGTTCGGGCTCCGTTGTAGTGGCTCCTGAAAAGCCAATCCGTGCGTTTGGCGGATTCGTCAACGTCGGCTTCCCCCTTTCGCGATGGTTCAATGCCAATCCGAAAGGGCACAACGCGGGATGGCAACTTTACCTCCATACTGGCAAGGATCAAGTGGTAAAGGGTGACCTGACCACACCGAACGCTGGTGCCATGGCGAACACCTTATCTCCGTTGCCGTTGCTGATGGGCAAGGTCTTTGCTGCGACCCTTTACTACAAAATAAATCCCTACGTCACGTTTGGCATCGAGCAGTCGGTATATGGAACGCGGCTGGCGCCCGGCGTCAACTACGACATCGCCGGATCGCCTGACAATTTGTGGCAGGATCATCGAACCGAGTTCGGGCCGATCTTCTCGTTCTAGTCAAGCGGTCGAGGGCTCTACGCGGGTGCTTGCATCTGCGTAGAGCATGACTCTGCGGCCAAAGAAATCCCTTGTGCAGCATGGGTTTCGGGTTCACAATGTTGCCCGACTGGCGGTCTTCACTAAAGGTCTCTTAATCCTCCTAATGGTTAAGAAATCCATTTAGGCGGGGAAGTACCGAAGGAGTTGTTGATGAGTCGTTGGATGAGGAGGGCGATCTACGCAGGATTACCAGCGGGATTTGTATTGGTCGCACTGTACGCGAATGCCGCGGTCAGGGACAGCATCCGGATCAAGGTCCTCGACTCCGAAACCCACTCGACGACAATCGACGACAGTGGAGTTCCGAAGAATTGCGATCAGGTTAACTTTGACGCATATTGCCACAACAGCAAGAGCGTTCTGTTGACGAACACGTTGACTGTGCAGGAAGACAATCATCCTCCATTTCGTGTGAACTGCACGATCGACTCGAAATGGTCGCGCTGTACTCCCTTGCCGAAGGGCGAGAGTTTTGACGCCAAAAAAGAGAAGCGCGGAATTCTCATCTACTACGTGGACGACAAGGGCAAAGCGAGAAGCCAGTTGTACACCTTGGCCCCGGGGGAAACAAAAGCTTACGACCTCGCTGCCGCAGCTCCACCAGCGCCTGCGCCGCATCCGGCTACTACACCTGCGGCGAACTCACCCTCCGTCACACCGGTCGCGCCGTCCTCTTCGGCGCCACCCCAGTTGCCGCAGAGAAATTCTTCAGAGAAGGTCAGGTGTAGATTCGTATCGACGCCCACCGGCGCGGAAATATCGATCGACGACAAATATGTGGGCAACACGCCATCGGAAATTGATCTGAGCGTTGGTGCGCACGTTGTCGTGTTTTCCATGCAAGGCTTTACGCAGTGGAAGCGGGAACTTACGGTAATGTCCGGATCAGAATTGACCGTAAGCGCAATTTTGCAAAAGCAGTAGTGAGCCTCACGAGTGGTTTTAATAGGAATCGAACAGGCAAGGGAGAAACTTATGGCGAATGCTGTGGTGGTGGGGAGCAGTAAGGCGGAGTACAGCATCTGGCGAGTGATTATGGCCTCGTCGGTCGGCACCATGATCGAGTGGTACGACTTTTATATTTTCGGCAGCCTCGCAGCCATCCTCGGCCCAAAGTTTTATCCTCCGGGCAATGACACCTTTGCCTACGTTGCGTACCTGGCCACATTTGCTGTGGGATTTCTTGTGCGGCCGTTTGGCGCTTTGTTCTTCGGCCGCATCGGCGATCTGGTTGGCCGAAAGTACGCTTTTCTGGTGACGCTTTCGATCATGGGTTTTTCGACGTTCGTGATCGGCTTGCTGCCGTCCTACGCAACGGCCGGCTGGTTCGCCCCGATTGTGCTGCTTTTGATCCGTGTGTTGCAGGGGTTGGCGCTGGGCGGCGAGTACGGCGGCGCGGCGGTCTACGTAGGTGAGCACGTCCCGGACAACAAGCGTGGCTTCTACACCAGCTTTATCCAGATCACGGCAACTCTCGGTCTCTTCGTCTCGCTGATTGTGATTCTGCTTACACAAAACTCGATGTCGAAAGAAGAGTTCGCGACTTGGGGTTGGCGCATTCCTTTCCTCATCTCAATCATCCTCGTGATGATCTCGCTCTACATCCGCTTGAAGATGAAAGAATCGCCCATCTTCGCTGAGTTGAAGAGCACGGGAATGACGTCCACTCAGCCGCTGAAGGATGCCTTTACGAAATGGCCAAACCTGAAGAACGTTCTGATCTCGCTTTTTGGCGCGACGGCGGGACAGGGCGTGATCTGGTATACGGGGCAGTTTTACGCCTTGTTCTACATGCAGACGATTTTGAAGGTGAATGTGAAGACCGCAAATATTGTGGTTGCGATCGCTCTGCTGTTCGGAATGCCTTTCTTCACTGTGGTGGGCGCGCTTTCTGACCGCATTGGGCGCAAGAAACTCATGATGGCGGGTTGCCTGCTCGGGGTTCTCACCTACATCCCAATCTACAAAGCAATGGAACGCGCAGCCGGCAATAATGTGGTCACGGTAAAGTCCACACGCAACAAAGTGACGGGCGCGATTTCACTCACTGCCATGACTACGGACGCGACCGGCGCGCTCGTGCCTGTCAAAGAAGCTCCGAATCCAGATCTAACGATGTTGGTTGTGCTGGTATTTATCCAGGTTCTCTATGTGTGCCTGGTTTACGGGCCGATCGCCGCTTATCTGATCGAAGCTTTCCCGGCGAAGATTCGCTATACATCGCTTTCCCTGCCGTATCACATCGGAAACGGTGTCTTCGGAGGGTTGCTGCCGCTAATCGGATTGTCCTCCGTCGCAGCCACGGGCAATATCTATGCCGGTCTGTATTATCCGATGATTGTTGCCGGCATGACGTTTATCGTGGGCAGCCTGCTGCTGCGCGAAACCAAGGCGATCCGCATCTGGGACGAAGCTGTTAAGCGCGCGTCATAGCGTAGTAGAGAGACAGTCTGCCTGCAGATGTAGTAAGACAGTTGAAATGAGAACCCGAATCTCATTTTCTGCTGCTTGCTATTTTTCTGTCTCTTCCTCTGCTTGCTCAAGACATTGTTGTAAGCGGCCGGGTCCGCGATCCCCACGGCAATGCTTTGCCCGGCGCGGCGGTTTCGCCTCGCTGTGGAGCCGTCCTTCCTTGATAGTAGGGATGAGGTCCACTACACCTTAAAGTTCCCCTAAAGGGCATCGCTGTTGTCCATCTGATTTGCGGCAATGCGCAATCGTCCTAGATAATCCAAGCGGAACGCATGATTGGTTTTTTCTCCATCCTCGCCGTGGGATTTTTTCTGGGGATGCGCCACGCCACGGACCCCGACCACGTAATCGCGGTCACAACCATCGTCAGTAACCAGCGCAGCAGCTCGCGGGCAGCCTTGATCGGCGCATTTTGGGGAGTAGGACACACCCTTACCATCTTCGTGGTTGGGGCCGGAATTATACTCTTCAACCTCGTGATCCCGGTGCGAGTCGGTCTCAGCATGGAGTTATCTGTCGCCGTGATGCTGATAATCCTTGGCCTGATCAATGTCGCCGGGTTTCTGCGGGCAATGCCGGGCAAGTCAACGAAGGTCGGAGCATTCAATGTTTCATCGCCGCCCGGCGAAACGCACGATGAGGTAGTCCATTCTCATCCTTACAGTCACGGAGACTACTTCCACACGCATACTCATGCTCACCAGCCGAGTGATGATTCCCACGATCAGACGCCGCTGGCGTGGATGGATCGCGCCTTCGGGAAGAGCGGCCTGTATCAATATCTTCGGCCCTTTGTGGTCGGAGTTGTTCACGGGCTCGCTGGTTCAGCGGCCGTTGCATTGCTGGTTTTAACCACAATCCGAAATGTCCATTGGGCGATTGCCTACTTGCTGGTCTTTGGCGTGGGCACGATTGCCGGCATGATGCTGATCACAATGAGTATTGCATCGGCGTTTACGTTCGTGGGGAAGGGGCGTCAAAAATTCTCGCGCCGGCTCGCATTGGCTTCGGGCGTGCTGAGTCTCTGCTTCGGTCTTTTTGTTGCTTACCAGATCTGCTTTGTGAATGGCCTTTTCACAAATCATGCGCGCTGGATTCCGCAGTGAATTCTCGGTAAACACTGCGTTGAAATACGGCAAGCGTACCCAGTGACTTTCGTAATGCTGTATCGATCAGGATGCAGTAAAGCCCTATGCTATAATGATTCTCAACGCTACTGCCACGGTTTGCTCGTGACGCGGTGATCCTTTGGATCAGATTCATCTCCGCTTTTCCTGCCTGCCGTTTTATCAGCGTCAAATCAAAAACTGAGCGGCATGGGAACTCACGACACGTGTATTCAGAGTTTGGTCAGGCCCCTCCAGAAAGAAAATTACGAATGACAAGTTTCACAGAATTATCGCTATCTTCTGCTTTGCAGCAGAGGCTGGCGGCAGCTCAATTTATTACTCCAACGCCGATCCAGGAACAGGCCATCCCCTGTGCCCTTGAAGGCAAAGACGTGCTGGCGACTGCGCAGACCGGCACTGGCAAGACGCTGGCGTTTCTAATCCCCGTGATCGAAATGCTGCAGCACGAACCGTCGCAGAAAGTCCGCGTTCTGGTTTTGTTGCCCACGCGCGAACTAGCGATTCAGGTCAACGAAGAATACGAAAAATTGCGTGGCAGAGGGTTGCCGAAGGCTGCGCTGGTGATTGGCGGCGTCTCCGAGAAAGCACAGATTCAGTCGGTGCGTGCCGGTTCCAGTTTGGTGGTTGCGACTCCCGGGAGGTTGCAGGATTTTATTAGCCGCAAGCTAATCGACTTGCGCGACGTGAAAATCCTGGTGCTCGACGAAGCCGACCGCATGCTCGACATGGGTTTTTTACCCGCCATCCGGCGCATCCTCGCGGTGCTTCCGCAACGCCGGCAGACGTTATGCTTCTCAGCCACACTGGAGCAATCGGTCGCGGGCTTGGTGAACGATGCGATGCACGATCCTGTCCGCGTTGCGATCGGGTCGGTGATGAAGCCGGTTGAGAGCGTTCGATTGCAGGCGTATGAAGTTCGTCCCGCCGAGAAAGCCGATGTCCTGCGCCAGTTGCTTTATGCCGAGGCAGGGCAGACGTTGATCTTTGCCCGCACTAAGCGTGGCACGGAACGGCTCGCGAAAGAATTAGTGCGCGAAGGGTTTTCCGCAGCGATGATTCATGGCGACCGCTCGCAATCGCAACGAAATGGCGCGCTTAGCGGATTTCAGCAAGGACGCTTCCGCGTGCTGGTTGCCACCGACGTGGCGGCGCGCGGCTTGCACATCGACGATGTAGCCCATGTGATTAACTACGATTTGCCGAAGATGGCGGAGGATTTTATTCACCGCGTTGGGCGGACGGGACGGGCAGGCTCGCAAGGGCTGGCCTCAAGTTTAGTATCCGGCGCCGAGGTCATCGAACTTCGCCATATCGAGCGCGCTCTAAAGCTGCGCATCGAACGCAAACAAGTGGATTGGTCGAATGCGGGGAAACCCACGCACGTAGTCCAAAACACTCTAGCCAGCCGAACCTTGACAAAGATGCCCGGCGAAGTATTCGCGTAAACGGGAAGTTCGCAGAATTCAGGGAACGTCGTAATATTGAAAAGGGCGCGTCTTTTAGAGACGCGCCCTAATCTTTGGATCGATTTATTGCCGCACGTTACTTAACCACTAGCGGCAAGAACTCACGGCTCGTCTTTTTGTGGGCCGCGGGGGATGCTGGAAATATCGGAATCATCTCCCATTTGGAATAGGGCGGCTTGCTCGGCGGCATGTCTTTGCAACTCGTCTAAATCCAGTTCGCTCGAATCGCTTGATGTCCCTAGTGGTTCCTCGGTCTTGCGCTGGGTACGGCGTTCGGCTTTGTCGCGCTGTTTTTGCTGGCGCGTGTGTTCTTTCTGGCGTTTGGTAAAGCTTGATCGTCCTCTTCCTGGCATTCCAGTCTCCAATCGTCATTTTGCGGCAGCGTTGATCTAAACCAGGCTGCTCTCTTCAAATCGCGAGTTCCTAGACTCTGCTTAATAGGTTCCGCTTAGGCTGGACTTCCGCGAAACTCTTCGTTATCGCTACCAGCGGGGTTCGCGGGGTTGGCGAGCGTGGCCCTGATAATCATCGCGGCTGCCGCCTCCACCGCCTCCACCAAAGCGTTTCCCACCTCCGCCTCCACCACGCGGCGAATCGGTTTTGGGCTTGGCTTCGTTAATCTTCAGCGCTCGTCCGCCAAGCTCACTTCCATTTAACGCGGCGACAGCCTTGTCGGCTTCCGCTGGATTGGACATCTCCACAAAGGCGAAGCCGCGCGCACGGCCGGTCTCGCGATCCGTAACAATGCTGACACGCTCGACTGCGCCATGCGCCTCGAACAGGCCGCGAAGCTCTGGTTCGGTGGTGCTATGAGGTAAGTTTCCGACGTATAGATTCTTCATAAGGGTTGGTCTCTTTCAATTGGTGTAGCAAATAAAGTTTCGGGCTGAGCCCGCTCGGGTGCGGAATGCTGTTCGATGGCTTCGGCCCAGCGCGAAGGTCGAGGTGTTTCCCGCAGTGCTCGGGAACGAGCTTCGCTGACCGAGCGGACTGAAGAAATCCGTCTGCACGCCTCGAGTATTCCCCACCGCTGCGATGAGCCTTCGGAAGCCTGCAGGGCGGAAACAATTTCGCTAGCCAGAGGAATTTCTCCCGCATGCACATCGTTACCCTGCGGCGAAGCCGAGAGATACTCGGGACCGCCCACGAAGAAAGCGATCCTCTGTGGAGGAGTCGCGCTCCGGATGTCCAGGCAAAACTTGTCCCGGCTGTCGATCTCGCCAGCCACGTTGATGAGGACAAGATTGTACAGATCGGCGCGCCACCAACACCGCGCCTCGAGCACATCGGCCGCGCAGTCGACCTCGATGCCAAGTTTACGCATTACATCCGCTCGCAAATCGCGCTTGGTCTGCGAGGTATCAAGCAATAGCACGCGCTTCTTTCTTTCCGGACTGCTGTCCGAATTCAAAAGCGGCAAACCGTCGACGGGCGTGCTCATGCTTTCTCCTTGGCGCCGGTTTGTGCTGCGGGAGCGACCAGGTTTTTCTCGGCCAGGTCCTTTAACATCTTCTGATTGCTTTGACGTCGACTGATCTTCTGCCTGCGCCGCCGGTTAAATCTTGCCTTGTCTCCGTTGATTCCGGACATATCCGTCTCCTGCTCTTGGGCTGTTCACAAAAAAGATCGCAGCGTCCACTATTAGCTGCAGAACGCACCTATCGCAAATTGCCGTTCAATTTTTCGAAATAGGCTGCCTGCAGAGCCGTGTTTCGGTTCCTTGGGATCGCCGGATCTGACTTCGAGAATTTCTCAGGCTCGGCACGTCTTCTCGCCTTTCAGGGAATTCTTCTCAATCGCGAAGGCGCAACGTGCTGTTAGGGTGTCTTCGAGGTCAAGACCCCTAGTATACGCTGATTCGTCGATCCAGCTACGAACTTCAGGGTGCGTTAAGGCTGTGAGGGGCTGACGCTTTGCTGGTTGTTACCGCGGCAGAGCAGAAGGCAAAGGACCAGAGCTCCGACTCCGCCGCCCCCACCGATCTCGAGCCATTTGGGATTCAGACCGTTGCTTGCCGGTGCGGTGCGCGGCGCAGCGCCGCAAGCATTCGACTCGTCGCGGTTGGCTTCTTCGCCTTCATGCACCGTGGCGGAATTGTTTGGTTTGTCTTCCGAAGCAGCTTTGTGGAGAGCGCCGCCGTGCTCAATATTTACGTCCTTCTTGTGAGCCGCAACGTGAACCGTGCCGTTGACATCGGTTACGTCGTACTCTGTGCGGTCGCTCGAAATGGGTTCGACCTTCAAGCAATTCACGTGAACGCTCATTAAGGTGGAGGTTCCCACTGAGACGCTGCCATGTTCTAACGTCAGGTAGGTGCCTTGGAATTTTACGATTGACTGCGCCTGGACGAGCACAGACGAACCTTCTGCGTCAATGTTGGCGACGACGCTGGCTTTCGTCTCCACCGAATCACCGGGAAGAACGACCGTCGATCCCGTCACCTCAAGGCCGTTCACCCACACTCCGCCATCGCTGCGTAAGACGGCGGAGGCGGAGCCCGCATCTTTCGCGACGAGCGACAGAGGACACAGGGCGACCATCAACCAGCAAAGGAAATTGCGTAAAGCAGACACACTCACACCCAGACTGAGTTTCCACAATGAATCTCTTCAAAATCGTAGCGGGAGGGAGTCGAGTCGTCTATTAGCACTCTGGATGCGGGTCGAACGAGAGTAACTCGCAGGGAAAGAACGAAGGTTTCCTGCGCCAGGTTTACGCGCCGCAGGTTATGCTTGGCGGACATGATTTGACGATCTTCGTCGTACCCGAAGTTGAGTCGTACCGCGAATATGGAACAACGTGCCACTGAGAGTACAGTGATTGAATTCCGCGACGTTGCTTACACGCTGCCGAATCACCAGCGCTTGCTTTCCAGGCTGAATCTGCAGGTGAAGCGCGGTGAGACTCTTGTTCTGTTGGGCCGCAGCGGCTCCGGAAAAACGACGACGCTAAAGCTGATTAACCGGTTGTTGATTCCGAGCGCCGGGGATGTGCTCGTGAATGGCTCGTCCACCTCGAAAACTGATGTCATCCAGTTGCGGCGCAGCATCGGCTATGTCATCCAGGAAGTAGGTTTGTTCCCGCATTTTACGGTGGAGAAAAATATTGGCTTGGTGCCGCGGATCGAAGGTTGGCCCGCTGATCGAATTCGTGGCCGCGTGGAAGAGCTCCTGCAGATGGTGGGCCTCGAGTCGAAACTAGGGTCGCGTTATCCCCACGAGTTGTCAGGCGGGCAACGCCAGAGGGTAGGAGTTGCGAGGGCGCTGGCGGCCGATCCTGCGATTCTGTTGATGGACGAACCTTTCGGCGCGCTCGACGCGCTTACTCGCGACCAGCTCCAGCGCGAATTTCTCGCGCTGCAACAACGGCTCAATAAAACCGTAGTTTTTGTCACTCATGATTTGCGTGAAGCGTTGCGGCTGGGTTCGCGCATCGCTCTGATGGAAACCGGCCGTCTGATTACAGTTCTCCCTCCAGAGGATTTCCTGCAGTCCACTGATCCCTTGGCCTCGGCGTACGCGCAAGCCTTTGCGGAAGCTTCGGTCCCTGCGGCAAATCGAGGTACGTCATGAATCTCTTTCATTTTATTTTGCAGAACCACGAACAAGTTCTTGAACTGACCCTGGAGCATCTCTGGCTGGTGGGCATCTCTACGCTTCTTGCGGTGCTCATTGGAATACCGCTGGGAATCGTGAGCGCGCGCTGGCCGGCTTGGAATAGGCCGGTGCTGGGTGCCGCGAACATTATTCAGACGATTCCGAGTCTCGCTCTCTTTGGTTTTCTGTTGCCCGTACCCTGGCTCGGCGATCGCGCGGATCGCCTGGCGATTCTTGCGCTCACTCTCTACGCGCTGCTACCCGTGATTCGCAACACCTACACCGGAATTCGAGGAGTCGATCCCGCTGTGGTCGAGGCTGGGCGCGGTATGGGCCTCACAGATCTCCAGCTGTTGCTTCAGGTGGAATTGCCACTGTCGCTGAGTGTGATTCTTTCCGGCGTGCGAGTTGCCGTTGTGGTCTCGGTGGGACTGGCGACGATCGCCGCTGCGATTGGCGCTGGCGGATTGGGCGAGTTCATCTTTCGCGGTCTTGCAATGGTGAACAATCAGCTCATTCTGGCCGGCGCGATTCCCGCCGCGATTCTAGCGTTGTCAGCGGATTTCGGCTTAGGCTGGCTCGAGAGGCGCCTGCGGCCGCGATGAAACAGAACCGGCAAGGATGGGGAGGGGATCGTGCGATCGAATCGTTCTTCGCAAGACGGCGGTGGATCTCGATCCTTCTTCTCCTGAATTTCTCGTTGCCCTCGTGTTCGCCCTCCGCGCGTAACGATCGCATTGTCGTCGGGTCCAAAAACTTTACCGAGTCGCTGATTCTCGGTGAATTACTTGCCCAGGAGATTGAAGCGCATTCTAAACTGAAGGTGGAACGCCGCTTCTATCTCGCGGGAACCTATATCTGCCAACAGGCGATGCTTGCCGGACGCATCGATATCTATCCCGAATACACGGGCACAGCTCTAACCGCCATACTCAAGCTGCAAGTTGGAGGGGATAAGCAGCAGGTCTACGAGCGGGTCAAGCGCGAATATGAAAATCATTTTGGTCTTACGCTCGGCCCGCCCTTCGGTTTCAACGATTCCTTTGCTCTGGAGATTCGCGGGGAGGATGCACGCCGCATCGGCCTCAAGACTTTGTCGCAGGCGGCTGCATATGCTCCACAGTGGCGAGCCGGATTCGGTTATGAGTTCATGGAACGGCCTGACGGATACGCCGGGCTAGCCGCAGCCTATGCTTTGCATTTTGCCGGGCCGCCTCGGGTGATGGACCTGGGTTTACTCGCTCCTGCGCTTAAAGCTCGTCAAATCGATATAGCCGCGGGCAATACGACAGACGGGCTGGTTCCTGCGCTGGATTTGTTCGTTCTTGAAGATGATCGCCATTATTTTCCGCCGTACGAGGCGGTCGCGGTAATCCGGCAGCAGACCTTGCAGCAGCATCCCCAGTTGACGCAAGCAGTCGCCGACCTGGCTGGCAAGATTTCCGGTCAGGAGATGCAGAAGCTGAACTACGCTCTGGACGGCCAACATCGCGACGTGAAAGACGTAGCGCAGGAATTCCTGCGGAGCAAGGGGCTTCTTTGACGAGGCAAATTCGCCTGTTATTCGCCTACGGCACATACCCTATGGGTATTCCAAGGCGAGTCTGCAAAACTTAGGTTCACTGGCGCCGCCTAGGAGTTTGTCTATGCGATTCCGTGTTGGTGATTTGCTACGCAACCACATTACGCAAGAAAAGGGACGCGTTGTTCGTCTCGTGGAAAAGAACGATACCGTCTCCTATATCGTCGTCTTACCAGCCAGCGCTCTCCGCGCGGAAAGAGAAGCGTTGTGGCGGCAGCATGAAGTGACTGATGAACAGCGCAGACACGAAGGAGATTGCTATGAGTCCGCTGCGAAATGAGATCAGCAAGTATATTCTCGGTGGTTAATTCCTGAAGAGTTCAAATCAATAACTTTCCCTCCAACGTAAGCACTGCGCTTCCCTTGAGAATTACTCGATTCGTAACGATTTCACACCAGAGTTCGCCGCTGTGCTCTGAAATCTGGCGAGCGTGCAGCTTCGTTTTACCCAACCTCTGAGCCCAATACGGTGCGAGCGAGCAGTGCGTCGAGCCGGTCACTGGGTCTTCGGGAACACCATAGCTGGGCGCAAAATAGCGCGAGACGAAATCGGCATCATCGCTTGGCGCTGTAATAGCGACTCCCGCGGGATGGAGTTTCTCGAGCAATCGAAAGTCGGGGCGGATGCTCTTCACATCCGCCTCCAGCTCGTACACGGCGAAATAATTGTCTTCAATCTGCATCACAGCCGCCGGTGTCTTGCCCAAGCCTTCTATCAGCGCGGCTGGCGGAACGGGACAATTCCAGGGAGGCAGGGCAGGGAAATCCATCGCAAGCAAACTCCCGTCACGCGAAACCGTTAATGCCCTACTGAAGCGGGTCTCAAAGCGCACAACGTCGAGTTCCGGTTGGAGAAACTTGAATATGATGAATGCGGCGGCCAGCGTGGCATGCCCGCACAGCTTCGCCTCGCAACGGGGCGTGAACCAGCGCAATTCGTAGTGGTCGCCGCCAGGCACTAAAAATGCGGTTTCTGAGAAATTGATCTCTGCTGCGACCGCGCGCAGCAAATCGTCATCTAACCACCCTGCCAGAACGCACACGGCGGCTGGGTTTCCAGCAAAAGCCCTGGTGGTGAAGGCGTCGACGTAGTAGACCGGTAGGTGCATTACCCTATGGTACGCGGCTGGCCCGTAGGCATAGACTAACGGTCTGTTTTCGTCGGCTTTCTTAAGATGAACTCGGAGGTAGGGAATGCTTGCTACGCAGAGCGATACCGTCACGAGTCATGAGTTGATCGCCCGAATCGCGGGCGCACGCCAACAAACCGACGACCTATTCAGCATCGTGAAGCGAGATTCGCTTTACGAGCGGCCTATCGCTGAACGTCACCGCATCGTTTTCTACATCGGACATCTTGAGGCTTTCGATTGGAATTTATTCCACGAGCGCATCCTTGGGCTCAAAAGCTTTAATCCCGGATTTGACAGGCTGTTTGCGTTTGGCATCGATCCCGTCGGCGGCGGGTTGCCTTCCGATCAACCCGCGGACTGGCCGTCGGTTGCTGAGGTGGAACAGTATGTCCGAAAAATCCGCGGCGTGCTCGATGAGAAAGTAGGGGAGGCAATTGCTGATTCTCGGCCACCCGAGGCTGATGGATTCCCTCTCGGTACTTTGCTTAAAGTTGCGATCGAGCATCGGCTGATGCACGCGGAAACGCTGGCTTATATGCTCCATCAACTTCCGTTGGATAAGAAGGTGCCGCACAGAGAAGGTTTAGACTCTCCCGCCTCGCCAGTCGATCATCGCAGCATTGAAATTCCAGCGGGCGCGACAACTCTCGGCCTGCCGCGCAATTCCAGCGTTTTTGGCTGGGATAACGAATTTGAAGCTCATCGCGTTCGCGTCCCGGCATTTGCCATTGATCGCTATCAGGTGACGAACCGTCAATATCTTGAGTTCATCGCTGCGGGAGGCTACGAAACGCAAGCATTTTGGGACGGCGAAGATTGGGATTGGAAATCACAGCAGGGAATTACGCATCCAGCATTTTGGAAGCGCGAGGGAGATCGCTGGACGTATCGCACGATGTTCGAAGACATAGCGTTGCCGCTGGATTGGCCGGTCTATGTTAGTCAGGCGGAGGCGAAAGCTTACGCCCGCTCGGCAGGGAAGTCGCTGCCCACCGAAGGCGAATGGCAGCGTGCGGCGTATGGCACTCCTGCTGGAGATGATCAAACTTATCCATGGGGTGAAGAAGCGCCTGCGCCGCAGTTTGGCAACTTTGATTTTGTGAGCTGGAATCCCGCGCCGGTGAACGCGTTTCCCGCGGGCCGAAGCACCTTCGGGGTTGAGGGACTGCTTGGGAATGGGTGGGAGTGGACTTCCACAGAATTCGCGCCGTTCCCCGGATTCGAGCCGTTTCCATTTTATCGCGGATATTCCGCAGACTTTTTTGACGGCAAGCATTTTGTCATGAAGGGTGGATCGGCGCGCACCGCGGCGTGCATGTTACGGCCTACATTTCGCAATTGGTTTCAGCCGCACTACCAATTTGTTTACGCGGGATTTCGCTGTGTGAGCCGCTGATCATTGAATCAGCCAGCTAGACGACTTAGATGCGCTATTGGAAGGGGTTACCAAGATGCTGGTTCATGCGATTACTCCGAACAGAAACTATGCTTTCGCCGCAGACGTGCACGCAGGGCTAACGAAGCAGGGGCAGAAGGAACTGCCGTCAAAGTATTTGTATGACGATGTCGGCTCCGCCCTGTTCGAAGTGATCTGCCACCTCCCGGAGTACGGCCTCACACGCGCCGATGAGCGGCTTCTGCGACGTTACGGCAGCGATATCGTCGAGCAGCTGACCGGCCCTATGGCGGTGGCTGAACTCGGCAGCGGAAGCGGGAAGAAGACTCGCCAGATTCTGGAAGCGCTTTGCCGTCGCCAACGTACCCGGTATTTTCCCATCGAGATTTCGCGCTCGGCTCTCGTGATGTGCGAACGCGAACTTAGCGATATCGATTGCATCAGCATTCTCGGATTCGAGCGCGAGTACCTTGACGGGCTTTTGGAGGTCGCGGCGCACCGTTCCGAGGGTCAGCATCTTCTTGTGTTGTTCCTGGGCAGTACCATCGGGAACTTCGATCGCCCCGCCGGGAATCGGTTCCTGTCCGAGGTTCGTCGAATTCTCATGCCGGGCGATTCACTCCTGCTCGGCACCGATCTCGAGAAATCGAGCGCGCAACTACTGGCGGCCTACGATGACGAACTGGGAGTAACCGCCGCTTTCAATTTGAACCTGCTGAGCCGCATCAATCGCGAACTTGATGCCGACTTCGACCTCGCGCAGTTTGAGCACTTGGCAAAAATCAATCACTGGCAGCGTAGAGTCGAGATGCATCTGCGCTCGAAGATCCGGCAGACCGTAAGCATCCCGGCTGCCGATTTTTCCGTTGAGTTCCTCGCGGGCGAAACGATTTGGACCGAGAGCAGTCACAAATACTCGTCGAAGGAAATATTTCAGATGGCTCGCACGACCGGTTTCCGTTGCGAAGCGCAGTGGATCGACGAGCAGTGGCCTTTCGCGGAAAACCTGCTGATCGCGGAATAATTCCCGTATTTTGATCGCTTTCTCTTCACCACATTTGTAGAGACTCGTGTTTTTACTGTGTTTTCTGCTATGAGAATTCACTCATGCCGAGGTAAATCTTTGTAAATCCTGCGGTTTTATTAACGGTGGCGATGTAGATTTAAGAAGTAAGTTAATTGTCTCGATCGACAAAAACAATTATGACTGGAGCTATATTCCGGCGTCTAGCGATCACACTCTGCATGGGAATCGCCACCCGCGTTCTTTTCACGCCAGCCGGATGGGCGAGCCCACAAACCGAACAGGCCAACGCTCCGGGTGCGGCTAGCCGGCGCATTGGGGCTATTAAATCCATCAATGGAACTTCCATCACGCTGACTCCGGATTCGGGTGCCGACGTCAACGTTACGGTTCAGCCTGCAACACGCATCGTTCGTATCGCTCCCGGAGAAAAAGATCTCAAGAACAGCACGCCCATTCAGTTGCAGGACTTGCAGGTCGGCGACCGCATTCTAGTTGCGGGAAAAACCGCAGACGACAATCCGTCGCTCACAGCCTCGACTGTTGTGGTGATGAAAAGTTCCGACGTTGACACATTGCATCAACATGAGCTGCAAGACTGGCAGAAGCGGGGAGTGGATGGACTTGCCACTGCGGTCGATGCCGCGGCCGGAACTGTCACCATCTCAGCCCGCGGCAAGCGCGTTGTCATTCACAGTTCCCAAGCTACTGTATTTCGCCGCTACGCTCCCGACTCCGTGAAGTTTGAAGATGTCAATGCGAGCACGCTGCAGGAAGTTCATTCTGGCGATCAAGTGCGGGCGCGCGGCGAACGCAGTGCGGATGGAACGGAATTACAGGCCGAAGAAATTGTTTCCGGATCGTTCCCCAGCATTGTGGGCACCGTGAATTCTGTCGACGCAAGTTCATCGACTCTCAGCGTTCACGATTTGGTAGGCAAGAAAACTGTGGTCGTCAAAATCGCTCCGGACTCTCAGCTTCGCAACCTTCCCCCTGAAATGGCACAGCGGATTGCAATGGTGTTAAAGGGAGCGGCTTCAGGATCCCAGCCCAGCGCTGACAGCGGTTCGGGCTCCCCTGCGGGCGGCGCCGCTTCCCGTGCAGCACCTGGCCCAGGTGGAACGGGCGCGGGATCGTCAGGAGCGGCCATGGGCGGGCGTTCCGGTGGCAGTCCGGATTTTCAGCGCTTGCTCACTCGCGCACCCGCGATTTCGCTGACTGACCTGCACAAAGGCGACGCCGTGCTGATTCTTTCGACTGCGGGAAGTACTGGGGTCGGCACGGTGATCACGTTGCTAAGCGGCGTTGAGCCGATTTTGCGGGCCGCTCCGGGCGCCAGTAGTGCCGCGTTGCTTACGCCCTGGAGCTTAAGCGCACCTTCCGGCGACGCAGGCGGCCCATAGTGTTGTCTGTGCTCAATAGAAGCATGCAACCAAATTTTCAAGCCGGGATTCTTGTCAAAAAATGGAACGTTGGATGAAGTTTCGGAAATACTCGCAATTCATAGCTATCATCTTCTTGTTCTT
>Ga0307478_10000960_pt1 | contig 26934 bp, 23 predicted proteins | sample atmos_gasesECM4C_2_FD_203713 | JGI IMG/M metagenome (GOLD analysis project Ga0307478, IMG submission 203713) | Hardwood forest soil microbial communities from Morgan-Monroe State Forest, Indiana, United States - atmos_gasesECM4C_05 | ecosystem: Environmental > Terrestrial > Soil > Temperate...
TGGGCGCAACCCTTCTCCATGTTGATGAACAATCGGTGCGGAGTGTTCCAGGTCTTGTGAAGGTCGTCGTGCGCAAGAATTTTGTTGGTGTTGTGGCCGAGACTCAGTATCAGGCAGGATTGGCGGCTAGGAAACTGGCGGTGCAGTGGAATCCTGGACCGGAGCTTCCGTCGCAGAATGGCTTCTTCGACTATCTCCAGAAACAGACTTCACACGACGTTCTTAACGTAGACTCCCAGGACACCGAGGCCCAACTCGCTACCGCGAGCAGGGTCATCCGGGCCCAGTACACCTATCCGTACCAAATGCATGGGTCCGTTGGCGCATCGTGCGCGGTGGCCGACGTCAAGCCGGAGGGTGCAACTGTATGGTCGTCAACACAGTCGGCTTATCCGACCAGAAGCATCGCTGCAAAGCTTTTGGATATCCCGATTGATAAAGTGCGCGTGATCTATGTGCGCGGTTCGGGCTGCTACGGATTAAATGGTGCCGATGTCGTCTCCTTTGATGCGGCCTTGCTCTCTCAGGCAGTGGGAAGACCGGTGCGCCTCCAGTTCTCACGTCAGGACGAAATGATGTGGGAGAATTTCGGTGCCGCATGTGTGGTGGAACATCGTGCCGGGCTGGCACGCGATGGACGCATCATTGCATGGGTCAGGGAGGACTGGATAGCTTCGCTAGGCGATCGACCGGGCTACGATCAACCCGGAAACGTCATCACCGGCATGCTGCTGGGATATGAACCGAGTTGCCTGAGCCTCGTTCCGCCAAGCCGCCTAGTGGCAAGTTGCGCAACCAGAGCAACACAGTGCCGTCGTACTTCGCAGGCTGCATCGGAGGCAGCTGTGGTGGCGATGGAACCATCCGGAGCGAACGGGCGTTGACGCATACTGTGCGTTCGCCGTTCTTCACCGAACCACTCCGATCTCCGCTGCGAATTCAGAACACGTTCGCCAACGAATGCTTCATGGACGATCTCTGCGCGCACGCAAAGGCTGATCCTGTGGCATTCAGGCTGCAGCATTTGCAGAACTCACGAGTAATCGGCGTCCTCAAAGCAGCTGCCCAGGCTGCTGGTTGGGAGGCGCGCTCTTCACCGAGACCGGACATTTCTCGGGCGCAAACGTACGCGGTCGTGGTATCGCTTGTGTCGCCTATGAAGGAGACAACGGCTATGCTGCGCTGGTAGCCGAGGTCGACGTGGATCTGCAAACAGGAACCGTCCGGCCGAAGCGCTTCATAATTGCGTTGGATTGCGGTCCTGTCTCGAACCCTGATGGTCTGCGAAATCAGACCGAAGGCGGCATCCTGCAAGGCATGAGCCGCGCCTTGGTGGAGGAAGTTACGTGGGACAGCAGGCATGTGACGTCTGTGGATTGGGAGACCTATAACAGCCTGCGTCTTGATTACGAGATGCCTACGGTCGAAACGGTCTTCGTGACGCCTGCCAATGTGCCCGCAACCGGCGCGGGGGAGACCACCATCACAGTTACTCCGGCCGCGATCGGAAACGCTATCTTCGATGCCAGCGGTGCGCGTCTTCGGACCCTGCCGTTCACTCCGGAGCGAGTGAAAGCTGCCCTGCTTGAGGTTGCCCAAAGTCCCGAGAGGGCATCAGTATGAAGAATCGAAGACCCATTTCCCTCATTTTCGCTGTCGCCGCGACGTATTGTTTCCTGTCCTCGCTAATCCCACGGACTGCCGCGCGAGGAGTGGAACCTGCCACAGCACAACTCGTTCATCAAGAAACCCCGCGCGATGACGCCGGCGCGGCCGCTGCTTTCGAAGCAATTGTCCCGGTGATCCACCACCCTCGCTGTATGAATTGCCACTCAACGGGAGACTTTCCTCGACAGGGAGACGACAGTCATCGACACACAATGCAAATCCATCGTGGACCAGAGGGGAAGGGCGCAAATGGCGTCAGATGCAGTACCTGTCATCAGGATCACAATCTCGTGGGCCTGCACATGCCTCCGGGAGCTCCCGGTTGGCATCTGCCCTCTCCAGCGATGCCGATGATCTGGGAGGGACTAACGGACTATCAACTTTGTGAATTGTCCAAAGATCCCGAGAGGAACGGGCATCGAACGCCTGAACAACTTGTGGAGCATATGCGCACGCCACTTGTGCTGTGGGGTTGGTTCCCTGGCGAAGGCCGGAATCCAATCCCCACACCGCAGCATGACTTCCTAGCGAAGATCCACGAGTGGGCCGGAAAAGGTGCGGCATGTCCCGCGGACCCAACCCCTTGCGTCCAGTCGGTTTGGGTCCCTAGTCATTCCGGTCACGTCCTACAAGTCGACTTCTGGCCCGTGTCGTTGAAAGTTTGTTCCGAGGCATAACTTCCGGGTAGCCTGCGAAACACGCACGCCGAAATTGCGAGCTAGAAGCTGAACCTCGCCGTCAGCGAAACGACACGGCCGGCAAGAGCACCTGTAATCGTGCCGAAGTTCGAGCTGCCAATGTTGTTCGATATCTGGTTCGGGTTGAAATTCAAATTGTTGAACACATTGTAGGCATCAAGTCGGAACTCGATCCTGGCGTTTTCTCCGAGTACCGGTGCGTTCGGCAGGCCAAATCCCTTGGCGACCGTGAGGTCCACGTCCCTGTATCCGGGAAGATTGAGCGAGTTCCGATGGACCCCGGGGGGTTGAGGCAGCGCGGTCCCGAAGCAAGTATTGCAGTTGTATGCAGTATAGGTTGGCGTGGAAAAATACGCCGACGCATTCCCCTGAGTGGCAGTTAAAGGAAAGTTCGAGCTATTCGGGCCTTTGAATGCGTCGTTGCCGGTGCTGGTGCCTGCGCCCCCCAGAAAGGAAGCCGGAAACAGCGTCGAATAACCGCATTCTCCGCAATAGAGGTTTCCGCCAACTACGTTCACTTCAGGACTCCAGGGGAATCCTGAGTGGATATTGAAGATGCCACTGAGCGACCAACCACCAGCGACCTTTTCAATCCAATTGTGGCCGCCATGGAAGAATACTGGCTGCCACATGCCAAAAACCTTGAACGCCTTGCCCACGTTGTAGTCGGAGCGTCCGTAGTCAAGGTTAAGGTCGTATGGGTAAGGCTGTTCAGAATATGGCGCGGAGCTGGTGTCCATGCTCTTGGACCAGGCGAACTGCGCGTCGCCCATGAACTGCCGCGAGAATTGATGCTTCAACTCGGCAAGCATGGCGTTGTAGTTGGCGCGGCCGCCAACACCCCAATAGTCTCCCCCGTTGATCTGCGGGTTGAGCGTGAAGCCGCTGGTTGCGGGAACCGCGTTCGGATTTTCGTGGAAGTAGATGTTACGCGACAAGCTTCCTTGATATCCCAAGGTCATGACGAACTGCTGGCCGAGATCATATTGGGTGTCCAGCGAGTAGTGATGGACCATTGTGGTGGGAAGAGTATTGGGAAAGATTTCGACGCCGACCGAACCCGTGGTCGGCAGCCCATTTGAGCCGAAGGGTGAGACGGCGTTGGGGTTTGGAGGATAGCCGAAAAGATTATGCGTGTCTGATGAAACGGCATAAACGATGCCGGGGTTCGGTGAGGTCGGCGAGGGCATGTTAAAGTCCGGCGCCACCGCCAGCCCGGGATTGTTAACGATGTTCGACGAAATAGCGATTTCTATCTGGTTGTAGCTCAAGCCGTAGCCGCCACGAACCACGAGTTTATTGTTGTATCGACTCGGGCTCCACGCAAAACCTACTTGCGGTCCGAAGTTATCCTTCTGCGAGTTCCAGGCGTTCCCTTTGTGGACGACCAATCCGGTCATGTAATTCACCCCAGCGCCAGGGGTGGCCAGAAGCATATTGTTCTCTTTGGAAGAGAGCGGACTGAAGTAAGACCAGCGTAGGCCGAGATTGAGCGTCAGGTTCGGTTTTACTTTGAAATCGTCCTGAACAAAGAAGCCCAGAATGTTTGTCCGGTCGTCCTGCCGCTCGGTCGTAGGTTCTCCGGTGGTAGGACTAAAGTTGCCTGTCTCGTTATGGGGTGAGTCGTTGAGGAAGTCCCACATATTAAAGAAAAAGTAGGCCGGCACGCCGTTACCGTTCGAGACATTGTTCTGCAGGTAGAAAAGGCGAGTAGCCTCACCGCCAAACTTAACGGTGTGACGTCCCCAAATTTTTGTGGCCACGTCCTTGTAGGTGTATGTCCACTGATTCTGGATGCTACCTACACTGGGCCCGAATTGGTTCGGTGTAATGCTGCCGATCTGGCCGATGTTGTCCACGGGAAGTCCAACCGGTGACTGCGGATTGTCGGAGACCTCATTCCAGCGCCATCCGGCTGCATTGACGCGAGCTTCATTCAGAAATGATGCTGATATAGTGTGATTCCAGATTGCAGAGAATGCATCATTGATTTGCGAATGATGAAAGAGGTCATACGCGCGATTGCCATTGTAATCGGTCTTGGACTGTGGAACCCAGTAGAGTGCAAAGCTAATGCGGTCCTTGCTGGTAACGTCCGCATCGGCGCGGCCGTTGTATTGAGCGGCATTAAAAGTAGTCGGGTTCGAGGTTATATAGTTCGCAAGGTCGGCTACTGTGCCCAGGCCGTTGGGGCAACCAGTGCCGTTCCCACCGCAACCGGGGTTGCTGATGCTGGTCCAGCCGAGATCCTGGGTTCCCAAACCTGTCTTCAACGGCGTACCAATATTGATCCCCTGGCCCGGAATAGTTACGCAGTTAACGCCTTCAGTTAGGCCTGCAGCTTTGCAATCGCTACTAGGACTGATGCCACGATTGATTACGCCATTGCCAGGAAATTTGAGATATGTTGCGGCGATGCTTCCGGCAGGCGCCAGGGCATCGAAAGCCTGAGTATCGTACCATCCGTTGCCGGTGAGGTTAGAGTTCGGCTCGCGCACCGTCTCATAGTTAAAGAAGAAGAAGATTTTATTTTTCCAGATCGGGCCGCCGACGCTGCCGCCGAACTGATTGAACTTGTTGTCGTCTCTCAGCTTGGGATTGCCGTAGCCATTGTAGGGCTGATAGGCATTCAGATTCGGTTGGTGGGCGGTGAAGAAAAGGCTGCCGTGAAAGTCATTGCTGCCGCTCTTGGACGTGATCTTAAGCTGGGCTCCTGTAAATCGGCCATCCTCGGCGTCATAGCTGTTTGAGACTATTTTTACGTTATCAACGGAATCCTCGGACGGAGTGATGACGGTAGCACCGCCCCAAACCGCGCTGGTGGTGCTGATACCGTCAATCGAAATGCCGTTGTTCTCCGACTGATTGCCGTTAGAAATAATCTGCGCGCCGTTCTCGGTCTTGAAGATGCCATCGTTGCCGCCCGAAGCGCCTGCCTGCGTCTGAGTGCCGGGAAGGTTGTAGTTGTCCGTGCCGCTTGCCTGCGAACCATCCCCGAAAGAGCCGGGGGCCAGTTGCGCGAGTTTGACAACGTCCCGTCCAAATGACGGCATGTGCTGAATCTGGTTGCTGGTGACGGTTCCGCTCACGGTCGCTGTCTCCGTGTCGAGTGGCTGGGTGGTACCCGACACAGTTACAGTCTGCTGAACCTGGCCCACATCAAGTTGCAGGTCGAGTCCATTGGGCTGTTCGGGGATAATGACGACCTGCTCCAGCACCTTCTTGGTGAATCCTTCGTGTTCCGCAGCGATTCGATATGGAGCCGACGGGAGTGCATTGAAATTGTAAATACCATTCGCGTCGGTGACAGATACCAAAATGTTATTTGTTTCTGTATTTATCAACGTCACAGTCGCACCGGGAATCACTGCGCCCTCGGAATCTTTTACCGTTCCCCTGAGCGAAGCTCGAAATTGAGCCTGCACAGATGCGGCGGTGGCAAACATGCAAAATATCAGCAGTGCGACGTGGACTGCCAAAGTCGACCGACTCATAATTCTCCCTCCTCGAATCGCGCGTGCCGAAAATGCAGGCAACTCCTTATTAACCGCGCGCGACCGCCTACCAGATCACTTTCTCAGCATCCGGTAACTGCATTTGTCGGCGATGCCTCGACGAAGTTGGCCGCTATCTTCTTAGAGAGTGGCGCAGTGAGATGCAACGGAAGAAGAAGAGGGTTGCCGGGAATTTGTTGGAAATACCTCTACAACAGCATGCGAGAAATGATCAGGCTAACGCGTCGCGGAAGACAGGCTCGCCTTCTTGTCTGGTTCGAACCCAATCTTGTCCAACATAGGCTGAATCTCCGGATTGGACATAAACATTTTCCAGACTAGGCCGCTGCGGTAATTTTCCACCATGACAACGATCGGTGCCTGATCGAGGCCCATGTACATTGGGGAGAACCAGTTCCGGGAAAGATTGAATGCGTCGCGCGGACCGTAAACCCCCCACAACCGGTCTCCAAGCTCTCGATAAAAAAACTTGAGCGCAGCCATGGAAGCCTCGGGGGTATAAGGGAACGACGAGAGAGCGCCTGTGGGTGTGATCGTGCCGTCATCTCTCGCTGGGTCCGGAGCATGGGAGAGATAACCTAACTGATCGTCGCTCGCCGTCAGGCCCCAATCGTCGGCGCCATAACCCTGGAAGTGGCTGGGGTTCGCTTCGCAGTATGCCAGATTAATGAGCGCGATGTTGCGGTTGTTCTCAAAATAATCGGTATACCTGTCGCGGATGCCGCGCGGATTGAAACCCATGTACGAATACTGCGTGAAGAACAGTGGTCCGCCCGTGCCCACTCCTACGTCGAGCTTAATCCCATAGTAAGTGTGATCGTTCCGGTAGTGATCGCCTTCGGTTGAGCCCGACCATCCACTTCGGTAGGCAACTGCGGCTGGCGACTCGCCTGCCCATCCCGTGTAGTAGAAGTCAGCCGGAACAGCGTGCGTGGGCGACGCAATAGCGAGTAGATAGGTAATCATAGTTTCGTTAAAGCCGGTCAGCCGATGATCAATGTACCAGGACCACTGCGGAGACCAGTGCCATAACAACGCCTTATCCTGCGGGGAGCGCCGGTACCAGTCCCACTCCACGGTCTCCCAGAGGTGAGTAATTCTCTGATACACGTTCTGCTCACCTTCGCTGTTTCCCTTAAAGTACTGGCGCGCGGCCAGCAATCCTTCCATCAGAAACGACGTCTCAACCAGATCGCCGCCGTTATCAAACATGCCAAAAACCAACATGCTCTGAGCCGTGTAGCCATTCAGAAAGTGCGGCCATGCCCCGTGGTAGCGGGGTGCTTTCTCGAGGAAGTCCAGGATTCGTGTGAGCCGTTCAACGCCTTGCTCGCGCGTAATGAACCCGCGATCCACGCCGACAACGAGGGCCATGATGCCAAAACCGGTGGCGCCGGTCGCGACAATGCGATCGTCTCCCGGAATATTTTCAAGCGATGCCCCCGCGTTCGGATGACTCCCCTCCCAGTAATAGCGAAAGCACGCCTCCTGCAACATATCGAGTAGCTCGTCGTCGGATAACTCCCTGGTCGACGCAGATGCTATGTCGGAAAGGACTGACTGGCGGTAGGATCGGTCCACTGCCTTCACCCGATAAGAAGCTTTTACTCCTGGCCGTCCCAGAAAGTCTGTATAGCGGTTGATGCCTTCACTCTGGATACCGATCGGTTCGAATTTGTGTCCTTCCACAGAGCGGTAGATCGCGTAGCTTTGCAGATTTTCTACTGCAACCGAATCCCAGCTAATGTCGATGTGCCTGTCATAGCCCTTGGCGCGCACATTCTGCGGCGCCGGCAGAGCATTCCTCACCTCAGGCGCAACCGGCGAAGCAATACTCCTGTCGTCGATTTTGATCTCGTCGATGATTAAGGTATGCGGCGCGTTATCCGCCACGCTCTGGCCGAAGTGCACGCTGTGCAGCGCGCGTGGTTGAAAAGGATGAATAGAGGCAGTCTCAAATTCACTAAGCGGCAGTCGGATCTGAACCCAATGTTTGGCAGGCACGTCGCCGGTGATTCCATCGAGCTTAACGGGAGCCGTAAAGTCATGTTGCTGGTCCTCCAATTGAATAAACGGCAAATCGGCAGCAGGAATCACTTCGGGGGAATAACACCACATGTAAAACGTGTCGCCGCGAAAGTCAGTCGGCCGGTTGCGGATACTGACCACGCGCACTTCCGCCTCCCAGCTCCCGTCTGCCGAAGACTGCCACTGGAGGCGCAAGGCATTCGGAGCTGTGAAGAAGATCTTTTTTTCAACCGGCAACGCTCCCGATAGCAACTGCACGGTGCTCGGAGTCACCGATCTGCCGCTGCTGTAATAGTAGTAGTCGGGTGTGATGCTGTTGTCGAACACTACGTGGTTGTAATAGTCCGTCGGTGTGACCGCGCAGCAAGGAATTACAATCAGGATCAAAAAAGAGAAAAGCCAGAAAAACAGACGCACTGCACACTCCGCCTCTTGGCAGATGGAAAGGATGAATTGAACTTAATTTGGCAGTTTAGCACAATGAGTTGAGTACAGAGAGCAGCGAACGGACCTTTTCCGGATGGGTGGCCGGCAAACCGGAAGCTATCCAGAAGCGGGCTTGGGGGAGATTAATCGTGATCTCCGCGAAGTCGACTTCTAGACCGGATTTCGCAGTTTCTGCTATACGAACGAACGGGGCGGCCGAGGCCGTCCATGTTTCTCTGAAAGAGCAATAATTTGCCGGCCGCTCGGGCATGCCGTTTCTATCGTTGTTTCAGAGCGAGCGGCAACTGCTGACGGTGCTGCGCTCTCCCCGCAGGCTGGCCACCGCCATTGCTGCTGTCGATCAGAGAAGGATATGTATTGATCGGTGATCTTGACATCTTTGAAATGGTCGAGGCCCTGCTCAATCCATTGTCGTGCCTGGCCTACGTCGTCGGGTTCGGAATCCTTGTGGTCATGCGCCGGGGCGGTTCCGGGGAGCAGCAAAAAACGAAAGCAGCCAAAAGCAAGATCGAACATCGCAGATGATGGAATTGTCGCAAACTGCGAGTTCTCGTATCTTCCAGGGCAAGGGGTTGCTAAACTCCGAATTCCTTGAAGCTAGCTACTTTCTCCTCGCTTTGCCGTGCGGATCAGTTACGCTAGCCTGGAGCGCGGCTTTCACGCTCTGCGTGTGCTGTAGGCAATTTGACCAGCGCCATCTTGCCGGTTTTCGGATCCAGGCGCCCGATGTAGTTGGTTTCTTCGTTGAATGCCATTGTGATCGAATACTGGCGTGTGCGGATCAATCTCTTCGCCAGCGGAAGGACGATATTCGGCGATCTCGCCATTCATGGGGTTGAGCTCGCCGACATAACCACCGGAGCTGGCGGTGAACCAGATATGGCCGTCTTGGCCAGGGACTAGACCGTGCGGACCGGAGTTCGGAGTCTTCAAGGGATACTCCTTGAATTCCCCAGTCTTCGGATCAAGCCGACCGAGCTTGTTTGCACCCTGTCCTGTGTACCAAAGCGAGCCGTCTGGCGCGCGCGGGATCATGCGGCCGCGATTTCGGGGGTCGGCACCTCGAACTCTCGGATTTGTACGTCCAGCGTTCCCACGTTTGTGGAAACCGCAAGTGTCGCAGCTAACGTGAAAAGGCTCAGCTTGTGCAGAATCATGAACGCACTCCTTGGCCGAGAATTGTAGTAGCTTCTGAGCGTCCCTGCCTAGTTTCGATCCACAGCCGGCAGGCTGTCGAGATGTCGAGAAACGGGCTTAGGAGAGATCAGACAGATGAACTTGTTGATCGAGCCGGACTTCACTGACTGATCGATCCCTGATAAGCGCATTGGCCTCCTGAACAACCAGTTCAAAATTGCCGTTGCCGAAGTAATCCGGCTAACGCTTGGCCGATGCGCCAAAGAAGTTTGGCTGTTCCGGGATCGCGGCACCGTCAGCGCGTGGATCGGACGCACCGAAATTGATGCCAGTTTTGCTGTCGTGAAGGATTGCCTGGCCGCGCCCCATCAGTGACGTATAGTCGGGGTGCACTTGCAGCACGTGTCCCATCTTGCTCAGTCCATCCAGTGTGGCGGGCATAACGCGGGACTCGACCACGATTCTGCAGCCGAGCTGCTGACGATCGGTAAAGCGCGGTTCTTCCATCGCAGCCTGAATGTTCATGTGGTAGTCGACGACGTTGGAAACAAATTGCGCATGAGCTAACGGCTGATTCAGTCCGCCCATGATGCCGAAGCCGATGTGCTCGTCACCTCGCTGCATGAAAGCTGGAATGATGGTATGGAATGGGCGTTTGCGTCCGGCGAGCGCATTGGGAGAGGCGGGATCTAGCGAGAAAAGACCTCCGCGATCCTGTAAGGCGAATCCCATGCCCAATACCGTCACGTTCGATCCAAAGTTGTTGTAGTTGCTTTGAATGACGGAAAGGATATTGCCTTCGCGATCCACGACTGTAAAGTAGGTGGTATCGCTGGTGCCAAGCGCTCCGGGCGCGACCGTGCAATTCGCTTTGGCTGGGTCAATGAGTGAGGCGCGTTTGGTCGCGTAGTCTTTTGACAGTAGCTGATCAACGGGAATCTTGCTGAAGCGCGGATCGCCGTCGTAGGCTTTCACGTCTGCATAGGCGAGTTTCATGGCTTCGATGCGGGTGTGCAATTCACCCGGACTGTGCGGACCAGCAGGATCGGGCTTGAACTGCTCCATAATATTGAGCATTTCAAGCGCTGCCATACCGTCGCCGTTGGGCGGGAGTTCGTACACTGTCCAGTCACGGTATTTCGTCGAAATCGGCTCGACCCATTCCGCGGAGTAAGAGGCGAGATCGTCCGCAGTCATCGTGCCTCCGAGCTCGTCTGAAGTTTTAAGGATGGCTTTGGCGATTTCTCCCTTGTAGAACGCGGCTTCGCCCTGCTCGGCGACCCACGTGAGCGCGCGGGCGACATCCGGATTGCGAAACATTTCGCCAGTCTCCGGGACTTTGCCGCCGGGGAGAAACACGCGGCTGCTTTCCGGATTTGTCATCAAGCCGTCGTGATCTCCATCCCACCAATCGTGAATGATCTCCGCCACCGGGAACCCGTTGTTGGCATAAAAGATCGCAGGTTGGAAGAGGTCGCGCCAAGGCAGTTTCCCCCAGCGATCGTGCAGCCTAGTCCATCCGTCGACCACGCCCGGAACAGTGACAGAATCAATACCGAATTGAGGCATCGACGTGATGCCCTTTTGGTGGAGGTGCTCAATCGTGAGAGCCTTCGGTGCCCACCCGCTGGCGTTCAGGCCATAGATTTTGCCTGTCTTCGCCTCCCAATAAACGGCAAAGAGATCGCCGCCCATGCCGTTGGAAGTGGGTTCGGTAACATTAAGTACAGCGTTGGCTGCGATTGCGGCATCGACGGCGGAGCCGCCCCGTTCGAGGACGAACGCCCCGGCTTGTGATGCCACAACCTGACTGGTGGCAACCATACCGTACTGCGTGGCGACGACGGAACGTCCGTAGGAACGGTCCTGGGCGGACAGATTCAGTGCTATGGACAGAAAAATGAGCAATGTGAGCGACGGTCGGCGTGCGATCATGCGTGCCAGGCTCCAGAACAAGGTACCCTATCCGTGGGTCTGTGAGGAGGCTATGAGCCTATCGCTTGAAAAGCAAGATAGAAGTCAAGGAGCAAAAGCCGTTGCAACCTGGCCCTCGTGGAATTGGGCGTCGTGACCACTGACAGCAGCGGCGACGGCAGCTTTGAAGTCGTTGTCCGCCCAATCGCGCCAGGCACCTATGACATCGAGTTCATGGCGCAGGACGGTGCGGGCTGCTTCATCAACAGCGGTGCGGGCAATAATGGCTGCGGGAGCGACGATTGCAACGTGGATTTTCAGTCACCCGGCCCTTTTGGAACCGCGACCACGATCACCATTCCCTGATGCTCTGACCGTAGTTTCAGCAAGGCGGGGAGGGGCGGGTTCCTCCCCGTCAAAACCTTCGTCGCCCTTGTTCCACCATCTTCGCTGGCGTTGCGAACGCCGAACACCTTTATGGCCGCATGACAAATCTGAAGCCGCTCGATGACGCCCTGCGTCGTGCCGAGTGGGGGAGACCATTGCGATTTCTGCTGCACGGCTCCAGTCTGCAAGGTGTACAGGTGCGCCAATTTCTTCGCGAGAGGAAAGGCGGTCTTCGCCAGCGGACTTGCCGTGGGATCGTGGACGGCGAGCAAGAAATGCGCCGAACTCGTTGCCCAAAGCAAATGGAGCGGCCTGACGGATCGGGCGGTGCGGAAGTTTGTAAAAAGACATCGTGTCGCGCCTCACGAGTTAGCTGCGGTTCGGGCACAGCTTGCGGAGATTAGCCGGTTATTTGCCGAGCACGTATTGCCGGGGTAGCTTCGCCTGTACTACGAGTTTCACAAGCGCCGCGTGGCGCGCCGGCGGATCTGGCGGAGGCAAAGCAATCGAGGGGGCTCCGCCAGATTGTCAATCCATCCCCGCCTGTGCGCGCCGCAGTCTATGCAGCCACGCCCAGAGGCTTGAAAAGCAAAATGGAGCCGCGAAAGACTCTAACTAAAGATCAAACCCAATCTTCCGCTTCGACGGAGAAGGCAGATTCTTCATCTGCTTTACGTCGCGGGCAAGGCGCTCAATGTCCTCCGCTAATATTTCGATGACCGATGCCGCGCGGGTGTGACCGCGCTCCAGTTTCTCAATACGGGCGGCGATGTCCTTGTTCGCTGCTATCAGCTCGCGCATCCGGATGAACGTACGGATGATCGCGATGCTCATCTGTACAGCGCGTTCACTGCGTAGGACCGCAGATAGCATAGCGACACCCTCTTGGGTAAAAGCATAAGGCGGGCGGCGGAGACCCATTTTAGCGGAGGAATTGGAAGTCACAATTTGTGATCTCCAATTTCAAGTTCCGCCTTAGAAAGCACGAATGCGAAATCCTCTGGAAAGCGCTCTATATTACGTCTCACCGCTTGGTTGAGTACTCGCGTGGGTACTTCATACAACTCTGCCAGATCGCGGTCGAGCATGACCTTGTATCCGCGAACGATATGGATGCGCTGTTCAATCGGGCGAGATGGCACTCTGGATTTCGCGGTTTTACGCATGAGACGCTCAAGGATTGGGTGGACGAGAAGCAGACGTTAGCGCTTGATATTGCTCACGTCAAATGGATGCGATCACAGATTGTGATTTCAAGCCTACACAACAGACTCCTACTTTCTTTTCGGATTGATGTGTCTGATAAATTCTGAAATCCATATCGAGCTTCGGCCAACCAGCATAGTGTTTTTCAAGGGACATCGAATTCGGTTGGAAGTTTTAAGCAGCAATTTCCCGCGTTTCGAATCGCAATCCAAATACAGGGAACAGGATCGCAACAGAGGTAAACATCGTCTCAGCAAAGCACACGCTACGGCATGATTTTCAGAGTATCCCTCTCGGCTGATCCTGCAGATCATCCCGGCACGCTAAACATGAGGTTACAGCCTTTACAGACTGTCCGCGGACCGCGTCTGCTCGAAATGAACTCCCGGGTTGGAAATTGGCTTTGCCCTCACGTCCTGACGCTCGGATGAACGATTGGGAATGCTAAGCCGTTGCCAGCAGCGCTAAAGTCGCACGGCTGGGAACAAGAAAGAATGCGGTTCCCTTCGTCCGAAGGAACGCTGGTAGACCGGGAATCATTTTCGAACCTGTGCTCGCCGGAACCCGAAAGCTCGTGTCCGCGGTCTTGGAACGGTTTCCACAAATAGGATCCTGGACCTGCCGATTGCCCGCAAACACCGGGCTGAAGGAGTTCCGATTCATCCAACTCATAATGGTATAGAACTGCCGGCGAATGTCAGAGCAGAGAAACATCCCTAGCAATCCGCGGTCAGCCCCATCATCCACGGTGGAGTTTAGCTCGGAACCGTATGGCATACCACGCCGGATGAGGCGCGGAAATGGTTCGAGATTTTCCATCGGGTCAAGCGCCTGATCCCGCGAATTGGTAACGCGGATGTGAGCCGAAAACGGGCACCGTAACCCTGACGGATCCGTCGAGTAGAGGAAATTGTTGTCCGGCGGGTCGCTTCCCACCGGACGATCCGGCGAGAGGACCAGGGGCGTACCGTCACGCCATCTTCCAATCAGTTTTGCTGCGAGCAGTTCCTTTGCATCATCCAAAGGTAATTCGGGGGCAAGGCCGGCGGCATGATCTTGCAAGAAACGATTGAATGCCGCTACGTCTTGGTAGACCCAGCGAAAAACCATATAGGTACTATCCTTCACTAAGGCGGCGCCCGTTCCAGTGCTCGGATAGGAAGGCAGATCTGCGTTAGAATATCCAAGCAAAAAGTGACGATAATGAAGTTGGTTTGGGTCGGGAGAAACGGAAGTGGAGCCGGTCCAATTAACTCTTGGCTGGCCCACGCCGTCTCTGTAGCCAAAATGTACCCTTCCGCCCCTTATCGAACGGCCATCCAAGCTGGTTTTATCCTTTCGAGCCATAAGCTCGGAAAGGCCGAGGCCGGTAGCCGAGGCTCGAATTTGATTCGAGGCCGAGGCTAAAGCGGTTTCGGTACGGCAAAATATACTAACGATGCAGTGAACGTCCTCTGTGGAAAACTGCTGTTCCCACCAAGTGCCGGGAGTACTTTCGGGAGAAAGGTCTCCTAACGCGCCAGCGTCCGGCCCTTCCTGAAACACGGCATCGAAGGTATCTAGGACCGCACTCGGCACCCCGAGAGCAACCAGACCCCGATAGGTGATGCCCACATTAAGCAATGGCTCCGGCTTCGAATCGAGCGACTGGTCTGCCGTAGTTACTTTGGCAAGTAACTCTCGCAAGAAGTTCTTGGCAGGGCCGGAGGCAATAAAATGAAAAAGGAGGTGGCGCGAGAACGGATAACCATACGCTTGGACTACAACCGCCTGGATATTCGAGAAATCGACCCCTGCACCATTCACATGCCACCTCCGCGAACGACAGTAATGACTTTCAACATCTAAAGTCTTGACTCGCAATTTCCTTTGCTAAAGACCCAGGAGGTCCTTAACAGTCTTGTCGCCGTAAGCCGAAAAGAGCCAGCCTTCATCCGGATCGCCTGAAGTTGACTGACCGAGAGCTTTGACGTTGAAACCTTTGGAATACTTGTAGAAACTATTTGAGTTATTCAACTCATCCCAGCTCGGCACACCCTCGGCCATCGAAAAGATAACCTTGAAAACAGGCTGCAGCTCTTTTCGAAAGAACTCCGTGTACTGTTGCTTGTCTCCGTCGAACTCTGTGATCACCTGAATGTACTTATCGTCGATGACCAAGACTCGAGCGAAGTGCACGATTTGTGATTTCCGCAAAGCGGCGTCGATAGCCGGCTGGATGCTCTGCGCAAAAGTGGCTTTCACCTGCGCCAGTATCGCTTGCGTTTGCGGATCTTGCTTCAGTGCCATAGTCATGTTCAATGCAGTAGCCATGCGTACTCCTTTGAGTTAAATTGATCGACCCCATGAGACGATAAGTGAAACGAATCAGAGAAAGGTGTGACCTGCCCCATGGTTCAAATCACACACCCTTGTTGTCGGAGTTAACTACTCGGAATGTTACGGAGCCCCAGAGGAACCCAGCAAATGTACCATGCTCATCACAGAATCTCCAAGAAGGGACCCCACGGCTGACTCAGTTCATACCTTGCTGCGCACTCAATTTAACTGTAAATTTTCTTCCAGCCCCGTCGTACCTTTCAGCTGGATGACCATCAGGTTACCCCTCTCGCCCAAATAACCCTGCCAACAAATCCGCTGTTCCTCTGCTATACTGCGCGGCTTCCTGTTATCATGCCGTGCATATTGGTCGATTAGTCATCCAAGTTTACTTAGTAACTCCCCCTTCGCGGTCGTGTGTTGAATTGCGTTCTTGAAAGCAGACGAGTTCTATGGCCAAACGGCTGGCGGTTACAATTGCGGGCGCTGTCTCTCTAGGTAGCTATGAAGCGGGCGTCTTGTACGAACTGATGCGGGCGATCCGCACGTACAATGAGGCCTCTCCCGACGTGGACAAGAAAATTTACGTCGATGTCATCACCGGCGCGTCCGCCGGTGGCATGACGGCAGCAATGGTCTCGCAGCGTCTCATGTACGACGGCGCATCGCTGGAGGGGGAGTTCTCCAACTCGCTCTATCAGGCGTGGGTCGAGCGCATCAGCCTGATGGAACTGGTCAAAATGCGCAGGAAGGAAAAGAAGTGGCACTCACTCTTTTCCTCCGATCTAATCGACTCGATCGGCCAGGGCATGCTAGTCACCTCCATGCAGGGGAAGGGCAGCGGGCCACATGCCGCCGTCGAGCAAATTGACGGCGTGCCTCAGAAACTTCGCGTCGGCCTAGCGCTTACCAATCTCAACGGAATCGACTACATGATTCCCATTCTCGGGAGCGACGACGGCGGTTTCAACTACACAAGCTCCGTCGACCAGAAGCTCTTCGAAGTTACCGCCGATGGACGAGGAAACGTCACATTGTGGAAGCAGATGTGCGACGCTGCTGTCGGCTCCGGGGCATTTCCCGCCGCGTTTCGTCCGAAGGCGATCCAATACAGCGTGGAAGAGTTTGGAGACGCTCTACCCGCCGACCAGCGTCTCTGGGTCCAAGGCAAGAGCTATGTCGACTGGCTCGGTCCATCGCCAGCCGAGTTCGCTTTCTCGGATGGTGGAGTGCTTCAAAACCAGCCCCTTGGAATCGCGAAGAATCTTGTCGAGTATGCCGTGGCCGATCGCGGTCCGGCGGCGTTCTGCGATGGGCGCGATCGTTTGTATGTCTTTGTCACGCCGCATTCGGTCAAGTCAACAGCGGAGAATCTGCGCGCGGAAAATATCACGATCTGGGGCGAGCTCAAACAGTTGGCCCACGTGTACACGCGCCAGGCCATGTTTCACGACTGGATCATTGCAGAAGGCGTCAACCAAAAGATTAAGTTGCTGGACGCACGCGCATCCGACCTTGCCGAAGTAATCGCTCGAGGACTGTTGGATGTCGACTCGCTAGTCAAGGCTTCGAGCGAACTGAATGCCATGCTCATGCCCAACCAGGAGCAGGAACGTTTAACTCGGCTTCGGGAGCAATACAGCGCCGAATATAAGAAAGTGCTCGACGCTGCTGGCTTGCCATCGGCAGAGGCGTTCGTCAGCGCTCTGGCGACGCTCGAAGCAGCGGCTCATCTGGAAAATCGCGACAAGATGAAGATCGTGGCAGTCACGGCGGATGCGAAAAAGGAGCTAGCCGGTTCTGGATTCGCGGCCTTCGTGGGGTTCTTCAAAAAGAGCTTCCGGCAGCATGACTATTGGGTAGGCCGCGTGAAAACGCGTGTTTATTTGCGGCGTACTGATGTGAAGGGGATTCTGGGAGTCACGGAATGGCCGGAAGAGAAATCGTGGTGGACCGATCTCCCCAATCCTTCCGGAGTGACGCTGCCGCTCAGCAATTTCCAAATCGCAAGAGCTGCCGTCATTCCCGCGATCATTATGGTTCTCATTCGCCCCTTTCTGCTTTTCATTCTGGTGCTAATGGGCGGGTTCGGTCTTGGCGTCCTGTGGTTTCTGCTGCATCGCTAGCGCTTTCGCCGAAATCATCGGTTGGTGATCGCATTGGCACACTCATCATCCACATTGACATTCCCCGAAACAGTGGGACGATGGGTCTTTTGATCTCTTTCCGGACGATGTCCCTATTCCAGTGCGAGGGCGCCCGACGGGTACGCTAGCCGGGTCACTATGACGTCCGCAAGGGTTCGTCAACTCGCCTGGAATATCGATTTGAACGCGGACAGGTATTTGCCCTGGGCCTAGAAGGCAATTGGTATAGTCCGCCGCTCTAAACACGGAGTTTGGGGTCGCCGAATATATCGACTGCAGGTTTCATAACGTGATCTTAAGGGAAACCCTTGTCAATTCGATTGGTCCGAACCAATCAGGATTTTTCTCATCCTGCCGACGAAGGACGGTTTGAAGAACAGGCTCTTTGCGGAGTTGCTGGCCGGCGGAGAAAAAAAGGCGCGACAGGTGGGTAGACAAGGGTGGTCAGGTTAGCAGCGGAATCCGTTTTACAGCGGGTTGGGGTAAGGATGATAAGGAGAGATGTTGTGAAAATGGCTGAATACGGAGCAATTTTCGGCGGGCTGGTGTGGATCTCGGACTGTCGGCGGCGGTCCTGTATGAAAAATTGATTTACACTGGCGAGAACACGCGGGCTAGGTGTACGATGCGTGCGGGTTTTAGGCCAAAAAGGAGATTCCGGATAGTGCGAAAAGCTGGTGGCAGAATGCTCTGGACAAACTTCTTCCTGTGGTCCTCGGCGGTATTCTTGCGATAGGCGCCTCATATTTCACAACCAAATTTCTTGTCTAGCCAGCTTCACCTTCAAAAGGTCCAGGAGCAGCGCAGAGTGTTTGCAAGGCTCATGGGTAGAAAGATCACAACAGAGCAGCTATATGTTTCCCGCTACGAAGCGTTCATGTTTTCGGACTATAACGAAGAACGTTGGAGGCGTTCGGGTTCACCGAAGGATTCCCTCGACTTACAGGAAGCCCAGCGCTGGATGCACCGGAGTGAAGACCTCGCGACGGTTCGCGCACTTTTCCCGATACGCCGCGACTCCGTGAACTCTGTGACCACATCTATAGCATCCAGTCTTTGCATACCGCGGAACCACCGCATGAGGGCTCGATAGAGAAACTTGACCAGTGGAAGGCCGAGGCCGACCGCCAACTACAAGAGGTTGCGGTTCGCGAGTACGGAAAGCCGATTGACGAACTGGTAGCATTTCTGCTCCAGCAACTCCCATCGGATTGAGTAAAGGGAGACGACGCGGGGGATCTCCCCTCCCCTCAGCGCGGTTCTTCCGCAATATCCGCCATAGCATCCAAAAATTGACGAGCCGTGACGATCTGGGTGTCGGCCCATTTCGCAGGAAAATCCCTGATGTTGCCGGTAACAAGGTAATGAGCATGGGCGCCCTGGGCACACTCCAGAAAAATGTCATCATCGGGATCGGAACAGGCGCGCACCTTTTCGGTGGGCTTGACCCAAAATCCATTTTGGCGAATTGCGCGCAGTGCCTGGTCGACTAGCGCCTCGCCGCGGTTAAACTTAGGCCGGCGGATAACTTCCTCGTATTCGGCATAGATATCGCCGCTTACGCAAAGCTGCGCGGTGGTTCCGGCAAGTGTGAGCAGAAAGGTACGGGCGGGCAAGCCCTGTGGCTGTAATAACGCTGAAATCAGAGTATTCGTGTCGAGGACGACGCGAATCATTGCTCCGATGGCCGACTTTCACGGCGCGCTTTCCGCGCCGCCGCTATCTCAGCCTCAATCTCGTCCGTCGAGAGCTGATCGAGCCCCTGCTCTTTCGCACTCTTCCAGGACGCCTGTAGCCATTCCGGGGCGGAAGGTGACGTGGTGGTGCGGATGCTGATCACCTCGTTTTCGGCGATAGAGCGTCCCAGCAGGCTTTCGATAGCCATCTTCTGGTCTGGCGATAGGTCTTTGGCCTTGTGAGTCATGGGTGTACCTGATACTGCAGGTTAGCTAAAAGTTAGTTTAGGGCGTCTTATTAGCATTGTCACGCGGAATTGCACCCTTTGTGACGCCAGAGGGGTCATTATGCACCAGAAAAAATCCACCATACTAGCGTGAATTATGCGAAGGGGTGTTCTTGGGGGGTCATGAGTGTCTCAGGAATAGTAAATACATTATTACGAGGTCAACAGTGTCTCCCCCTACCCTGCCCCTTTTTTTCAACGGCAGCAGCGGCGTTGCTAACCGTAAGATTTGCGTATCTCTGGCCGTTCTCGCGCGCCTTAGCGCTCACCTCCATGAGCTTATTCGCGGTTTCCTCGGTGCTGTAGCCCCGCCGCAAGCTGCGCTTGGCCGTTTTGAGAACAAGAGTCGAGTTCTAGTAATGCCTTCGCAGTCACACGACCCACGAAATCTGCCGGTCGGAGATGTTTCGCTCCATGGTTTCCATGGTTTCCTTAGGGGAACGGGAGGCCGCAGGTCTGTTTCCTGGCTCCGCGCGGTGGCTCGCGATTCTCCAGAGATACATCGCGGCATACGCACGCCACGGTCTCCAGGCTTCGGCGTGTTTCTCCAGTTCGCGCGAGCTCTCAAGCGACATGGCCCGCAAGAGGCCTAGATCGCCAGAGGGAAACGCATCGGGTTCCCCAAGCGCTCGCATCGCCACATACTGTGCCGTCCATTTTCCAATCCCTGGGATTTCGCACAGCCGATTCAAAAAATCGTCGGAGTCGACGACACCTTCGAAAGTGAGTCGTCCATCGCACACAGCCCGCGCGAGAGCCCGGATGGTCTCCGCTCTAGCACCAGTGAGTCCGATGCGGGTAAGCTTCGCGTCGGCCAGCGCCGCAGGTGTGGGGAAAAGATGAGTGAGACCATTGCCCGAGTAGAAAGGTTTCCCAAAGCTGCTCACCATTCGGCCTGCCAGAAGGGTTGCGCCCTTGACCGTGATCTGCTGACCGAGAATGGCCCGCGTTGCGAGTTCAAAACCATTCCAGCAGCCCGGCACCCGGAGGCCGGGACCAGAATCAACCTGTGTTGCCAGCACAGGGTCCGTCCTAAGACTTTGCACGATGGCCGCCCAATCCGCATTCAAGTCGAACATGGTACGGATCCGCTCGGTAATAAAGAAGAAGGAACGTGGATCCCCGAACTGCAGCCGCACTACAAGCAGATTCTTACTTTCATTGAGTGAAACCTCAAAGCACCCGTCACTCCCGTTCAAAGAAATAGTGCGACGGTAGATTCCATCCACAACTGCTTCTACGCCGGGCGTGGCCCGAGGCGCAAGAAACGCCAACATGCCCTTCCAGTCGTAAGGTGGACGGAAACGAAGCTGGAAAAGATAGTGATTTTCCGGCTGCAGGATCCGCAGTCGCGCTAAACGCCGAATCTGAGTCGGAGTTCGATGGTAGACCTTGCAGATTCCAGCATTGAATCTTCGAACACAGCCGAAACCGGAAGCGAGGGCGACCTCAGTCATGCGTAGATTCGTCTCGTCGATAAGTTTCTTCGCGAAGTGCATTTGGCGCGTCCTAGCCACCGCGCTCGGTGTAGCTCCCAAGTGTTGCAGAAACAGACGGCGAAGATGGCGCGAGCCAACTCCAAGGCGTTCCGCGAGCGCTTCTACTCCGCCCTCCTCTAGGCCGCTCTCACTAATCAGCCGCAGCGCCCTCGAAACGGTATTTGGAGTTCCCACCCAAGCCGGGGTCCCAGGTGAACATTCGGGTCGGCAACGCAGACAGGGCCGAAAACCTGCCTCCGCCGCTGCGGCGGCGGTTGGAAAGTAACGAACATTTTTTTCTTTCGCCGGCGGTGCAGGGCAAATGGAGCGGCAATAAACTCCGCTGGTGAAGACACCAATAAAGAATTTGCCGTCGAAGCGCGCATCACGCGTCAGCCGGGCTTGCGAACAGACTTGCCAATCCAGTTCCATTTCTTCTCAAGCGATGATAGTCCCAAATCGAGCGCAAAACTGGACACTTTCGGACTGCGCTCCTAGGCTGTCGACGCCACTGTTATGACTGCTGGTGGTGCGGGGGACTCGGCGAACACCGACTCCGGGCGTGGTGCCGCGGTGGCGTCTTGGTGAGATTGATGCCGATGTTGAGAGTAACGTCCGCAAACGTCCAATGCTCGAGGGCGATGTCCGCAACCGTCCAATATTTCCGCATCCATTCCGATAATGTCGGCCTTGCGCTGCCAGGTTTGCGCTTCTTCGAAGGAAGCGAAGCTATATAGCCAGCAATAAAGCGCGAATCCGCAGTTCAGTTCTTCAACGCAGACGCTGACCTATGGAGGAAATATGCATTTCGGAAAATGGATGTGGATCACTGCAATGGCCCTGCTCGCAGCGATTACGATCCCGGTTCAAGTGGTTCACGCACAGGTACCCAAGCAGCCGTCAAAGTATTATGTATTCAATCTGGGCACAGCGCCGTTCGGAGGCGTTCCAGAGCCCATCGGAATCAACAACCTGGGCTGGATCTCTGGCGGCGACAATCTGGCGAGCAATACCAGCGTGTTGTTTATTACACCAAGCACAGGTGCAAAAGAGGCCAAGGATCATTTTACGCGGCACAAGAAAGCAGGGGAACGCTATGGCATTTCTCTCGGCCTAAGCTCCGCTTAGGGGAGACGCATGCTAGCTCTGGTGTTTTGTTTTGGGACAGCGGATTTGATATTGCCCGTGGTTGTTTCGGCTGCTAGTTAGTGCAACCAGAACGAGAACTTTCGATGGATGTGAACGCGCGCGATGTTACGGATTACGCCAAGCACAAGTGCCCAGGGAGCCAAGCAATACTTCACGCAAAGCCTGACGCCGCTCCGATTATTACATCGACGGCCAGGAGGTGGCCGGAACCATGGCACGGAAAAGGCGCGGAGCGGCTTGGGCTTTCGGGCGAGGTTAAGGACGGGGAATTTTTTGCGATGTGCGATAACACGCACCCTTTTACCTCCGAGCAATTGACACCCCGCAATAAAGAAAACAGGCGCGTAGCGTTTGACTTCACCTTTTCGGCCCCAAAATCGGTATCCGTTTATTACGAGTGCTCAAAGGATGACCGCGTCATCGATGCCATAAGGTCGAGCGTGAACGACACGATGCAGGAACTCGAACGCGAGATGAAAACCCGCGTTCGCGTAAAAGGCAGTTCTTTTCTTTTCGCTGATGTACATCCGGTCTCGCAACCAGTTGGGCTACTTCTGGATTCGACGGCGACATCGGTTTGCCGAAAAGGCCACCCTGCTCATCCTTCACGCAAAGCTACTATGGGACTTACTTTGGCCGCCTTGCGTGCGGGAAGATAGCTGGCCGCGAAGGAGATCGCGAACAAAACGAGAGGAACCGTGAGAAAGACAATTGGATCGACAGCACGAATTCCATAGAGCAGCGTTGCGATCATTGGCGCCGTAATTGCCGCCAAGATCAACCCTACGCAGACACCTGCGCCGGCAAGCACTGCTCCCTGACTCAAGACCAGCTTGAGAATGTCGCTTCGGTGGGCTCCCAACGCGATACGCACTCCGATCTCTTGAGCACGTTGTCCCACCATATACGCGAGCAATCCATAAATTCCAACCGACGCCAACAGAAGCGCTACCCCCGCAAAGACTGCCACCAACTCAGCGGAAAAACGGCGCGGCGCCAACGAACTCTCCATCACGTCATTCAGGGATCGAGTATTAAATACAGGAAGGTTAGGATCGACCGTCTGCACGGCGCTTCGAATCTGAGCCTCGAGGGCAGACAGCGGGAGCGGTGTACGCAGTATCAGGTTAAAATCCCGGCCCGTGTCCTGGAAAATCGAAGTATAAATATGAGGAACGCCATTGATATCAAGGCCGTCCTGCTTGATGTCTTTGACGACGCCGACTACCGTCAGCCACGGCTGGCTCGCATCCTGACCCGACCTGAGGCGCCTGCCGATCGGGTCGCGATTTTGCCAATACCGCCGCGCCGTAGTTTCATCAATGATTGCAACCGGGAGCTTATCAGCTTGATCGTTCTCACTGAAGAAACGACCCCGGACTAACGGGGACTGAATGATCCGGAAGTAATCGGGGCTCACGCGAATTAATTCTGCAGTGAGTTTTTGCGAAACGTCAACGGGCATGTCTTCGATAGACAGATTGCTGCTGGCCGCCGAAGGAGTCCCAGGCAAATCTGAAGTGATTCCCGCCAGCTCGACACTGGGAATCGTGCGCGCGCTCCGCAACAGTTCCCGGAAAAATGGCGCCTGACGGGTGATATTCAGGTAGGGATCGACTTTTGGATCATTGGGTTGAGGAAGCGAGATGCTGGACACCACGACATTTGCGGGATTGAAGCCGGGGTCCTCCTGCAGGAGCCGCCAGAAGGTTCGAATCAACAGGCCCGCCCCAATCATAAGTACTACGGTAAGGGCCATCTCGGAAACGATGAGCAAACCACGCATGCGATGGGTCTTGACACTGTAGCCAGTGCCTCGCGCACCTTCCCGGAGAGAGCCGATGAGGTCGGCTTTGGTGGATTGAATCGCTGGGGCAAAGCCAAACACCAAACCGGTAAGGAAAGAAACCAAGGTCGCAAATCCCAGGACCACCCAATCGATGCTGAGTTCACTTTGCCGTGGAATCTTAGACGGCACAAATCGAATCACAAAATGCAGAACGACTACGGCGGTCGCAATACCGACTACGCCCGCCATCAAGGACAGGAACACCGACTCGGTGAGCATTTGGCGGATGATGCGAGGCCGGCTCGCTCCTAGCGCCAGTCGCACAGACATCTCGCGCTGTCTCCCTGAGGCACGGGCGAGAAGGAGGTTTGCGACATTCACGCAGGCAATGAGAATGACTAAGACGACAGCTCCCATGAGGACAAGCAGAGTAGGCCGAACGTTGCCCACCAGAGATTCCTGCAAGGGGAGAATCCGAACCGTCCGGGTAGATCCAGAGGGATAATCGGATGCAAAATCGCTTCTTACCTGTGTCGACATGACATCGAGCTGAGCTCGTGCCTGTTCCAGAGTTATCCCCGGTTTGAGTCTGGCGATGGCCGTCGGAATGAATCGAATGTTGCGTGCGGGTTTGGGGGCGGGAGCGGCGCTGAAGCCGGCAGTCAGCCATACTTCGACGTCTGTCGCAACTGTCGTGCCAGGATGGCGAAACTCGGGAGGAAGGACACCGACGATCGTGTACAGATCGTTATCCAGTCGCATACTCTTTCCGATAACGTCCGGGGCCCCACCAAATTCGCGGTGCCATAAGCCATTGCTGATAACAGCCGCCTCCGCAAACCCGAGGGCAAAATCCTGGGGACCAAATAATCGTCCCTTCTCTGGCTTCGCGCTCAGCAGGGAAAAATAATTAGGGCCGGCTACAACAAACTCAAGCCGTTCTGGTTGCTTGGCGCCGGTTAGATTCACGCTTCCACTCCCCACGGCTGAGATGTCCTCAAAAACACCAGGCCTTGTTTTGAGATCCTCCATCTCGGGAACAGAGAACGGTAAACCAACCAGGCCCAGCCCAGGATCGTCAAAAGTCACCTTGACCAAGCGAGCAGGATCACGAAACGGCAGAGAGCGCAATAAGACGGAATTGATAACACTGAAAATCACTGTGTTGGCGCCAATTCCTAAAGCCAGGGTCAACACCACAACCGTCGTAAACCGAGGACTCTTACTTAATAACCTAATTTCATAACGAATGTCCTGAATAAAGGTATTCATCGCAGAGTCTCCTCCCTATAGATGGTGAGCCGTCTCTAATAGTTGTAGAATAGTTCACGTTACGATTGGTAAAGTTGGCGGGAGAAGCCGCGCTTCGGGTATCGGGAGGCGGGGCTAATGATCCAGTGGGAGAAGCAGACACACTGCGTGCGGCTGGGAAGCCGCTGGTGGCGCGGGCTTCGGTGGACCAGCAGTGGGCGTTGGAGTTCCTGCACGATGCGGTGGAGTGCGCGCGATCCGGAGCTGAGTGTGGTCGATGCGTACACGAGGGAGTGTTTGGCCTTGGAAGTGGATACGAGGTCGCCCTCGCTCGGCCACGGATCGCAGCTGTACTCGCGTCACTTTCCGGCCGGGCCGCAAGCGATCTGCTGCGACAACGGGCCGAACTTGACGAGTCGCGATTTTTTCGGCGTGGTAGAACGACAGATCGAGTTGGTACACGTTCAACTTGGCAAGCCCGCCATGGAACCGAACAAGTTTGTCGTATTCTTTACGTGACCGAAAGCAGTAGCAGTGGCAGGTCATTAGTAGGTTTAGAGTCGTCTTCGAGCTCAGTAGTTCATAACTAACTCAGTCTGGCAGTTGTGGCACATAACAAGCGAAGTATCCAGAATGTTCGCATTTCGTAATGCAGTCGCGAGTAAACATGAAACAGTTGAGATGCGGATCTAATGGTGATCTAAGAATTAAAAGGCGTTTACCTTGCTATAGTTCGCAATGCGTAACAGGAAGCAATTCAGCATCGGGATTCTGAGAGGGTTGATTTATACAGTTATCTCAAATATGAGGGGGAACAATCGAATTGTTTTATGGCGCCCTTGCTTCTAGTGCGGCAGCCTTGCCCGCCCGAATGATCGAGTTGCAGTACCACGACAACACCGAAGCTGACAAACATAGGCAACCCCCGCGAGTGAAGTGGATATCGTGCAGCATCTTGAACCCTTCAAAGCGGGCAAATATATATCCCGGAAACAAGTGCGGCTGGTGGCCAGCGGTTCCCTCTAGCCGCGGAGCCAGGGTTTCGACTCCCCAAGAAATTAGGTTTGTTAACGCACGTTCCTCTTGGCGAGGCTTCGTCCGAATTGCACCGATTGACGATGAATTGATTGCTGAGATTCATGCTCGCATGGACAAAACAAACGTCATACGCAACACGAATGCACTGAATCCCGGCGATAAAGTGGTGATCCAATCCGGTCTTTTGCGTAACTTTGTGGGCGTATTCGAGAGAAACGTGCCCGGCGCAGAGCGTGTGCAGATACTTTTGCGCAGCGTGGCCTACAGTGCCCATGTGGAAGTCTCCTGCTTAGACGTGGCCAGGGCTGCCTGACGACAGACGGTCACATTCCTCCTGAACTCCACATAAATGGCATGGACAATGCTGCCACAACAACATGCCGACTACTTGTGCCGCACCTATTGCCAATTGCTCGCCTATCCGTCGGGTGTGGCTTATGTATCTGTTATGCCTAAGCCACCCTGAGGGTGAGACACGTAACCCTTAAACCGCGATTTTATCGCCGCCAATGCCTGGTTTCCGCCGTAACCATTGTGGGGTTTGGAGCCCAGTCTCCTTCCGAATCGATTGGTGTTGCAAATCGATTTGTGCCTTCCAAACGGTGATCGAAGTCACAAACTGACTGTCTGGGTGAGACCTAATAAGTGTGGTGAGTTAGTCTAGGAGGTGTAGGTTGAGCAAAGCGACCACGATATCGAACGAGGTGGCAATCGCAACAATTGTTGACGTGCTGCGGTTGAGGGCGGAGACGCAGAGAGATCAGATTGCTTATCGGTTTCTGGCCGATGGAGAAGAAGAG
>Ga0307478_10000961_pt1 | contig 26923 bp, 23 predicted proteins | sample atmos_gasesECM4C_2_FD_203713 | JGI IMG/M metagenome (GOLD analysis project Ga0307478, IMG submission 203713) | Hardwood forest soil microbial communities from Morgan-Monroe State Forest, Indiana, United States - atmos_gasesECM4C_05 | ecosystem: Environmental > Terrestrial > Soil > Temperate...
TCGCGCTGCTGACGGATACGCTGATTCCAGAAGTCGCGGCGGAAAAGCTGGCCGAATTTTGCGATGTATTCTGCGATCGAGGAGCATTTTCGCGCAAAGACTCCAAAACGATTTTGGAAGCGGGCAAAAGAAATGGCCTGCTGCCGCGGATTCATGCGGAACAATTGACACGCACGGGCGCGGCGCAGTTGGCCGTGGGACTGGGAGCCGCGAGCTGCGATCATTTGGAGCGCATCAGCAAAGCTGATATCCAATCGCTGGCGGATTCGAATACAGTCGCGACCCTGCTGCCTGGCTGCGATTTCCACCTCGGACTGAAGCGGTACGCGCCAGCGCGGGCGCTGACCGATGCGGGGGCCATCGTGGCGGTGGCTACCGACTATAATCCGGGCACGAGTCCGACGGTGAGCTTGCCGATGATCTTGTCGCTGGCGTGCACGCAATTGCGCATGACGCCTGCGGAAGCAATATCGGCAGCCACCATTAATGCGGCGTATTCGCTGCGGCGCGATCATCAAATTGGATCGTTGGAGGCTGGCAAGCAGGCGGACATCGCCGTGTTTGACGTCGAAGACTACCGCGAGATTCCGTACTACTTCGGTGTGAATAAATGCTGGATGACTTTGAAGAAGGGTCAGCCCATTTTCCAGAAAGACCACAGGTGAGTGGCTGGGCCGCGAGAAATCTCCTATTATGAAGGTGGCGCAAAAAACGAGGAACCCAGCTTGACGAAACGATTGATTGAGTGCGTACCGAATTTTTCCGAGGGGCGCGACACGGCCAAGGTGGACGCGATCGTCGCGGCGATGAGCAAGGTGCCCGGCGTCTACGTGCTGGACCGCGAAATGGATGCCGACCACAACCGCAGCGTGGTTACGCTCGCGGGCGACCCGGATGCAGTTGCCGAGGCGGCGCTGCTGGGTGTCGGCAAGGCAATGCAGTTGATCGATTTGACCAAACACAGCGGTGCTCACCCGCGCATCGGTGCGACCGACGTCGTGCCGTTTATTCCGATCGAGGGAATTGCGCTGGAGGATTGCGTGGCGCTGGCGCGGCGGACGGGCGAGGAAATCTGGAAGCGATATCGGATCCCAGTTTATTTTTACGAGGCCGCCGCGTGCCGTCCGGAGCGCACGAACCTGGAGAACATTCGCCGCGGTCAGTTCGAAGGGCTGCGCGAGGAGATGAAGCGCGACCACAATCGGTTGCCGGACGTGGGGGAGCCGAAGCTGCATCCGACGGCGGGCGCCACCGTAGTAGGTGCGCGCAAATTCCTGATCGCTTACAACGTGAACCTCAATACTTCGGACGTGGGCATCGCCAACAAGATCGCCAAGGCGATACGGTTTTCTTCGGGCGGATTGCGGTACGTGAAATCGATGGGAGTGGAGCTGAAAGCACGCAATCTGGCGCAGGTATCCATCAATCTGACCGATTTCGAACAGACGCCGATGCACCGCGTTTATGAAATGGTGAAGCGCGAAGCGGCGCGGTACGGCGCGATTCCGGTGGGCAGCGAGATTGTCGGGTTAATACCGAAAAAAGCGATTGAGATGGCGACCGACTATTTTCTGCAAGTGGAGAATTTTTCGCCGGAACAGGTTTTCGAGAACCGATTACAGGCTGCACTGACGGGACAAGCCTTGGATTTGGCGGCCAAAGAGCGGACGCTGGCGGGATTGGCGGAGCCGTTCTTGGAAGCGGTGGCAGCGCCCACGGCAACTCCGGGAGGCGGCAGTGTCTCCGCATTGGCGGCGGCGCTGGCCGCTTCGCTTGGTCAGATGGTGGCAGGGCTTTCGCGAAAGAAAAAATCGCAGGCGGCGTTCGTGAACCGGCTTTCCGAGGCGCTGGACCAGTTGCGGCGCGATGCGGTCGATCTTGCGCAAGCAATCGATCGCGACGCGGCTTCCTATGAAGCCGTCATGACCGCCTACAAATTGCCGCAAGAGAGCACTGCGGAACGGCACAAGCGTGAAGAAGCCATTCAACAGGCGACGCGTGGCGCCGCGGAAGTACCGCTGCAGGTGGCGGAGCGCAGCGTTGCGCTTTTCGAACGCTTGGGACAACTTGCGTCTATCGCCGCGGCATCCATGAAGTCAGACTTAGAGGTGGCGCGGCTGATGGCCGCAGCCGGGGCGCGAGGAGCTTTGGCAAACGTGGAGATCAATCTCGACAGTATCACCGACGGTGGTTACGTAGCGTCCATGCGAACAAAGAGCGCTGCGTTGCGCGAACGCCTGGCGGAAACCTCTCGTTCCATCAGCGCGTAGCTCCCTAGCTGCTCCCAAAATTGATCAGGAGAACGAAATGAAATTTTGCATTCGAGCCGCCAGGACTTCGCGAGCTGCGCCGGTCTTCTTTAAACTGCTGGCAGTGGGGATGGCCTTGGGCGCCGCAATGCTGCTGGCGCCACAGCGTGTGCGCGCGAACCGTTTGGGCGCGGACATCATCGCGCTATTTCCGAAGGAAGTGGGAGAGTTTGCCTACGCGGACTTGAAAAAGGCGCGTACCATGCCGTGGTTCCCGCAATTGCAGGAGCAGATGCTCCCCGAGCGGTTCCGCCAATTTGAAAAATTTCTGGCCTCGGCCGGAGTCGATCCCAACACGCAAGTGGAAGAGTTGGCCTGGGGATTGGTAGCGGAAGGTGTGACCAGCAAGACGGAGGGGGCAGGATCCTCTGAAACCCCGACCGGCGAACAAATCGTTGGCGTCGCGCTGGGCAACTACAATCCGGAGTCCACCGAATCGTATTTCAAGCGCCAGAAGCTACCCACATTCAAGGCCCGCAACTACACGCTGTACGCTTTTGGGACTGGCTCAGGGCCCAGCGACCTCTTCTTTCTGTTTATTGACTCGAGCACCGCGGCGTTTGGCCATCGTTCGGTTCTGGAAAAGATGGTGGAAGTGCGTTTCGGCGCGGAAGAAGGCCTGCTGCGCAACGAGAGATTTTTTCCGCTGATCAATGAAGCGAATGGCAACGGCATAGTGTGGGCGGTGTTGAATCCCGCATATACGCGGCTGGCCATGCAACAGCTCGCGCCGGAAGTGCAACAGTTTCCAGAAGCCGCGAAGCTAGTCTCGCGGATGCAAAACATGCTGATCAACATTAATGCCAGCAGCGGCATCGACGGAAAATTCCAGGCGGTCTGCGGTTCCACCGAAGATGCCAACACGATGGCGCAGCTGTTGCAGGCGGGCTTGCTATACAAGCGCTATCAAGCCAAGGACAACCAGGACATGGCGGACATGCTGGACAAAGCACGCGTCCTGCCGTCCGGCGATCGGGTCATTCTGAACCTGACGCTGAGCGACGAGCAAATGAGTTCGCTGATCAGGCACAATACATTCGCGCTGAAGATGTAAAGATTTGGCGGATTCTTAAGGGCATTAGCGACGCGGAGTGGTTGGAGCGATATATTTCGTCAGCCGCGTCACGGCGGTGCCGTCTTTCGATTCGTACTGCACGCGATCGACTCCCCGCATCACTGGGGAGCCACTGCGCGGGTTACCCGGCTCATCGCCGCTTTGGAGGGATAATCCAGTGAGCGAATCAAGTCCCAGCGCCGGCGCCATCTCCCCTTCCCGAGACAGAGCTACTTCCAGGCGGTCGACCAAGCGCGTGAAACTTATATCGAGGCGCGGATGCTCGCGTGTCAAATGCGCAAAGGCTTCCTTGCAGGCCGCCACGATAGCCGTTTGCCAGCTCTCAATCACCGGTGGTTCCAGACCGGCGGCATCCGCAAAATAACGGGCAGCTCCGCCCGCGGCCGCGGCGAATCGCGGATCCGCCTCAATCTGCATGCGGACGGATTTCGATTCAGCGTCCACGAGAGTTCGCCAACGGAACGTCGCAGGCTTCCCGGCAATCCGGGCAGTAGTAGAGGCCGTCACCACCCAAACGGACGTTGTGCTGGCCCTTGCAGATGGTGCAATATTTCTCGCAGGAGCAACGCTCTTCCGGCATGTCACACATCACGCAAACCACAGGACCGGGCATGGGAGCCTCCAAGGAAAACTGTACCTGAGCATGCGATGCGCGGCAAGGCGCGCGTTTCCAGATGCAGCGAATTCCTACTGAACCTCCGGCCAGCCCAGGTTTTCGCAAGACCAAGGGTCGATTTCGCGCTTGTGGCCCGCTTCTTTGACGCGTGTAGAGGTGCATGCTAGTATCGATTTCTGCCCTGAGCCATCGGAATGGAAGCCGCCAACTCGCCCACAATCAGTGAAACTCGCAAGACTCCGTTGAATGCGCTGCATCGCCGTTTAGGCGCAAAAATGGTTAATTTTGGCGGATGGGACATGCCTGTCGAGTATCCTTCGACGGGAGGATTGGTCGCCGAGCACAAGGCGGTGCGCGGAAGCGTGGGCCTTTTCGATGTCAGCCACATGGGGGACATTCGCATCCACTCTGGCCGCGCGTTGGGAGGTGCGCTCGCGGCCGTACAGCATATCAGCATGAACGATGCTTCCCGGCTGGCCCTCGGCCAAGCGCAGTATTCGGCGATGCTGTATCCGCAGGGCACGTTTGTGGATGATGTGATTGTGCACCGGTTGGGCGAAGATGATTTTCTGCTGGTGATTAACGCGGGAACGCGCGAGAAAGATATCAATTGGGTGCGCCAGAACACGAAAGGTTTCGCCTGCGCGGTGGAAGACCTCAGCGACGCGTACACCCAGCTGGCTATTCAAGGCCCGCGCGCGGCGGAAGTGCTGCAGAAACTAACCGACGCTGATCTCGCGCCGATCAAGAATTATTGGTTCACTCATGGCACCGTCTGCGGATTGAAGAATATTTTGATTGCGCGGACCGGTTACACCGGCGAAGACGGCTTCGAGATTTATGTGCCGTCGGATGCAGCTACCAGCGCGCAAGTGTGGGCCAAAGTAATGGAAGCCGGACGCGAGTTTGGCATTCTTCCCTGCGGCTTGGGAGCGCGGAACACGCTGCGGCTGGAAGCCAAGATGGCGCTGTACGAGCACGAGATCAGCGACAACATTAACGTCTGGGAAGCGGGGCTGGACCGCTACTGTAAGATGGAAAAGGGCGACTTCATCGGCCGCGCCGCGTTGGAGCGCGAAAAGTCCGCGGGAGTGAAGCGAACCCTGGTGGGCCTGGAGATGGTGGAGCGCGGGATTGCCCGCGATGGATATTGCTGCTGCAACGAGAAAGGCGAAACGATCGGCGTGGTGACCAGCGGCTCGCCTTCGCCGACGCTGTGCAAAAATATCGCGCTGGCTTATGTCCCGCCGGGAATGTCGGCGATTGGCACGCCAGTGTACGTGGAAATTCGTAGCCAAAAAGCGAAGGCACAGGTCGTTCCAACTCCCTTTTACAAACGGGCGCGAAAAGCAGGGCCGCAAGCAGTAGCTACGTCTACGGCCAAAACGGTCTAAGCAAGAGCAGTTCGAGGCCCGGCGAGCCGGGATCGCAAAGGAGCAAACGCATGGCGTATCCGCAAAATTATCGCTACACGAATCAACATGAATGGGTGGACACCAAAGGCGATGTGGCCACCATCGGCATCACCGATTACGCGCAGCACGAACTGGGCGATGTCGTTTTTGTGGAGTTGCCGAAGCCGGGAACGAAGGTGACCGCCGGCAAATCCTTTGGCAATGTCGAATCGGTGAAGGCGGTCAGCGAGATTTATGCTCCGGTTTCCGGAGAAGTAACCGAGGTCAACGGCGACCTTCATAACACACCGGAAACAATTAACACGGATCCGCATAACGCCGCTTGGCTTATCAAAGTTCGGCTGGCGAATCCCGCGGATGTGAAATCCCTGATGGATGCCGCAGCCTACGAGGCATTCATCGCCGACAAGGGTAAGGAAGCTTCCGCCTGATGCGCTATTTGCCCAAGAGCCCAGCCGAGCGCGAGGAAATGCTTTCGGCCATCGGCGCCGATTCCATCGACCAGCTTTTCTCCAGCATTCCCGAGCGCTACCGGCTGCGGGAGGAGTTAAAGCTTCCGGGGCCATTCTCTGAGGCGGAGATAATTCAATATTTTGGGGAGCGCGCCGGAGAGAATTCGCGCGGCTACACCAGTTTTCGAGGCGCCGGAGTTTACAATCATCTGCGCTCGGTGGTTACCGACGCGATTATTCAACGCGGTGAGTTTCTCACCTCTTACACGCCCTACCAGGCGGAAATATCCCAAGGTACCCTGCAGGCCATCTTTGAGTTTCAGACCTTGATATGCCAGCTCACTGGTCAGGAAGTGGCCAACGCTTCCATGTGGGATGGCTCGACCGCCACCACGGAAGCAGTACTGATGGCCGAACGCATCACCGGGCGGCGTCGCGTATTGGTGGCGCATTCCTTGCATCCGGAGTATCGCGACGTTCTTCGGACTTACGCGAAGAATTCCGGCTTGCAAATCGAGGAGCTGCCCTTCTCTAAGAGCGGGACTTTGAATGAGGAAGCCTTGCGCTCCGCGATTCGCGATGATGTGGCCGCGGTGGTTGCCCAATCGCCGAACTTTTTCGGATGCGTGGAAGGGGTGCGCGCGCTCGCGGACATTGCGCACTCCGTGGGCGCTCTGCTGGTGGTCGCCATAACTGAGGGAGTTTCGCTTGGGGCGCTGCGGCCTCCGGCGGAAGCCGACATTGTGGCCATGGAGGGGCAAAGCTTCGGACTGCCGCCCAGTTATGGCGGCCCGTTCGTCGGCGTGATCGCTTCGCGCGATAAATTTGTGCGTCAAATGCCGGGACGCCTGGCCGGCCAGACCACTGACATGGACGGTCGGCGCGGCTTTGTCCTGACGCTGGCCACGCGCGAGCAGCACATCCGGCGTGAAAAGGCGACCTCCAACATTTGCACGAATCAGGCGCTTTGCGCTCTCGCAGCTACCGTGCATTTGACCCTGCTTGGCAAGGAAGGGCTTCGCGAGATGGCCCAGCAAAACCTCTCAAAAGCACGCTTCGCTTTGAGCGAACTCACCAAGATTCCCGGCGTGCGCCGCGCCTTCGATGCGCCTTTTTTCAATGAATTTACGCTCGAATTCCCGCGCTCCGTAAAACTTGTGAATGCGGAATTACTGCGTGAAAAAATCATTGGCCCGGTCGCGATCGGCACATCATACCCGGAGTTAACGAAGCACGCGCTGGTCTGCGTGACAGAAACGACAACCCGCAGCGATATAGAGAAACTGGCCGCCGCCTCAAAGCGGGCGCTCGAAAAGCCTTTGTAGCACAGGCACTCTCGCCTGGGCCCACTCGTGCGCGGGTAAAGCTGATCGGAACACAGAACAGCCAAGATTGGCTGTTCTAAAAGACAGGAAAAGACTTGAATCGCAGAATCAAAAAAGCCTCCCGCCATACCAACCAGCTCGAAGGTCTGATCTTCGAGAAGTCCTCGCCTGGCAAGCGCGCCTTCGAATTGCCGCCGCTCGATGTTCCGAGCGTCGATCCAGCCGACGCGCTCGGCGAAAATCATCGCCAGGAAGGCGTCAGCGGATTTCCCGAAGTGAGCGAGATCGAAGTCATTCGCCACTTCACGCGCCTCTCCACGTGGAACTACGCGATCGATCTCGGAATGTACCCGCTTGGTTCTTGCACCATGAAGTACAACCCGCGTGTGAATGAATTTGTGGCTCGCCTCGACGGAATTGCCACCGAACATCCATACCAACCGCAAGAGCTTTCGCAGGGCTGCCTCAAAATTCTCCGGCTGCTCGAACAGTGCCTGCTCGAAATCACGGGCATGGACACGATCACATTGCAACCCGCCGCGGGAGCGCAGGGCGAGCTTACCGGCCTGTTGCTGATCCGCGCCTATCTGCAAAAGCAAGGGAATCCACGCAAGAAAGTATTGATCCCCGATTCCGCGCACGGCACCAATCCGGCCACCGCCGTCATCGCCGGCTACGAAGTGGAAAACATCAAGTCCGAATCGCACGGCCAGATCGACGTGGATAAACTGCGCGAACTGGTCACGCCGGATGTAGCTGCACTGATGATCACCAATCCCTCCACGCTTGGCATCTTCGAGCAGCGTATTCCGGAGATCGCGCAGATCCTGCACGGGAAAGGCGCGCTGCTATACATGGACGGCGCGAACATGAACGCCCTGGCCGGGGTTACCAGGCCGGGCGACTTGGGCGTCGACGTCATGCACCTGAATCTGCACAAAACGTTTTCGACTCCGCATGGCGGGGGCGGTCCCGGCGCTGGTCCGGTGGCGATGAAGAAAATCTTGGAGCCTTTCCGCCCAGTTCCGATCCTGGTCGAAAAAGAGGGCGGCCGCCTCGCGCTCGAGTCCGTACGGCCTGATTCCATCGGCCGCGTGAAAGCGTTCTCCGGAAATTTCGGCGTTCTTGTGCGCGCGCTCGCTTATATCCTGGCGTACGGGCCAGGCATCCGGCAGGCTACCGAAGATGCGGTGCTCAATGCCAACTACATCCGCAAGAACCTGGAAGGCGTTTTCGATCTGCCCTATTCCCTGCCCTCCATGCACGAAGTCGTCTTCAGCGACGCACACCAAAAAAAGAATGGCGTCAGCACCATGGACATCGCCAAGCGCCTGATTGACTACGGCTTCCATCCGTATACGACGGCGTTCCCGCTGATCGTTCCCGGCGCGCTGATGATCGAGCCCACCGAGTCGGAATCCAAGGAAGAGTGCGACCTGTTCATCGACGCCATGCGTTCGATCGCAGAGGAAGCGGCCACGAATCCGGAACTGGTGAAGACTGCGCCGCACTCCACTCGTGTGCGCCGGCTGGACGAAGTTGGCGCCGCACGCAAGCCGATTCTGCGGTGGGATCCCGCGCGCCAAGAAGCTCAGCCGGAAGCAGCCGGACATAAAAAACACAAACATCTGGAGCCGACTCCGGTGATTCCCACGGCGTGATTCTCACCGCACCTGTAAACGATTCACTTCACAGCACAGGGATGTCGAGCAGCGCATGGCAGCAACTGTTTCTCTGTTAAACTCGAATTCAGTCTATCGGAGTGGATTCACCGCATCGAGAGTATGACCCCCGCGCTGAACGCCTGGCTGCCTAAATCCGTAATCCTCCTGCGCGACTACGACCGCCATAAATTTCTGTCGGATCTTATTGCCGGCATCACCGTTGGGCTAGTCGCGCTACCGTTGGCCATGGCTTTTGCCATCGCTTCCGGTGTCTCGCCGCAAGCCGGAATCTATTGCGCTATCGTTACCGGATTTATCATTTCTGCGCTGGGCGGCTCGAAAACGCAGATCGGCGGCCCGACCGGGGCCTTTGTCGTGGTGGTTGCTGGCATCATCGCCAAACACGGCATCGATGGTCTGTTCATGTGCACCATGATGGCGGGAGTACTGCTGGTGCTGCTTGGCGCCACCGGCATGGGCACCGCCGTGAAATATTTTCCCCGACCCGTTATCGTAGGCTTCACCAACGGCATCGCTATCCTGATCGCCAGCACGCAGATTCGCGACCTTTTCGGCTTGCGCATGGAGCACGTCCCGGGTGATTTTTTTCACCGCATGCAGGCGTTCGCGCAATCAGCAAACACAATTTCCTGGCAAGCCACCGCAGTTGCACTCGCGTCTCTTGCCATCATGGTTTTCTGTCTTAAATACGCTAAGCGCGTGCCAGGAGCGATCATTGTCACGTTCGGCGCGACCGCGGCAGTCACGCTGCTCCATCTGCCAGTCGAAACTATCGGCACACGCTTTGGCGGTATCCCCAGCGGATTGCCCACCCTGGCGGTACCTAAGTTTCATTACGACGTCTTTCGGCAACTGCTCTCGCCCGCATTCACGGTAGCTATGCTGGGGGCCATCGAATCGCTGATGTCCGCCGTTGTTTCAGATCGCATGAGCAAGGACAAGCACAATCCCAATGTCGAGCTAATGGCCCAAGGGGTCGCGAACATAGTCTCGCCGCTCTTTGGAGGACTGCCGGCTACCGGAGCCATCGCCCGGACTGCGACCAACGTGCGGTCGGGCGCGAAGACTCCCATGGCAGGCATGATTCATGCTCTAACGTTGCTGGCCATCGTTTTGTTTGCCGCCCCGCTGGTCAAGAATGTGCCGCTCGCCGCGCTGGCTGCCATTCTGATGATCGTCGCCTACAACATGGGCGAATGGCAGGAGATTCCGGAAATCCTGAAGCTCAGCGCAGCCGACATCGCCGTGTGGCTCATAACCGTGACCCTCACCGTAGTCACCGACCTCACCTTTGCGGTGGAAGTCGGCATGGTGCTTGCTGCGTTGATGTTCATCCGCAAAGTTTCGCGCACCACCAGTGTCACGCGCGTTACCCGCGATTATGTCGAAGACAGCCGCGTCCACGTCCTCCAAGGCAAGGACATTCCGGAATACGCCACGGTGTTCCGCATCCACGGACCGTTTCTGTTCGGCGCCACCGATAAATTTGCCGACATTCTCGATTCTCTCCAAACCTTGCCGCCCATCGTCATCCTGCGCCTGCGCAACATGACCGCCATCGACGCCACCGGGCTCGGCGCCATCGAAAATCTGGCCGACCAGCTCCACGAATCGGGCCGCTCGCTCTTACTCTGCGGCGCACGCGAGCAACCCGCGCAACTTATGCAGCAAGCCGAGTTCGAGCGCCACGTTGGGGCCGAAAATATTTGCTCCAGCATCGCAGAAGCTCTGGAGCGCGCGGCCGACGTGTACCGGCGATACTATTCTCCGGCAGCCATCGAACAATGCAAGCAGCCCCACAAGGAAGATTTAGTCGCCAAGACCTAGGCGTCCTTGTACTCCAGGCGCTGCTGCTTTTACAGGAACGCCACGCCCCGTTCTCCATCCTGTAACGTTCGCCGCACTACTCTCGCCCGCCTGCAGTTTATTCTCGGGTCCGGAAATCCGCAGCCCCGCCGTCCCCGGGGGGATCAAGTTGTCCGCGAAGTTTTTCCGTCCACGCGTGAAACGCTGCTGGGCTCACTTACATCAAGGAGGAGTTTGCATGATGAAGCAGAAGTTTCTGGCGGCAGCTGCCACCGCTTTGCTCGCGGTGCCTTCCGCCCCGAATCTACTCGCACAAGAGCACGGCCACATCGACAACCGCAACGGCGTTCGCCACGTTTTGCTGATCAGCATCGATGGCATGCATGCGGTTGATTATGAAAACTGCGTGGCGTCGAAGACTTGTCCACATCTGGCCGCTCTCGGCAGGACCGGGGTGAACTACACGCGCACGACCACATCCAGGCCATCCGACTCCTTTCCCGGCCTGATGACACTCGTGACCGGCGGGAGCCCCCGAACGGTAGGCGCGTTCTATGACGTAGCTTACGATCGCGTTCTGGCACCACCTCTAGTAACCACCGGCAATGGACTACCGGGCACAAGTGACCCGAGCAACAGCCCTGCATTAGCACCCTGCGTCCCAAATCAGATCTACGGTACCCAGACCGAATATGAGGAAGGCGACGAAATCAACCAATTGCTGCTCAACGGCGGGAATCCCCTAGCTGCCAACGTTGCCGACGGCGGCGTCGCAGCAATTAATCCCAAGCGGCTAATTCGCGATCCGTTTAACAACTGCCAACCCGTATACCCTTGGAACTTCGTTCGCACGAACACCATTTATGGCGTGATCCACGCCGCTGGCGGTTACACAGCGTGGTCGGACAAGCACGCTGTTTACGCTGTGGTTTCGGGTCCCACCGGAACCAGTAATCCCAGCAACGTGGACGATTACTATTCGCCGGAAGTCAATTCCAACCAGATCCCATTGCCGGGTATAACCACAGCTGGCACGAACTTTGATTGCGGAACCATCCAAGCAAGCGGGAACTCAACGACTCCGGGGAACGACTGGACGACCGACTTCGATGCCATCAAATGCTACGACCAGTTAAAAGTCAACGCCATCGTGAACGAGATCAACGGTAAGAATCACAACGGGACAAGCAAGGCTCCGGTCCCGGTGATCCTTGGCATGAACTTCCAAGCGGTCAGCGTTGGGGAGAAGCTCATTAAGCCCGCGGCGCTGCCCGCAGACCGAAGCGACAGCAACTCCGGTGGTTATGAGGACGCCCAGGGAACGCCGAGACCTTTGATGACGAAGGAAATCGTATTCGTGGACGCGGCGATCGGACAAATGGTCGCTGCTCTCAAGCACAATGGCCTTCTAGATTCGACGACCATCATCATCACCGCCAAGCACGGCCAGTCGCCCATCGACCCGAATCGCTTCTTCCCGATTCCTGGGAAATTGAATAATAATGGGAACTCCCCGGGTGGCATCATCGCGAACCTTCTCCCGGCGATTTACAGCAACACCAACAACAGCCTCGGCCTAGCCGAAGACGATATTTCCCAACTCTGGCTAGCGGATGCGACCCAGACCGGCAACGCCGTAAGCACCTTGGAAGCCAACGCAACGGCGCCGCCAGGATGGGGTGCCGGGCAGATCCTCTACGGCGCATCTCTCAATACTCTTTTTAATCCGCCGGGGGTACCTGAACGTCCTGGTCCCTGCTGCAAGCTTCGGGAAGGCGGCGACCCCCGCACGCCAGACATCGTCGCGCTCCCCAACGTCGGCGTCGTCTATACCGGCGGCGACAAAAAGCAATCCGAACACGGCGGCTTCGCGTGGGATGACACTAACGTGATGCTGTTGGTATCCAATCCCCACATCGAGGGCCGCACCGTCCACGCCTTTGTGGAAACCGCTCAGGTGGCACCCACGATCCTGAAACTTCTGGGCCTGGATCCGGACGCCCTCGACGCCGTTAGGCAGGAAGGCACGCCAGTCCTGCCGTCTCTCTTCGGCGCTGGCGACCACGACAACTAAGCCCGATCTGAACGACTTCGATCGGATGTTACCTACAGCGGCGGCTCCCTTGGGGGCCGCCGTTCTTTGTTCCAGCGCAAGAACGCTGCTCCGGGCCGGCTATTCTGTGAATCGCACGCTATCCAGAATCTCCGTGAACGTCCTCTCGTACTCCGGAAAGGCGGCTTTCGGCGCCACGCACAAAAAGGAGACCAGACTCTGTGGTTGTAGCACGGTAATCAGCCAGTCGGCTTCCCCTCCGCCAAGCGGAGAATCATTGGCCAAGTATGTCGAAAGGGCCGCCTGGCCATTGAGCCGCACACGCTCTGGTTCCCGGCTCACTTTCAGGCCGGAATTGGTTTTAGCCAAGTCTTGGATCAGCGCCCGCGTGGCATTCTCCAACGCGCGATCGGTGGAATCTGTCTCGACCGGATTGACGCTGAGAATCATGCCGTAGGCGAGCCCGCCCTTCGGCAAAATCCCGCCGTCCGGCGCGAACGTCACGCTGCCTTTGTCCTCATACTTGTTCCAATTGTCAGGAATCCTCAGCGCGTAGGCCGGCCGCCGATAATCGACATAATTCCCGGAAGGGAGCGGCGGTGCTGCGCCAACCGCCGGCGGCGTCTTGATCACCGGCAGCGCCAGCACTTCCCGCTTGATGGCCTCGAACTCAGGGGAGTCTCTCCTTGCGTTGGCCGGCACACCGCCGAGCTTGTCCACCTCTTCATCAACGCGCTCCACGCGATTCCCGGGATTGGGGTGGTCGGACAGAAACTGCGGCGGATTTTTGCCCTTTGTCTCTGCTTCCAGCTTCTCGAAAAATTGCGCCATGGCCCGCGGATCGTAGCCGGTGTCATACAACGCCTGCGTACCCAAAACATCCGCCTGCGTTTCATCCGAACGCGAATAATGGAGCAGCACGCTGCCCGCGCCGAGTGCCACACCTTGAGTCAGCAGCGCCCCTCCGGTACTACCACTGAAAATCCCGCCGAATATCTGGGCCGCGTCTTGCATTAGCTTCGCTTTAGATGCCTGCGCCGTCCCGTGTCGCAGCGCCACGTGCGACAATTCGTGCCCCATCACCGCCGCAAGCTGCGCTTCATTGTCGGAGACCTCGATGGCCCCACGATTGACGAACACGTATCCGCCAGGCAATGCAAATGCATTGATTTCCTTGCTGTTCACGCAATGAAATTCCCAGGGATACTGCACGCCGCGCGTAGGCAGCTTGGCGGCCAGCTTTATGCCGAGGTTTGTGAGGTACGCATCCACTTTAGGGTCGTTGCACAGCGGAAGCCGCTTCTCAAGAATCTCAGCGTTTTGCCTCCCCAACTGGATATCCGTTGCCGGCGAATATGCGTTCCAGGGTGGTTTCAAGGTGCTACGCTGCGCCCAAGCTCCGGGCGCGAACGCGAGCGCCAATACGGCAAGCAGCCAACAGGGCAAATAGAACCGCCGTCTCGATTGTTCTTGCCGTACCCAAACGCGCATCCGTCGCTCCGGCGCAATCACAGGCTAGGATGAAAAATCCTAGCTCCAGGATCACTTTACACTGCCGGGAAGCCAAAAGAAAAAGCCCGGGTGCGATGGCGCTCGGGCCTTAATTGCTCGAATGTGTAGGGTCAGTTTTTAGCGCGCTATCCGCGGGGTGGGCTCCGCCGTGTTGGTCGATGCCGGTGCATCCACGGTCTTTCCGCTGTGCGCCTTGGCCAGCCGCGCCGGAGCCGCTGGCTCCAGTCGCCGTGCCGGCATAGCTAGATTCTCGCCTTCACGAATGAAGGTCAGCCGATCCTGATCGCGATCCCAATCGATGCAAACCAGATCGCCAAGGTGAATCTGCTCTGTAGCCAGCAGATTAGCCAAGGGATACACAACGTGGCGCTCGATGGCCCGCTTGAGATGGCGCGCGCCATATCTCTGGTCGGTACCCTCTTGTAAGAGGAACTCTTTGCCCGGACCGGTGACCCGAAACAGGAATTGGCCCTTTGCCGTTTCCAGGACCCGCTGCTGCACTTGTCCCAATTCGATATCCAGAACCTCCTGCAGTTGTTCGCGCTTAAGTGGATGAAAACAGACCACTTTGTCCAAGCGGTTCATGAATTCAGGGGAAAACTTGCGCCGCGCCGCTTCGACAGCGGTCCGCTCCACCTTCTGGTCCAGCCCAGTGGCAGGCATATCCTTTGGTTGCACAAATCCCATGCCGCCGTTCATCAATTCCGTGATTTCGCCACCGCCCAGGTTCGAGGTCAGGAAGATCACCGTTTGCGACAAGTCCACGCGGCGATTGTCGCCCAAGGTTAAGGTCGCCTTATCCAGCATCCCCAGGAGCAACTGCCACAGCGCGTCCGAGGCCTTCTCAATTTCGTCGAATAATAGGAAGGAAAGCTTGAGCTTGTCCGTGTGGCTTTTCGAGAGTTCTTCCTGTGTAATCAGCGGATGGGTTTCACGATGCCCCAAATAGCCTGGGGGCGAGCCGATCAGCTTCGCAATCTCGTGAGAATGCTGAAACTCCGCGCAATCCACCTTTATGACCGCACGCGCATCCTGAAACAGAATCTCCGCCGCGGCTTCGACAATGCGCGTCTTGCCGGAGCCCGTTGGCCCCAGAAACAGTAAGTTGCCCACCGGCCGACCTGGCGAGTTCAAACCGGCGCAGAAGACCTGGTACAGGTCAACAAGGGCCTGCACACCCTCTTCTTGCCCGACAATCTTCGCCCGAAGTGCCCCTTGGAAGTCCCGGGTATCGGTACTGCGTATCGTGGGATCCAGTTGGTGCCGGACGGCAGCTTTCATATTGATCTACCTCAGTTGCGGCGAGCTTTTCCCGAACGCAACACATCTCAGGAAGTCGCAAGACTGAACCGTTGCATGGGGCGTGCCACTTTCGTGGGGCGTTCTGTTGTGCGAAACCCGTGCAAATTCATGGATATACCGATTTCCGGATTCTGGAGTTTGTCTCATGCGCTGAGACACTGTTTCAATGCTGCAAAAAGTGAGAGAGCTGAAACAGTTTGTGTCAGCACCCGCACGACGAAAAGGGGCGGCAGAGTGTTTACTCTGCCGCCCCGCAAGTGATTTTTAGTGTAAATTTTTCAGCGTTCTGGCTTCTTGCGCGCTTGGGGAGCCGCCGCAGGCGCGGCCGCTGCGGGTGCGCTGCGGGGTTTCTTTCCTTCTGACACCGCCTCGGCGGGTATCTCTGCTTTGCGGCCGTCTTTCATTTCGGCGCCAGCGCCAACTTGCTCCTTGTCCTCTCCCTGATTTTGCACGAGAGCGCCCTCACCCTCGCGGATAAAGGTCAGCCGCATGTGCTCCCGGTCCCAATCGATGCAGACCAAGTCGCCCAGGTGCACTTGTTCGGTCGCCAACAGGTTGGCCAGTGGATAGACCACATGTCGCTCAATGGCTCGCTTCAAATGGCGCGCACCGTAACGTTGGTCGGTGCCTTCTTTCAGTAGGAAATCGCGTCCCGCGGTGGTTACCCGAAACAGGAACTGGCCCTTGGCAGTCTCCAGAACGCGCTGCTGGACCTGACCGAGTTCGATGTCCAGCACTTCCTCCAATTGCTCGCGGCGTAGCGGATGGAACACGACCACTTTGTCGAGCCGGTTCATGAATTCCGGGGAAAACTTTCGTCGAGCGGCTTCCACCGCGGTTCGCTCGACCTTTTGGTCCAGGCCTGCGGCCGGGGTGTCAGCAGGCTGCACAAAGCCCATTCCACCGTGCATTAGTTCGGTGATTTCGCCCCCGCCCAGGTTGGAGGTCAGGAATATGACTGTTTGCGATAGATCGACGCGGCGATTGTCACCCAAAGTCAGGGTTGCTTTGTCCAGAATTCCGAGCAGGAGTTGCCACAGCGCGTCGGAGGCCTTCTCGATTTCGTCGAAGAGCAGAAACGATAGTTTCAGTTTTTCGGTGTGGCTCTTTGCCAGTTCCTCTTGTGTGATCAGCGGATGCGTCTCGCGGTGTCCCAAATATCCCGGAGGCGAGCCGATCAATTTCGCTATTTCGTGGGAATGCTGGAATTCGGCACAGTCTACCTTAATCAAAGAGCGAGCGTCGCCGAAGAGGATCTCCGCTGCGGCTTCCACAATGCGCGTTTTTCCGGAACCGGTGGGACCCAAAAAGAGCAAATTCCCCACTGGCCGTCCCGGTGAATTCAGGCCGGCGCAAAATACCTGATAAAGGTCGACCAGGGCTTGCACTCCTTCATCCTGGCCGACGATCTTCGAGCGCAGCGATGTCTGAAATTCCAGTGTGTCCGTGCTTCGCTGGCTTGGATCGAGTGGCAGTATATGTTCTCCCATGGCCGCCTCCCTAGCGCCTCCGCAGCTGCGGTGACGCTGAACCAAATCGAGCCCGTCCCTGGCCAAACTGAGCCAGTTTTACCTGGAGCGTGGACTGCAGGAGCCGCAACTGCACCATCAACTCCCGCGCCACTGCGGGTGATTCAGAAATTCGGAGTATCGGCGGAAACAAGTCCGCCAGATCAAGATTCAAAGCTCGCAAAGCAGCTACCAACTTCTGGACCGTCGGCGAATTGGGATCGGCAAGGTCCAGATGATTATTGATCTGGTCGCGCAAGGCCCGCCAGTTAAGTTCAACGAACGGGTGCTTCTTGGCCACTTCTTTTACCACCCGCTCGGTAATTCGCGCTCGGTCCCCCAGTCGCGCCAGATGCAGTTGACGCACCTTTCCGCCGCGGCGCACATTATGCACCAGGTAGAACGCATTTCCTTTGCGGCGAACAAATGCCATCGCACTCACTCCGCAACTTCCATCCTGGCTGTAGTGTACTTCACTTCCACTACACCATTCAACGTGCGTTTCCTACTGTCGCGCGAAAATGATTCTAAAGCGTTAACCCTACCGCCGATCTCTTTGCGCAGCGACCCGAACTCCGCATTTCTTCTTGCGAGATTCACCGTTGCCCTAGAAGATACGCGAAGAGAATCCGCTTCCTTCATTACTTTTCTTGCTCCGCTCCATTTGTTTTGCGCATTCATGAACGGCGGCTTTCCCTTACTATTCCTTAGATGATTTTTCCTCGAAATATGCTTCCTGTATCGCGTTATGCCTTTTGCTGTACTCGGTTGGCTGGCAACCATTGCTCGCTTTCCCGAGCACAATGTATTAAACACGCGAGCGCCCTTTTTGTCGTTGCTGCTGCGCAAATGTCGCGGCAATTTAGTAGGATGCAGTTTCAGTACGGAAACGAGCGTCAACAAAATGTCATGGGATAACGTCTATCGTGTCGTGAAACAAATTCCCCGCGGCAGGGTTCTATCATATGGGGCGCTTGCTAAGATTCTGCGCCTTCCCGGCGGAGCGCGCAGCGCTGGGCGAGCCATGGCCGCTACGCCTTCGGGAAAAGGCATTCCATGGCATCGCGTGGTTGGCGAACGTGGCAAAATCCTGATCCGCGAGCCGTACGCCTCGTTGCAGAAAAAACTCCTCGAATCCGAAGGCGTCCAGATCGTCGAATCTCGCGTCGACCTGAGCTCTCATCTCTGGAAGCCCACTCAAAAAACCAAGGCCAAGAGTACAGCGGCGAAGCCAAACCGTTCTCGCCGGCCAGTTCGGAAATGATCGCAAAGACGTAAATCGACTCGCGGGATTCGCTGTGCCATTCCCTCTAAAGCTGCCCCATGCCAGCACAACCCCCGAGCTTTTGCTGTACACTCACGCTTTATGCCCGAACCGGTTCTGCAAGTAGACAACCTCGTGAAGCACTACGGCGACGTGCAAGCCGTGCGCGGCGTCAGCTTCAATGTTGACGAAGGCGAAGTCTTTGGCCTGCTCGGACCCAATGGCGCCGGCAAGACCACTACCGTCGAAATCCTGGAAGGCTTGCGCAATCCCGACAGTGGCACCGTGCGCGTTTGTGGTCTCGATCCCCAAGTCAACTCGCGCGAACTGAAGCACGAAATCGGAGCATCTCTGCAGGCCACTTCCCTGCCTGACAAATTGCGCGTCATGGAAGCACTGCGCCTATTTGCTGGATTCTACAAACGGCGCCGCGATCCTGAGGAACTGCTCAAGCGTTTCGGCCTGGAAGAAAAACGCGACACCTACTACAGCAAGCTGTCAGGCGGACAGAAGCAACGCCTCGCCCTCGCCATGGCTCTGGTGAATAATCCGCGAGTGCTTTTTTTCGACGAGCCTACCGCCGGCCTCGACCCGCAAGTCCGCCGCGAGATCTACGACATTATCGAAGAGCTGCGCCGCGAGAAGAAAACCATCCTAATGACCACCCATTACATCGAGGAGGCCGAGCGGCTGTGCGATCGCGTGGCCATCGTCGACCACGGCAAAGTGATCGCGCTCGGTTCGCCCCGGGAGTTGAAGCAGCGTTCCGGTGGCAATACTCGGATCGAAGTGAAGCTGGCCAAGCCCGCCTCTAACGGCACGCTGAAAGGTCTTGAAGGTGTGGTCGACGCCCGCGAAGTCGACGGCACGTACGTCCTGCATACCCAACGGCCGCCGCAAGCCATCGTCTCCCTGGTGAAGCATCTCGAAGGGGAAGGCAATGAACTGGTGAGTCTCGAAATCGCCACGCCGTCCCTCGAAGACGTTTTTATCGAAATGACTGGAAGGAGGCTACGCGATTGAGAAATTTTGCCAGCCTCACCCGCATGCGCATTCAACTTGCGCTGCGCAACAGAATGTTTTTCTTCTTCAGCGTGGTCTTCCCGCTGGGCATGTTCTTCCTTTACGCGGGAATTTTCGCCAAGGGCAATCCGCGCGTGGTCAGCTTCTTCCTCGGCCCGGTCATCGCCCTCAACGTCATGGGCAGCTTCTGGGGCCTGAGCGCCATGCTGGTCACGTTTCGCGAGCAAGGCATACTCCGCCGCTTCCACGTATCTCCGGTAACCGCCGCCGACATGCTGGCCTCCAGCATTCTGGCCAACTACCTGCTCACGCTGCCCACCGTCCTCATCGAATTGCTTTTTGCCCGCGTGATTTTCCACGTCATGAATCTTGGCGATCTGCTCTCGCTCTTTGTGCTCGTTACCGTCGGCACCGTTTCTTTCGCCTCGCTTGGCCTGGTCGTCGCCAGCGTCACCAACACCATGCAGGAAACGCAGGTCCTCAACCAGCTGATCTGGCTACCGCTGATTTTTCTGTCCGGCGCGACGCTGCCCATCGCCTATCTGCCCAAAGTCGCGCAAAGCGTTGCCGTCTTCCTGCCCGCCACCTATCTGGTCACCGGCCTGCAAGGCGCCATGTACTCTTCGTTTCCAGTCTGGAGGCTGCTCACGCAGATTCTCGCCCTCGCCCTCTGGACCCTGCTCACGTTTTTCGTCGCCACGCAACTCTTTCGCTGGGAGCCAGAATCCAAGATCCCGCGCAGTGCCAAGCTTTGGGTTCTCGCCACCGCCCTTCCCTTCTTTCTCCTCGGCGTTTGGGAAAACAAAAACGGCCAAATCCTCACCCAGGCCCAGGCCGCCTACCGTTCACTCGACCGGCCATCGAGCACCGATCAGCCCAAATCGAACTCATCCTCGATGGGCAACTTACCCCACAAAAAAGACAATTCTTCGCCGCAATAGCCTTCAGGCGACCTTGCACCGCGCCAATTTGTCTTTTGCAGCCTCACAACTAGTACGTTCTGCGCATTGACGCTGCCAAACCTGCTACCGTATTCTGCAATTGGACGAACCCGAGGAGCGCAAATGCCCATCAACAAGACCGAAAAGATCTGGCACAACGGAAAGTTCATCAACTGGGACGACGCCACTCTCCACGTGCTCTCCCACGTGGTCAGCTACGGCTCGGCGGTCTTTGAAGGCATTCGCTGCTACGAAACCAAGCAAGGTCCCGCCATTTTCCGCCTGCGCGAACACATGCGGCGCCTGATCAACTCCGCGAAAATCTATCGAATGGACCTTCCCTACTCGGTCGAAGCCTTTTGCAGCACCGCCACCGAAGTCGTTCGCCTCAACAAGCTTAACTCCTGCTACGTCAAGCCCATCGTTCTGCGTGGCTACGGCGAAGTCGGCGTCAATCCGCTTAGTTCTCCGATCGACATTTACATGGCCTGCTGGTCCTGGGGCGCATATCTCGGTCCCGAAGCGCTCGCCAAGGGCGTCGACGTCGGCGTCAGCTCGTGGACCCGCATCGCTCCCAACACTCTTCCCGCCATGTCCAAAGCCGCCGCCAATTACATGAACTCGCAGCTCATCCGCATGGAAGCCAGCTTCAACGGCTACGCCGAAGGCATCGCCCTTGATTCCGACGGCCACGTCAGCGAAGGCTCCGGCATGAACGTTTTCGTCGTCCACGACGGCTCGCTGTACACTCCGCCTCTGGCCACCAGCATCCTGCCCGGAATCACCCGCGACACGGTCGTGAAAATCGCCGAAGACTTGGGGATTCCCTGCAAGGAGCAAGTTGTCCCGCGCGAAATGCTGTACATCGTCGACGAAGTCTTCTTCTGCGGCACCGCCGTCGAAATCACGCCCATCCGTTCCGTTGATCACATCCAGGTCGGCAAGGGCGTAGCCGGCCCCATCACCCGCAAACTCCAGGAAGAGTTCTTCGCCATTACCAGCGGCACCAAGCCCGACCGCCACAACTGGCTGACCCCAGTAAGTGCCCCAGTAAGCGCCGCCTCACGCTAACCTCCAGTACGGGGCTCAGATTTATCCCGAGCGAAGCAGAGGGAACGCTGCGCCCAATCTCGGCGAGATGTAGCCGGTTCCCGCCGAAACCGTTCTAGTTCCGTTCTACTCCGCGCCCTCTGTGCACCCGCCTCCGTGCCCTCTGTGTTAAGCATTTGTCTTTCTTTCGGCTTTCAACTGTCGACTGTCGACCCTCTTCCAGCTAAAATCTCCCCGCCATGTACACCTCCTTCCAAAAATTTGCCGCCGAATTCCTTGGCACCTTCGCTCTCGTTTTCTTCGGTGCCGGCGCCATGTGCGCGGATCGCTACCTGCAAAGCTCCGGCGGCATTGGGCTTCTTGGAGTCGCCTTGGCCTCCGGTCTGGCCATGGCCATCATGGTTTCCGCACTTGGCCACATCTCCGGCGGCCACTTCAATCCCGCCATCAGCATAGGATTCTGGGTCACCAAGCGTATTGGCACCATGGAAGCTTTCCTCTACTGGGCCGCGCAAATCCTCGGCGGAATCGCCGCCGCGTTCCTCCTCAGAGCCATCATCCCCGAAGAAACCTGGCGCGCCGTAGCTCTCGGCACGCCGGAATTGGTCCGCGATTTCTCCCGGCTCTCCGCCATGGTCCTGGAAGCGGTCGCCTCCTTCTTTCTAGTCTTAGTCTTCTTCGCCACGTCGGTAGACGAACGCGGCACCTTCCGCGCCATCGCTGGCTTCGGCATCGGCCTTACGGTCACTCTCGGCATCCTGGTCATCGCGCCCTTCACCGGAGCCGCCATGAATCCCGCCCGCGCCCTGGGCCCCGCTCTCGCTTCCAATCACTGGACCAATTGGGGGGTCTACTGGATCGGCCCCCTGGCCGGCGGCTTCCTAGCCGGCCTTCTCTACGACACCCTCTATCTCAAGAAGGCTGTTTAGCCGCTGAATTGGTTGCGGGCTTAACTTTCGACCTCAACTATCGACTATCGACTTCCCCCAGTAACTACCGCGCAACGGCCCAACTAGCTCTTCTTGCCCGCCCCTCCCCCCGATGCTAACGTCGAAAAGTCGCACCCAAAGCGGAGTTCACACTAAATGTCGCTGAGCATCGACGATCTCTTGCGCCGCGCGGTCGAAAACAAGGCCTCCGACTTGCATCTCAAAGTCGGCAATCACCCCTATCTCCGCGTCGATGGCCTTCTGGCCGCCATCACCGACGTTCCCCGCGTCACCCCCGAAGAAATGCTCTCCATGGCCTTCAGCATGATGACCAACCGCCAGAAGCAAAAGTTTAAGGAGACCGCCGAGTTGGATATGGCCTACGGCGTGGCCGGCTTGGGCCGCTTTCGCGTCAACGTTTTCCAGCAGCGCGGCAACGTCGGCATGGTCCTGCGCGTCATCCCTACAAAAATTCGCACCACCGACGAGCTGAATCTCCCCGCCGTAATCAATCGTATTTGCGAAGAGCAACGCGGCTTAATTCTCGTCACCGGCACCACCGGTTCCGGCAAGTCCACCACCCTCGCGGCCATGATTGACCGCATCAACGCCAATCGTTCCGACCACCTCATCACCATCGAAGATCCCATCGAGTTCCTGCATCGCGACAAGCGCAGCTTCATCAACCAGCGCGAAGTCGAAGTCGATACCGCAAACTTTTCGACCGCCTTGCGCGCCGCGCTCCGTCAAGATCCCGACGTGATTCTGGTCGGCGAAATGCGCGACCTGGAAACCATTTCCACCGCGCTGCTCGCCGCCGAAACCGGCCATCTTGTCTTGTCCACCTTGCACACCCTCGACGCCACTGAAACCATTCAGCGCATCATCGCCGTCTTCCCGCCCCCGGAACAAAAGCAAATTCGCTTGCAGCTCGCCGCCACCCTCAAAGCCGTGGTCTCCCAGCGCCTCGTGCGCCGCGCCGACGACAAGGGCCGCGTCCCCGCCTGCGAAGTCATGATCGCCACCGCGTACATCCGCGATTGCATCATCAATCCCGACAAAACGCGGCTGATCCACGACGCTATCGCCGCCGGCACCAGCCAATACGGCATGCAGACCTTCGATCAATCGCTCTTCGACCTCTACAGCAAGCAACTCATCACCCTCGACGAAGCCCTTGCCCGCTCCTCCAACCCGGACGAATTCAAGCTGCGCATCCAGGGCATCCGCTCCGCCTCTGACTCCGCACGCGAAGAGATGGAGCGCCAAATGGCCGACTTCGAGCGCTTCGCCCGCAAGTAGCTCTTTGGAACTTAAGCCAAATCTTGGCCATGTGACGTTCCTTGCTGGAATGGCTCTGCTTATTCCGGCGAGCATGACCTTTCTAATGAGCGGACCCTCCGTTCTCGTACCGTACCCTGCCCTTGTTGCGGTACCCGCCTTGCTGTTCGGCATTCCTGCAGCTTTGCTCCCTACGCTGCTGTTTTTCGCATGGCATCCCAATTTATTCAAAGGCAGCAAAGCGCTCCCCAGACGGACGTACATACTTCTTGGCGGCGCGTCTATTCTGAGTGCGGTTTGGTTTATTTTCGGCTGGAAGTTTGGGCTTGAGTACCAAGGAGCGCATTACACACGCGTGGTGTGCACGATAAGCGGACTGTGGATTGCGGGATTAGGAGCGCTCCTGCTGCGGTACAAACGAACGGACCCGTCCTTCGCTGCCAATCTAGTCGTTCATTGCCTTTTGTTTGTGTGGCTCGCCTGGTACGCCTTCCCGTATCTTGGCGAATTACCCTAGCCAAAGCCCTCCTCCGCGAGCCTCGGCGTACTCTGCGCCTTCGCGTTATCTTTTTCCTTGTTTTCTGTGAACTCTGTGCTCCGACCTCAGTGCCCTCTTTGTTAAGTCTTTTCGTTCGACGTTCACCGGCCTGCCACCGCCGCGCGACCCTGCAGCGCGGGAGCCACCTTCGCCGCGAACTCACGCACATTCCGCTGAATCTCATCGCGAACCCGCCGGAACGCCTCCCGCCGCTGCTCGGGCGACCCCTCCGTCGCCGCTGGATCAGCCAAACTCCAATGAAACAGATTGCGCGTGAACGGCCACACCGGGCTGCGCTCCTTCGCGTCGTCTGACATCGTAACCACGCACGCAAAGTGGTCATGAAACAGTTTTTTTATGTCATCGGGCTGATCTTCGGATACATCAATGCCTACTTCCCTCATCACCTCGGCCGCCATCGCGCTTGACTCCGGCCGCACCGCGGTGCACTTGCCCTCCACTTGATCCCCGCTAATCCTGCGCAGAAATCCCTCCGCCATTTGGCTGCGCACCGCGCTACCTGTCGAGAAAAACAACACCTTCAGCTTGCCGCGCATCTCAAGCCTCCTCTGTTTGATCGCCTACGGTATACAGCGGCGGGATGGCCCCCACAATCGTGGAAACCACGTATGTACTAGGACTCACCTCAACCGGACGTGGTCTCCCACAAGTTCACCCGAGTTCACCGCGTGTCCAAATCGCCAAATCCCGAACGTCACTGTAATGGCGGCACACTTAGCCGCTACAATTCATCAGGGAGGGTTCTCATGCAATATCTATTGATGCTTTACGCCGACGAGACAGGATGGTCCAAGATGACCAAGGCCCAGCAGGAGCAAGGATATGCAGCCTACATGGCTTACACGGAAGCGTTGAAAAAAGCCGGCGCCTGGGTAGGCTCGAACCGCCTGCAGCCAGTTAGCACCGCAACCACCGTCCGTCTCGCCGATGGCAAGTCGCATGTGCTCGATGGCCCATATATCGAGTCCAAAGAGCAGCTTGGCGGCTACTATCTCATCGACGTGCCCGATCTCGACTCCGCGCTCTCCTGGGCCGCGCGTTGCCCCGGTGCCAGTCACGGCACCATCGAGGTGCGCCCCGTTTGGGCTCTTCCAGCCTCGGCCTCGACGGCAGCGTGAGTCATGAGCTTTCGCGAGGGCGATGAGCAGGCGCGTAGCACCGCAGAAGCAGTAGCCCGGCGCAGCTACGGCAAACTCGTCGCCTTTCTCGCGGCTCGCACCCATGATGTTCCCGCCGCCGAAGACGCCCTGTCTGAGGCCTTCGCCTCAGCCCTGGCAGATTGGCCGGTGAAAGGTGTTCCTTCCAGCCCCGAAGCATGGCTGCTCACCGTCGCCAGGCGAAAGGTAATCGATATGTATCGAGGGCGACGCCGCGCCGAAATCGCGGGAGAGCGGCTGCAGATCATGGCTGAAGGGCTCGACGCCGCCGCAGCCGATTCCGAGATTCCTGATCAGCGCCTCGCGATGATGTTCGCTTGCGCTCACCCGGCCATAGAAGCCAGCATCCGCGCGCCCCTGATTCTCCAGGTCGTGCTCGGCTTGGATGCGAAAACAATCGCCTCCGCATTCCTCGCTTCGCCGGTAGCCATGAGCAAGCGTCTGGTCCGCGCCAAGGACAAAATCCGCCAAGCCACCATTCCCTTCACGGTCCCGGAGCGCCAGGAACTCCCCAGCCGCCTCGATACCGTGTTGGGCGCCGTCTACGCCGCGTTCGCAGAAGGTTGGACCAATCCGGGCGGCACCGATGTTGCCCGCCGCGACCTCGCCGAGGAAGCCATATTCCTCAGCCGCCTGGTCACCGAGCTTCTCCCTACCGAGGCGGAAGCCCTCGGCCTGCTTGCGCTCATCCTTCACGCCGAAGCCCGGCGTCCCGCGCGGCGCGATCCGCAGGGCGACTACGTCCCGCTAGCCGACCAGGATCCCACGCTTTGGGACGCCCAAATGATTGAGGAAGCCGAAGCCTTGCTGCGCCGCGCCGGTGGCATGGGCACGATCGGTCGCTATCAACTGGAAGCCGCCCTGCAGTCGGCCCACGTCCACCGACGCCGCACCGGGCAACCCAACTGGGAGCAAGTAGTGCAGCTATACGACGCCCTCTTCGCCATCGTCGCTTCACCAGTAGTCGCGATCAATCGCGCGTTAGCCATTGCTGAACTCCACGGTGCCGATGCCGCGCTCGATGCCATGCAAGAAGTAGCCGCCGACGCGCGACTCGCTGAATATCAACCGTATTGGGCCGCACGCGCAGAACTCCTAGCCAAGACCGGTGCCCACCACGAAGCCCGCCAAGCCTACGAAATCGCCATCGGCCTGGAGTCCGATCCCGCCATCCGCCGCTTCCTGCAACAGCGCCAATCAATTTTGAAGCTCTGACTCTCCCCCGGACTGTCTACGTCGCCCGGTGCCGCCATGTTCTTCTCTGCGTTCTCGGTGCTCCGACCTCAGTGCGCTCTATGTTGAATATTTTTCTTGGACCTTTGGCTCTTCGTCTTTCTCCGCGAACCTCCGCGTTCTCTGCGTCTCCGCGTTATCTTTTTCCCGTCGATTGTCTTTTTCCCTTCCCGCTTCTATCCTTCTCCCATGTTCAAGCCGCGCACCATAGACTCCGAGCCCGCCCTTTACGAAGCCGCCGTCAAAATCCTGATGCGCCGCGCCCATTCCGTCTCCGAAATGAAAAAGGCGCTGATCCGTCGCACCGCGGATGACGGCCTGATCCAAAAAGTCCTAGCCCGCCTGAAGCAAAACGGCCTGATCGACGACGCCCGCTACGCCAAACAATTCGCCCGCCAGCGCACCGAAATCCGCCATCAAGGCAAATA